>ODAI012655463.1_pt1 | contig 11809 bp, 11 predicted proteins | sample 1539321 | NCBI WGS metagenome assembly ODAI01 (sample SAMN02144231, study PRJEB22623) | gut metagenome | biome: sheep rumen | host: Ovis aries | place: New Zealand
AAAGTAGAATAGCCGAGTGCCACATCAGTTTTTTTACCGTCTTTATCCTTCAAAATGATGCTTGTGATTGTGCAGCCATAGTCCATACATGAAAACTGCATATTGCCGTTAGAAACAGTATAAAGGGTTACCTTAGAACCGTCTGATAAAAGTCCGAATTTTGATTTATCTACTTTCATTTTATATAAACCTCCTGAAGTTTACATTCCCATATCTATAATTAGCTGAACTTCAGTAACCGAGCAGGAAAGCTCTGTTGCAATCTGTTCAACCTGATATCCGCTGTTAAATAATTTCCATACCCTTTCCGAAAAATTGCTGCCGGCAGAAAAAGAAGAAGATTGTGAAAATCCAGCTTTTGGAGCCTTGTAATTTTCTGATTTAGGACGGCTTTTCGGCTCTTCATCATAGACATCTGTGATGATAAGTGGAACTTTTTTATAGGCGGCTCCGTCCTGAGTCACGGTTGTTTCATCCTTTAAAATTGATTTTGGAGCATCTTTTCCAAGCTCATCATCTGTATCAAATAAAGAACGCTGCTGCGGTTTTGAAATTTCGTAGGAAGCATCAGGATCAATATCCGTAATTCTTTCATAAGAACGTTTAGATGATGAAGGTTTTCTGACAGGCTTTATTCCCGAAAGATTTTTATTTTCAACATAGGCAGTTCCCGCAATCTGATTGATGCGTTCTGCTTCCGCAATCATATCGCGAAGGCGGTTTGTTGCCTCCCGGAAAAGTTCCATTTTATGTTCACTTTCGTTTAAAAGTGCTTTTAGACGGTTGGAAGATTCACGGACAAGATCAAGGTCTCTGTTAGCCTGAGAGTTGATATCCTTTATCATCTTATCCATGTAAAGCTTTGTTTTTTCTATGATATTGTCTGTAGAGAAAATTTTTTTAAAGCGGATTAAGATTATTGAAAGAAGAGTTATAGTTACTAAGCTCAAAAAGATTGCAATCGTAGAAGCCACACTTACCTCGTTATATCTATAATCGTCCCTACATATTCAGAAGAAGCAGAATGTTTAGGACTGCCGTCTTCCTTATAATCCGAAGAATTATTGTTCTGAGAAGGATTTTTTTTCTGATTTGGAAGACCTCCTCCGTTACTTCCATCCTTATTTACAAGAGCCGTATCAGTTTTTTCAGTTTGAGTTTGCTGTACTTTTGAAGCATTTTCAAGCCCCCTCTGAATATTCTGCTGCTGCTGCATTGCTTCCGTAAGCTGAGCCTGCTGACCAGCCGCTAAGCTTTTTGAAACATTTGAAAGCTGAGAATACATTGTCTGAAGGTCAATCGGCTGTATACCCATCTGGCATTCCTACATCAGCAGCAGGAGGCTCGTAATCTCCACGCTTACTCAATTTGCTTGCATCATCGTAATAGAAGGTTGTCTTCTTACAATCCATCTTTATTTCATCAAGAGCATCGCGGATGTAAATTTTAACTCCGGCATAAACCGTATCTTCAACCTTAACCTTACCGATTGCCTTAAGCTCCTTCAAGTGAGCCTGGATAGTTGCAATTTCATCATTAATCTGTTCCAGGTCCTGATAAAGCTGCTGGAGTTTTTCTTTAAATTCAGAAAGTTTATCTTCCTTATCCTGAGGAAGCTTTTTTCGCAGTTTTTTCTGCTGTTCAAGAGTCTGAATATCAAGCTCAAGCTTTTCGTACTCGGTTGTATTCTTTGACTGCATTTTCTGAAGCTCTTCAAGACGCTTTTTTGCACGCGGGTCAATGCCGACTTCAAGAATAGTCTCTGTACCGCCGCCTGGAGAGCCGATTTTCTTTGCGCAGATTTCCTCTGTTGCAAGAAGGTGACCACCGATAATCTGAGCCTTCTTTCCGCGCACAACAATATTTTTCATGGCAGTAACGTTTGAATTTACGATACTGTCATTTACGACAACATTTTCTTCAACTTCAACGGTTGTATCATTAATAAACTTAGCCCAGAGTGATTTTCCGGCCTTAATATAACCTTCACCCTTACCAAAAATACCCTGAGAAACGACAATATTTCCGGTTGCCTCAAGATGAGATTTTTCAACGATTCCGTTTACTTCGATATTTGTAGCTTCTACGCGGTAACCTTCTTCTACAGAGCCTTTGATAATAACAGTTCCGACAAATTTAATATCACCAGTTTTAACATTAACGGCATCAAGGTATTTAACAGGTTCAACAGTAACCTTTCCGTTTACAAGCATTACTTCACCGTCAATTGTAGCCTTAATTGTAATTCCGTCCCGGTCAAATTCTGTATTTGCTCCAAGCTGAACTACGATATCCTTTCCATCCTTTGCATCCAGCCAGCGGCCAAGAAGGGTTTTTCCGCCCTTTCCCTTTTCTGCCGGAACCTTAGTTGCAAGCGGCTGACCTGCAATAACATTCTGAATCTGATTAAGCTGCTTGAAGTTTACGCGGCCTGACTCTTCGCTGACTTTTGCCTTAAGCTTTTTAGGGTCAGTTTCAAAGTTGTAGGATACGTAAGCATCGTGTCCGTCCTGAGGCAGAACAGCATGACATATTTCGAAAGGCGCATTATAAACAGGAGTATCAACAAATTCCCGGATTTTATCTTCAAGAATGCAGTCAGCAAGAATTCCCTGCTGAAAACAGCATTTTTTGATTGCTTCTACAGAAGCATCCTGACCGCTCATTGCAGGAGGGGAAACAATAAGAGTTCCTGACATTTCATCTTTGGAAATATCAACTGCAATAAGAACATCGGCTCCCGGAACATGTCTGTAATCTCCTACCCTCTGATATTCATTATCAGTACCATTTTTAATGAAGTTTTTGATTGCGTTTTCATCAAAGGAAACTGTATCTTCGCGGCGTACCTCATCAAGAACATCTCTAAGCTGAATTGGAGAGCCTGCTCCCAAAGGAAGAATAACCTTGAGCATAATGTCGGAACCAAAGCGGTGTACGTAAAACATTCCGTCTCTGTCGACTGTTTTTTCTGAATCTTCCAGCTCATCATCCGTAAAAAGACCTTCCGAAGCAAGCTTCTGTACCTTTTTAACTGTAGAAGGATCCTGATAAATTTTAAGCTTCCATGGCTTTTTACCGATTCCCAAAAATCCGTCACTTCCCTTTTCGACAACCTCATACTGCAGGTTAGACGTTTTTGTTTCCAGCTGAACGGCAGCATCAGCAAGAGCCTCATCAATGGTATCTGCATTTACATCAACCTGATGAAGCTGCTGGTCTGTATCCAGCCGAGATTTCATTTCTTTACGGATTTTATCCAGAGTAATCATCTTCTTTCTTCTGGCAGCCTCGTATTAAATAATACCTTTTCTAAGGTTTGTAAGCTTAGCCCTGAGACGGAGGTTTGCCTTTGTATGAAGCTGAGAAATACGGGATTCACTTACCTCAAGAACCTCGCCGATTTCTTTAAAAGTCAAATCTTCATGATAGTAAAGAACGATTACCATTTTTTCTTTTTCCGGTAATTCGCTGATTGCCTGAGCAATGACTTTTTTGATTTCTTCTCGTTCGGCAATAACATCTGGATTCAAACTTGAAGGAGCTTCGATGTTATTTCCGATTGACATGTTATCGTTATCATCGCCTGAGTACCAGACATCGTTTAAAGAAAGAACGCTTGTACCAGAAACCTTCATGATTGTGCGGTGATATTCATCTTCACTCATGTTAAGACTTTCTGCAATTTCAGAATCTGTAGCTGTACGTCCCAGCTTTGATTCAAGAGAAACAATCGCATCTTCAATTTCGCGGGATTTCTGACGAACAGAACGTGGAACCCAGTCAATCTGACGAAGTTCATCAAAAATCGCACCGCGGATACGGGTTACAGCGTAAGTTTTAAACTTTACATTCTTTGCAGGATCATATTTTGCAATTGCGTCAAGAAGTCCGAACTGTCCGAAGCCTACAAGGTCGTCAAATTCTACACTGTTTGGCATTCCAACAGCAACTTTTCCCGCAACATACTTAACAAGAGGCATATATTGTCTGATGAACTTATCACGCAAAGCAGGAGATTTAGTTTTTTTGTATTCTTCCCAAAGGTCATCTTCTTCTTGAGTATCATTTACTGGGATATTCTCCCCCTCATAAAACTTTTAACTATCTCCCCTTGATAATACAGAACTTATTGCTTTAGCCATTACAGCCGCATCCTGTATGCCGGCATCACCTGAGCCGGAAGAATGAGAAACTGTGGTAACAAAATGACTGTCACTTTCCACAGAACTATCATTAGCCTCTTCCTCCGAAGAAGAAGAACTGTTTTCCATTACAAAAGAACTCATATCAGGAAGGGTATCAAGCCCTTCTGATCCGGAAGTCTGGGCTGCATCCGGCTGGGATGGAGAAGCTGACGGACCAGCTTCAGCAACCCTGGCGTCGCCCACTTTCTCCCCTTCAGCGGAACCTGCAGATGGTGATGGAGCCTCTCTGCCTGCCTGTGAAACTCCCCCATCCCCGGCAGAATCTGCATCTATTGCGGGCATTCCACCTGCGGCAGCTTGAGCAGCGGCAGCAGGTGCAGCTACATCCTCTGCTGCCGAAACCTGAGGCTGGTTAAAAACAGGAGCCTTAGAGGATTTCATATCAGAGGCATTGAGCATCTGTTTTGAATTATCATCTACATAATAATTATTTTCACTGTCGCCTGGTGAAAGTTCTTCATCATGAACAAATAAATCTACCTTGCTTCCAACAGATGGATTTGAAACAGGAGTTGAATCAACAGAAATATCAGAAGAGTCTGAATCATCAAAAAGGAATTTATCAGATACTAAAGAAATTCCAAATCCCAGTCCCGCAAAAACAGCGGCGATTATAAGCGCCCGTAATAGAACTATAAGAATTGCGGCGTGAGAGAAGAGACCAAATACGAAGGACAAAAGAAATCCAAAAGCTGCCGAAACAATGAGTGCCTTTATACTTCGCATTTTACCCCCCTAATTAAAATACAGTTAATTATACACCATAAAGTTTAAAAAATATAGCAAAATATTTTAATATGGCAAAAACTGCTTAAATTTCGTCCTTTTTCTTCTTACTGAGGAACTTTTTAAGGAAGCTTGCCACTCCTTCATTGTATTCCGGTTCAGTTTTTTCTATTCTTCCTACAATATGCTTGAGGCAGACTGCAGGCTTTGAAGTCGGGTTTACAACAATAAAAGGCTTCTGACGGATTACCGAAGCCTGAACAATCGGATCCTCGTAGATACAGCCAAGATATTCAACCTTGTAATTAAGGAACTGACCTACAATTGTAATGATTCTCTCAGAAATACGCTTTCCTTCGTCTGCAGAATGAACGCGGTTTACAATAAGCTTGATGTTTACAACGCGGTCAACAATTTCTGTAGTGATGATTTTTATGATTCCGTAAGCATCTGTAATGGCAGTCGGCTCAGGAGTTGTAACAACGTAAACTTCATCGGCGGCCGCAACAAACTGAAGAACATTATTTGCAATACCCGCCCCTGTATCAATAATGATGATATCTGCATTTCCAAGTGTAGAGAACTGATTTGCAAAATATTCAAGTTCATCAACGCTGAGGTTAGCGATTTTTGAAAAACCGTTGGCACCGGCAATAAACTTAATACCGAATTCAGTATCAAGAATAATCTGCTTCATTGACTTTTTCTTATTGATTACGTGCATGAGGTTATACTGAGGCACTACATTCAAAAGTACGTTTACGTTTGCCATACCAAGGTCACCGTCAATCAGGATAACCTTCTTGCCAAGCTGGGCATAGGCAATTGCCATGTTTACGGCAAAGTTAGTCTTTCCTACCCCGCCCTTTCCGCTTGTTACGGCAATAATTCTTGTATTATGTTCTTTTTTTGCAGCAGTTTTTTCTGATGTAGACGACGAATTGGAAGGAAAATTATCTTCCATCAGTTCTTTTAATCCTTCTGCCTGTTCTTCCATTTTTAATTTCCTCCAAATTTATCTTCAATGTGTTGTCTGTCTATATTAAAGTTTTCCAGTCTGATCAAAAAATCAACGGGATTAGCCTTCTGTATATTTTTTGCAACAATCTGTCCGTTTGTGATGTAAGCAATTGATTTATGCTTTTTATGGAGCACGCTGATTATGTTTCCATACTGTTCTGATTCATCACATTTTGTCACAATAACAGAATTATAACCGAAAAGTTCATAATTCTTAAAAATATTTTCCAAATCGCGGGCTTTTGATGATGCAGTTACGGCAAGATAAATCTGAGGCCGCATTGCGGTAACATTCAGAAGCTTTTTCATATTTGCGATATGAACTTCATCGTTTGGACTGTAGCCGGAAGTATCAATAAAAATTGCATCCATGCGGCTCTTGTTTTCCTCGTAAAGAGTTTCCAGATCTTCTGATTTTTCAGCTTTTAAAACCTGACAGTCAAAGATTTCACCGTAACGCTCAATCTGTTCAAGGGCACCTACCCTCATAAAGTCAGTCACGATAAAACAAATCTGAGGCTTGCGGCCCTGGTTCTGGGGATTATTTTTAAAATTAAGGAAAAACTGAACTGCAAGCTTTACCAGCGTTGTAGTTTTTCCGACTCCTGTAGGACCAACAATAATCACGACGTGAGGAGGCCTTACAACCTTTGTTTCGGCAATTTCAATGGATTCACCAATCCAGTCTACAACCTTACGTTCAACTAAATCAAAATTATCAAGCTGCTCAAGAGAAAAATTAGAACGAATTTTATCTGAAATTTCCTTAATGTAATCCTTTGAAAAATCATTGAGATAAAGATTATCTTCAATCTGCCTGATTGTTTCATTTTCAGGGGAAGCAGAGCCTGATTTTATTGCAATCTGTTCAGAAAGTTCTTTTTTTGTCTCTTCAAGCTTTTGAGAAATCTGATTTGTAAGAGAAGTAATTAATAAGGCCGCCCTGTTTTTTTCAAATTCTGATTCTTCAGGAGTCTTTTTAGCGGCGATTTCTTCTTCATAAGCATTTTTGTGACCTATAGTATAACTCAGCTCCACAACATACTTTCTTCCAAGATTAAAAAGACCGCAACTCACCTGCTTTGGCTTGTGACCAACATAAGTCCAGTCTCTTCCGTACATATTACAAAGCTGGGTCTTACAATCTTCGAGAGTATCTGCTTCTATTTTTTGAACTTTTTCAACTTCATAAGCCATTTTTTATTTTCCCACCTTATAAACCAGCTTCTTCATCCGATTTTATTTCATCAACAATTTCCGGAACTATATTTTTTCCGGCTGCATAAAGTTCCATATCAGAAAGAACAACAACACCAGGCTGTTCACGTTCAATTGATGCCCTGACAAGCTGACGAACTGCACTTACACAAAGAATTATAGGCATAATTCCAAGATTATTCATCTTGCTCAGAGAAGAGCTTACAGCGCGAATCCATTTTCTTGTGTCCGGAGGATCAAGGGCCGGATAAGGCTTAGATCCGTCAGGAGGATAATAAGCGTGCTCACCGATAAGCTCTGTCAGTTCTTCCGAAAGACGCATTACGCGGAGCTTTTTATCTGCAGGGTCTGCATACTGCATGCAAATCTGAAGACCAAGGGCTTCGCGGACTTTTGCAGTAAGCTCCCAGGAATTCTTGCAGACGTTAGCGTAGTTTGCCATTGTCTCAAGAATTTTAACATAGTTACGGATTGAAACCCGCTCTTCAAGAAGATTCTGTAAGACTTTTTCTATCATACCATAAGAAATCTTTGCAGTTTCCAGAACTTCTGTAATAAGAACAGGATTCTTTTCGCGAACTTTTTCTATAATTGTAGATACGGCCTGGCGGTCAAGCATTTCTGCCGCATGGGCACGGATGATTTCGGTAATATGAGTTGAAATGATTGTCGGAGGGTCAACACAGACATATCCGGCATTTTCTGCTTCTGAACGGCGGTCTTCCGGCAGCCATATTGCGTCCATTCCGAAGGCAGGATCCTTTGTATGCTCACCTTCAAGCTTCTGGATAACTGCACCTGTATCCATACACATAAGATAGCCAAGACGAATACTTGCATGACCGGCTTCAATTCCCTGAATTTTGAAGGAATAATCATTAGGGTCAAGGGTCATGTTATCCTGAATGTGGATTTTCGGAATATTAAAGCCCATATCAAGGCGGGACTCAGTTCTGATTCGTGTAATACGCTCAAGAAGCTCGGCTCCCTTTTCCTTTTCAACAAGAGGGATAAGCGCGTAACCGATTTCAAGGGAAAGAGGATCCAGCATTTCAAGAGTTTTAGAATCATCAACCGGATTTGTCTGTTCCGTACGTTTAGCGTTTTCAGCCTGCTCTTTAGCGGCAGCCTCTTCCTTCTTTTTCTGACGGGTAAGATTTGTTCCAATCCAGATAAAAAGAGCTCCAATCGGAACAAGAAGAACCTGAGTATTATTTCTGAGGAAGAAGCCTGAAAGAATAAGTCCGCCGCCGACAATTGCGTAAATCTGACCGTCGCGGGTAAAGTTACGAATGAGCTTCTGATCAAACGGCTCATCAGATTTTGTACCGGTTACAAGAACGCCGGTTGCAAAAGAAATGATGAGGGAAGGAATCTGAGAAGTAAGGCCGTCACCTATGGTGAGGATTGAATAGGTAGAGGCAGCTTCTCCAAATCCCATTGAATTACGTACAACTCCGATTATAATTCCACCCAGAAGGTTTACGATTGTAACGACAACACCAAATTTTACGTTTCCGCTTACAAACTTAGAAGAACCGTCCATGGCAGAATAAAAGTCTATTTCACGGCGGATTTTTGCCTTTTCAATTTCAGCTTCATCAGGAGTAAGGGCTCCGGCATTCATACGGTTATCAATATCAAAAAGCTTCTGATTCATGGAATCCAGGCTGAAGCGGGCAGCAACTTCAGAAACGCGGCTTGCACCCTTTGTTACTACAAGAAGCTGGAAGATAATCAAAATTATAAAAACAACAAATCCGATTACAAGGTCGCTTCCTGCAATAATATTTGCAAAGGCCTGTACCATAAAGCTCTGATTTGCAAGTTTATGACCAGAGCCCATTGTCCCGCTCAAAATCAGGCGGGTCGAAGAAATATTAATTGCGATAGAAAAAATCGTGGCATAAAGAACAACGCGAGGGAAGGTTTCAAAATCAGATGCACGGGGAGTTGTTACGACAACAAGAAGAATAATAATGGAAAGAGCAATATTTATAATCATGCAGAAGTCAATCAGAAGCTGAGGCATCGGTAAAATCAAAAGAAATACACCGATAACAGAAGCCACAGCCAGTGCGTTCTGCTGAATAAAATTTAAAACATTTCCCCTTTTTTCGTTTGCCATTAAGTCCCCACCCTCAGCAATCTACTTTTTCTATTTTTTCTTGTTCAGGCTGGAAAATTTATCCAGATGTGAATAAATTAACGCAATCGCCTTATAATAAGTCTCTGGTATTATATCACCAACTTCGACTTCTGTATATAATCCTCGTGCCACAGGCATATTTTCTACAAGAGGAATGTCATTTTCCCTTGCAATCCGCTTTATAGTCTGGGCAACCTCATCCATACCCTTTGCATTTACCATTGGAGAATCAGCAACTCCAGAATCATATTTTAAGGCAACCGCAAAATGTGTAGGGTTTGTTACAACAACATCAGATTCAGCAACAGCTTTCGGAATATTCTGCTGTAAAAGCTGCTGCTGAAGCTGTCTCAGCCTGCTTTTAACCTCAGGATCCCCTTCCATTTCCTTATATTCTTCCTTCTGTTCCTGTTTTGTCATCTTCATTTCTTCCATAAAGTCCCTTTTCTGAACAAAATAGTCAGGAATTGAGATTGCAAGGAAGAAAATCGAAACGATAATTAAGAGCTGGGCTGCCATTTTTGCAAATTTTACAATTGCTCCGAATACATCGCCGTTTCCTATTACCTGAACGATATCAAAAATATCTTTTTTAATGTAAACGTAGGCAATAATAATGATGATTGCAACTTTACCTACGGATTTAGCAACGTTAAAAAGTCCTTTACCGGAAAAAATCGTCTTTTTAAGATATTCGCCGAACTTTGGAACAATTTTAGAAAATTTAGGCTCAATCGGTTTAAGGCTGAAAATAAAACCCCGGGTCTGAATGATATTTCCGGCAATTGCGGCAAAAATCCCGACGAGGGAAACCGGCAGCATACATTTGAAAACAGTAGTCATAAAGTATGTAACAGAGGCGTAAGTTCCCATTTCCCCCTGACCTGCCCGGCTGAAAAAATAAACAAATGACTGAACTACAATATTAAAAAGCCATTTTGAAAGAAAAATCAGAGTCATCACGCAGAACAAAAGCACAAGGGCTCCGCTGACTTCGGAACTTTTTGCGACACGGCCTTCCTTGCGGGCCTTTTCAAGCTTATATTCTGAGGCTTCTTCGGTTCTTCCCTCGTCTTCTGCAGCCATACTACTTTATGCCCCCTCCGTTAATCTGAACGAAAAGATTCTGAAGGACTGTAAATCCGCCGCTGAAAGTTCTGACAAAAAAATCTATAAGATTAGGCATGACAGTCGCAATTACAAAGTAAGCGACCAGAATCATAACCGGAAAACCTTCCGAAAGCAGGTTCATCTGAGGAGCGGCCTTGGTAAGAAGACCGGTACATATTGTGATTAAAAACAAAGTGCCCATTACAGGAAGGGCGATTACAAGAGCATCAGAGAAAAGCTTTGAAAGCCCGCCAAGGAAAAACTTAATCAAAGGCTCCTGAGTCTGAACAAGAGAAAGTGCATTTAATGACTTAAAGCTTGATACAAGACCGCCTAAAAAAAGCTGCTGAAAAAATCTTGTCTGCAAAAAAACAAGCATGGCAACAAGATTGAAAAACTGTCCCATAAGAGGGTTTTCGACCTGGCTCATGGCATCGTAGGAGCTTGCAGCAGAAAGTCCCATCTGAAATCCCATAAACTGACCGGCAGAAGAAAAGGCCGCAAAAATAATCGAAACATAAAAACCCATGATAATTCCGATTATTACTTCACCTGCCAGCAAAAGAAAATATTCCATGCTGGCCAGACCGTCAGAAGTCATCAGAATATTGTAGTGGGAAAAATCAAGGGTTCCGTAAATAAAAAAGGCAATGTAACCCGAAAGCGCAAGCTTAGCAACGCGGGATACAGAGCGCATGGAAAACAAAGGAAGGGTCAGAATCATGGCAAAGATTCTGGCAAAAACAAGGAGATAAAGTGGAGCTTTCTGAAGGATATAATCAAGCATCCGGCACTACTCCATTTTTACTTTGCAAAATCCGGTATTCTGCTTAAAAGCATAATTGTGTACTGACCAAGACCCGAAAACATTGCGCCACCCAAAAGGGCTATAACAATGAGGATTACTGCAAATTTCGGAAGAAATGTTAAAGTCTGTTCCTGAATTGAAGTTGCGGCCTGAAAAATGGCAACAACTAAACCGACAATAAGTGCCAGGCCCAGAACCGGCAGTACCATCTGAAGAATCTGAACAACAGCTCCGCGCATCAAAACATTTAATTCACCAATTGACATAAATTATCCTCACAAATTATCTAGTCCGGCGTCCTAATGAATTACCGAAACAAAAAGCTGCTGAGTTAAAAGTCCCCAGCCATCAACAAGAACGAAGAGAATAAGTTTGAAAGGCATGGAAATTTGAACAGGCGGCAGCATCATCATACCCATAGCCATAAGAATACTGGCCACGACCATATCAACGATGATAAATGGAATATATAAAAGTACACCAATTTTAAATGCAACTGTAAGTTCATGAAGAATATATGACGGAATCAGGATGTAGGTCGGAACATCAGCGGGTGTATTGGGCTTTTCA
>ODAI010613510.1_pt1 | contig 11808 bp, 11 predicted proteins | sample 1539321 | NCBI WGS metagenome assembly ODAI01 (sample SAMN02144231, study PRJEB22623) | gut metagenome | biome: sheep rumen | host: Ovis aries | place: New Zealand
AGCCTGTCTGCGGACTTCCGCAGTATGTGTCGTAATAGTCGCTGTACGTCATCAGGTCGGCAGCGGAAGCGTCAAACGAGTAATAGTCCTCCTTTATCGCCTCGGCAGTGGCGGCGGAGACTGTATATTCTCCGGTATTGTCAGCCGAAAAAGCCTGCACCGCGCCGCCTGAGCTGCCTGCCGCTATGAGCAGGGACATTGCTCCCGAAACTGCGCCGCGAAGAATTTTCCCGAATTTCAGAACGTCCGCCTCCCTTCCGCATATATGTAAAAAACACACCTTTTCTGAAAATAGTACACTTATAATAAGTATAGCAAATCCGTGCGCTGTTGTCAAGGAAAAAAGCGCGTTCTGCGTGATATGCAGGGACAAAAAAAGAGCGGATAATATCCGCTCTTTTTTTGTCAAAACGCTATATTAATTATTTACAGTCGGGCGCTCGGAAAGCGCCCCTACATTTCTAATTTCTGACTTCTGAACTCTTATTTCTATCGGCGAGGGAACTCGCCGATAAGTCCGAGCTTGAATTGCTGGATCATAAGCGCGTCCTCGTTCGTGAGACCTTTTTTGCCGTCAACGTCCGCATTCAGTTCACCCTGCGGCTTTATGCTGAATTCAGATCTGCCCTGCGCGTACTTGTCCGGATCTGAAGCGACCTGCATTACGAGAACGGCGTCCGCGATATTCACCTGATCGTCAAGGTTCGCATCGCCGCGGAGTCCGGAAGTCACTTCCGAAGCAGTCTCGGAAATGTTCTCCTCGCCGTTGAAGCTGAGCTTGTTCTTCTCAACGTGTGCCGAACCGCTCGAGCTCCACGCCTCCGCAAGAAAAGCGACCATTACTGGTGAATTGAGCCTTACACCGGCTTCCTTGCAGGCAGCGATGTGCTTATATACGGAGATTTTTCCCTCTGCTGTACCGGTTGCTGCGGAGGTCTTTTCCCGGCGCACACTGAGGATCTTCACGATGTTCTGACCTGTGCCGTCAACAAATCCCGTGACATTGTACTTGTACATATCGTAAACGCCGCCGTCAGTCTCGAGAGTCGTGAGCAGTTTCAAAGTAGCGGAGGAACTCGGATAGGTCTCCTCTCTCTCCACACCGCCCCAGTCGTCCACGATGCAGAAATCTATCAGTAGCGAATCGTTGATCTTAAAAAAGCACTCCGCGCCGAACGTATACTTTCCGCCGTCAGCGGAAGCCTTGTATTCGATCACCGGCTCTCCGGTCATCTCGTTTTCTTCAAAGTTCCTTCCTGATGTACAAATTGCGGAGGATACATCGTTCCAGACGAAATCAAATCCGCCGTCCTCCCTGAACTGCGTGTCTATCGTGCCGTAACCGTCGGACCAGTATGTATAGTCATATTCGCCGCACTTACCGCTCTCGTCGATCGTCACTATTCCCGTTTCGGCTGCTGAAGCAGACGGTATGCCCGTGGCCGCCGGAAGAGCGGCATTCCCTGCCGTAATAAGTGCAGCGGCAAGCGAAGCTGCTGCGAGCTGTTTAAAGATCTTTTTCACAATAAACCTCCTGTCTTAGTGGGTGATTTTTCGTACTGTTTATAATATAGCATCATATGTTAAATAATTCAAGTTATATATTGTTCAAATAAGCCTTTTTCAAGGCTCAACTGTTCAAAAATTGCGTTCCGGGCTATATGTATAATAGAATTGACAACCGCCGCTTATTGTGGTATTATAGAGTAAAGTTTTTGACTCATAAAACAAGGAAAAGAGGTTATGAAATGGCAGATATTCTCGAAGTCAAAGGGCTCTCGAAGCAATACTCCAAGGTGCTCGCCGCCGACAGCATCAGCTTCTCGATAGGAGAGGGCGAGATATTCGCGCTGCTCGGTCCTAACGGCGCAGGCAAGACCACAACTATAAGAATGATCTCGACACTGCTCACACCGACTGCCGGAGATGCGGTCGTAGCAGGTCACAGCATTATCAAGGAACCCGCAAAGGTCCGCGAAAATATAACCTACCTCCCCGATGAGGCAGGCGCTTACAAGAATATGACAGGTATCCGCTACCTGAGATTTATGGCAGGGCTGTTCATCTCCGATATCGACAAGCTCAACGAATGTGTAGAGAGGGCAAAGAACATCTGCGGTCTCGGTGAACGTCTCGAGGACAAGATAGGCAGTTACAGCCGCGGTATGATAAGAAAGCTGCTGCTTGCCCGAGCAGTTATGACAAAGCCTAAGCTCGCTATCCTCGACGAACCGACAAGCGGTCTTGATGTTCTCAACGCTATCGAGATAAGAAAAATGATAAAGAAGCTCGCTGCGGAGGAAAAGATGTCCTTCCTGCTCTCCTCGCACAATATGCTGGAGATAGAGTTCGTCTCCGACCGTGTCGGCATAATTTCCGGCGGTCATCTGCTCGTAATTGGTTCAGCAAGCGAGCTCAAGGAGCGCTACGGTGCAGAAAACCTTGAAGAAGTATTTGAAAAGGTGGTGAACGAGAATGAAATTCATTAACCTCCTGAAAAAGGAGCTCTCTGAGCTCATAACAGTACAGATGCTGCTCGGACTTCTCGTTTCGCTGGGAATATTTATGGCGCTCGGCAGCGTTATGGACACAACTATCGACGAAGCAGTCGAAAAGACCACCAACTACACCATAAGGCTCATCGACCGCGATGATACCGAGTTCACACAGGATATGATAAAGTCTATCGAAAATGACGGCAACAAGGTCCGTCTCTTCACCGACACCGGCGACGATTACGCAGCTATCCTGAATTCAAACGACATAAAGGACGTCGTTATCATACCCAAGGGCTTTACCGAAAAGATCAACAAGGCTCAGAAGCCCGAGATCATAACTGCTGCAAAAATGACCTCAGCCGCAACTATTTCAAATATCAATGCCGGCTCGTCAAGTGCAGTCAGCCTGATACAGAAGTACATCTCGGAAAAGGTCGCATCTATGGGCGGCCTCACGGAAGAGCAGTACAAGATCGTGAACCAGCCGCTCACGGTCAGGGAAAACACCGTTGTCGCTGACAATTACGCGGAGGTCTCCTCCGAAAGCATAATGAGCCGTATCGCTATCCAGAATATGATGCTCCCTATCATAGTATTCGTGCTCATAATCCTCACATCGCAGATGCTTATGAGTGCCGTTGCAAACGAAAAGACCGACAAGACGCTCGAAACTCTTCTCTCCGCACCTATCTCAAGAGGAGCAGTCATCGGAGCAAAAATGCTCGCCGCAGCTATCATCGCCCTGATAAATGCCGCTGTATATATGATCGGCTTCAAGGTATGTATGGGCGATGCTACCAGCAAGATCTCGAGCAGCGCCGGTGAGCTGATAAGCGGTCAGGTCTCTGTCGATGAGGGTATGCACCAGCTCGGAATGGCTCTCGGCGGTATGGACTACTTCCTCGTAGGGCTCCAGCTCTTCTTCACGATAATGATATGTCTCTCTGTATCACTCATTCTCGGTGCTCTCATTAACGACACAAAGAACACCCAGAGTATGATAATGCCGATAATGATGCTCGCTATCATTCCCTATATGATCTCTATGATCGCTGACATCAACTCTCTCCCCACCGTGATACGCTATATCGTTTACGCTATCCCGTTCACACACACATTCTCGGCTATACCGAACCTTATGTTCGGCAGAACTGCTCTGTTTACGGCTGGGCTCATCTACCAGATAATAGTGTTCATCATATGTATGTTCTTCGCACTCAGACTCTTTATGTCCGACAAGCTGTTCACTATCTCGCTCAACTTCGGACAGAAGTCTAAGTACAAGGCTAAAAAGCGCAGAAAGTCTGCTGAAAAATGATCTGAAAAGGAGAAATTACTATGCCAACTCCCCACAACAGTGCTAATAAAGGCGATATCGCAAAAACCGTTCTTATGCCGGGCGATCCGCTGAGAGCTAAGTTTATCGCTGAAAACTACCTCGACTCCCCCGTATGCTACAACGAGGTCCGCGGTATGCTGGGCTATACCGGAACATATAAAGGCATTCCCGTGTCAGTTCAGGGCAGCGGAATGGGTATGCCGTCTATCGGCATATATTCGTGGGAGCTTTTCAACGAATACGGTGTTGAAAACATAATCCGCGTCGGAACCGCCGGCGGTATCGCTGATAATGTGCAGCTCCGCGACGTAGTTATCGCTATGAGCGCGAGCACGAATTCAGCCTATGCCGACCAGTACCGTCTGCCGGGCACCTACGCTCCGACCGCTTCGTGGGAGCTCCTCAGCGCCGCAGTAAAAGCAGCAGGCGCAAAGAGCTGTCCTTACCACGTCGGCAATATCCTTTCAAGCGATACCTTCTACGATGACGCAAACAGTCTCGCAGAATGGCAGAAAATGAACGTTCTCGCCATAGAAATGGAGTCGGCTGCACTGTATATGAACGCAGCCCGCGCCGGAAAGAACGCTCTGTGCATACTCACAGTCTCCGACTGTCCGCTGAAAGGTCTCTCGACTACTGCCGAGGAGCGTCAGACCACCTTCCGCGATATGATGGAAATAGCTCTCGAGACCGCAGCAGCAGTCTCTGAATAAACCAACACAAACTTCAAAGGAGAAAAGAAATGAAAAAGTTATTATGTCTCCTCACATCACTCGCCTGTATGATAAGCTTTGCAGCCTGCGGAAGCAGTGACAGCAGCTCATCTGAGAAGGCTTCCGCTTCCACATCGGCTTCAAGCTCCGAGGAGACCTCCGCAGACGCAAGCAGCAGCGAAACAGGCACAAACGAAGCTTCTTCAAAGGCTAAGGAGTCCACAACAGCAAGCGAAGAGAATTCTTCTGACACAGCAGCTTCCGGTACCGAAGCAAGCTCGCAGAAATCTGATCCCGCCACCGATCCGACAGAGGAGTCCTCTGCAAGCACAACAAAGGCCGAAAAAACTACATCGGGCGGTCAGGTCGCCACATCAGGCAACGGTCAGCCCTCCTCTTCCTCAAGCAGCGACGATTTTGACTCATTATTTGGTCTTGAGAAGATAAGCGTTGACAAGAGCAGCGATACAGTTGTCATAAAGCTCCCGGAGACATTATTCAGCGTCGATGAGGTCGATGCCGGCATCGGTGACGATGACTCTATCGAGACTATGATAAAGAAGTACGACGGCGTAGAAATAACCAAAAATGAAGCCGAAGAACTCGTAGTCATCAAGATGCCCAAGAAGGAATACGAGAAGTTTATGGCTGAGATCAGCGAGCTTTTCGACAAATCGCTCCGCGAATCGGTAAACAATCCTTCTTACCCGTCGATAACTGCCATAAAGCACAACGATGATTTCTCTGAATTCGACATAACGATTACCACAAAGGAAGAATTCGAGGAGAGTATGGGCGGACTGTTCTTCCTGTCGCTCTATATGGAGTTCATCTTCTACACTACTCTCAACGGCAACTCCGTAACAGAAATGGCTGCTTCCGGCAAGGATATTTCAGACTTCCTGAAGATCACTGTCCACGATAAGAACGGCAATACATACACAGAAGACGATTTCTGATAAACAGCAGAAAGGGTATATTATGAAAATAACGGTATTCTCAGACGTTCACGGAAACCTTAAAGCATTAAAAGCAGTCCTCAGACAGATCAAGGAGCAGAATGCCGATCAGACGGTGTTTTTAGGAGATATTTTCCAGCGCGGAAACGAAGAGACAGAGTGCCTTGAACTGCTGAAAAACAGCAATATTATCTGCCTGAAAGGAAACTGCGAGCTCTATCTCGCATACGGAGTAGATGTTGACCCCGATGTCGAGCATCTTAGGGCTTACTATGATGAAGCAAGAAAAAAGGTCACTCCCGAGCAGATGCAGTTCATAAAGCAGATGCCGCTGTTTTACGAAAGTGAATGCTGCGGACACAAACTGCGTTTTTCGCACTTTCTGTTCTTAGATGTCAATGCACCGTATCCTTTCCTGCCGCTCTCTTCCCTTAAAGACGGCACGTTCGACAAGGCTTGCCGGAGCGAAGAGGTAACGAAGTATGACCTCGTTGCAGTCGGTCATTCACACCAGAACTTCGTAAACGGAAATGTAGTTTCTGTTTCGGCTGCCGGATTGGAAGGAGCTTCCTATCTTATTGTCGAAGTTACCGAGGATAACATCAGCTTTGAGCATATCAGCGTTGACGTCTGAAGCTGAATATCACAAACAAGCCCCGGAGCACTGCTCCGGGGCTTAAATACTATCTGAATTCTAATCATATGGCAAGGGAAAAATCAAAAATAAAAATTAATAAAATATTAAGGTTATTTTAAGAATTATTGTTTATAATATAATAGGACTGAAAAGTCCGTATTCCCTATCCATTTTTTTATTTCAGCTATGCGTTTTGCATAGCTATTGTTTTTACAGGGGATTTTTCTCGAAAACAAGCACCGGATAGCCCTCATAGTACGGCTTTACTATCTCCGGGTGGCTATCGGCATAGGCAAATATCTTCTCGGCAAGTCCCTCCTTGAGAAAGCCGACGAGCTCCGAAAGCGGACGGTTGTAGAGTTCATCGCAGATAGATGCAATGGTTATCGCACGTCTGCCGCCCACTTCCATAATGCGGTAGGGCCATATCCGGCAGTCAAATGGCTTGTCGTCACCGAGCATACAGCCGTTCGGGGTGAGTGCAGGGCACGAAAACAGCTCATCTGCGCCTATATTTCCGACTTTGAATATATATCCGCCGTCCTTGGGAATGAATTCCGTCCCCGGACGCTCCTTCTTTATCCTGAGCATTATCTCCTCTGTGAAAACGGGAGTCTCCCAGACATCGTAGCGGTCAAAAACACAGCACAGGCGGCATTCCGCACAGACCTTGCCGCTAAGTATCTTTTTAAGCATACTCCACCTCCGAATGTTTATATGACAATGATAACATATTCCGACATAATTTGCAATAGTCCTTATTGACACCAATTCAATGAACGTGATATAATATTTACATAGAAACTTTCCCAACGGAGCTGATACAATGAAAAACCTGCTGTTCATAGGCGATGTGGTCGGCAAAGCCGGCTGCAGCTTCCTCCAGTCGAAGCTGAGCCTCATCAAACGGCATTATTCCATAGACATAACCATAGTAAACGGCGAGAATTCCGCAGTCGGCAACGGCATAAACCGTGTTTCCTCAGATATGATATTCAACGCTGGTGCTGACATCATCACTACCGGCAATCACGCTTTCAGGCGCAGGGACTCGCTCGACATTTTCGACAGCGACTTCATAATACGTCCTGTGAACTACCCCGAGGGAGGTGTTCCCGGAAAGGGCGTCTGCATACTCGATGCCGGAGCTTTTTCAGTCGCCGTCGTGAACCTTATGGGCACGGTCGGCATGGAGCCTATCGACAACCCTTTCAACTGCATAGACAAGGTGCTTGAGGGAATTGATACCCCGAATATCTTCGTTGACTTCCACGCCGAAGCTACTTCCGAGAAAAAGGCAATGGGCTTCCACCTTGCAAAGAGAGTCACCGGCGTTTTCGGCACCCACACCCACGTCCAGACCGCTGACGAGTGTATACTCTCCGGACATACCGCCTATATCACCGACGCAGGTATGACTGGTCCGGAGGACTCCTGCCTCGGTATCGACAAAGGTCCCGTGCTGGATATGTTCCGCTACCGCTGCCCCGTTAAGTTCAAAGAAGCCGAAGGAGCATCGTTTTTATGCGGCGTAGTTGTAGAATTTGACGAAAAAAGCGGCAAATCGCACAAAATTGAAAGAATAAATATAAGATAATATACAAATTTTGCTTCTAAGTATTGATTTTTTACATAAAATAGTGTATACTAATTACATAGTAGCAAGTAACTTTATCCCTCTCAGCTCTTACCACTAAATCCATTATTAGGAGGCATTAATTATGGAGATATTAAAAGTATCATCGCATTCATCACCGAATTCAGTTGCCGGTGCTATTGCCGGAGTGATCAGAGAACAGAAAGCCGTAGAAGTACAGGCAGTTGGCGCAGGCGCTGCAAATCAGGCGATCAAGGCTATCGCCGTTGCAAGAGGTTACCTTGCTCCGATCGGTATTGATCTTATTTGTATCCCTGCCTTCGCTAACATCACTATCGACGGTGAAGAGCGTACTGCTATCAAGCTCATCTGCGAACAGAGATAACTGAATTATCCGGAGACGGTCATGCCGTCTCCTTTTTTCGCCTCTTGACAAATGCGGATATATGTGTTATAATGACAACAGTTTATTTAAACCGTTGAAGAAGAGTAAGTAGCTGCTGTGAAGATTTTCAGAGAACCGGTGGTCGCTGTGAACCGGTATGACGCTCAGCTGTGAATGGACTTCTGAGGGCGAACCGAAGGCGCTTTGCGCTGTGTAGGTGAGACGCAGGGGCTCTGCGTTAACAAGACCGCGTATGTGAGTATACGCAGAGTGGACGCTAAGCGTCAAGCAGGGTGGCACCGCAGAAATGTTTATTCGCTTCTGTCCCGGCATTATGAGCCGGAACAGGAGCTTTTTTGTTACGGCTAAGAAATCTTTATCAACAAAGGAGAATGTTTATGTCAAACGAAAAGATACCTTACAAGATCTATCTTGAAGAAAATGAACTTCCCAAGCAGTGGTACAATGTACGCGCAGATATGAAGAAAAAGCCCGCTCCGCTCCTCAACCCCGCAACAGGTCAGCCCTGTACAGCTGAAGAGCTCGGCCACGTTTTCTGCGATGAGCTCGTTCAGCAGGAGCTCGATGAGACCACTCCCTACATTGATATCCCCGGCGAGATACAGGACTTCTACAAGATGTTCCGTCCCTCACCGCTCGTAAGAGCTTACTTCCTCGAAAAGAAGCTCGGCACTCCCGCTAAGATCTACTACAAGTTCGAGGGCAACAACACCAGCGGAAGCCACAAGCTCAATTCCGCTATCGCTCAGGCTTACTACGCTAAGAAGCAGGGACTCAAGGGCGTTACTACCGAGACCGGTGCAGGTCAGTGGGGTACTGCTCTCTCTATGGCTTGTGCTTACTTCGACCTTGACTGCAAGGTATATATGGTCAAGGTTTCCTATGAGCAGAAGCCTTTCCGCCGCGAGGTTATGAGAACATACGGCGCTAATGTTACTCCTTCCCCCTCTATGACCACTGAGGTCGGAAAAAAGATCCTCGCTGAATTCCCCGATACAAACGGAAGCCTCGGCTGTGCTATCTCTGAGGCTGTTGAGGCTGCTACCACGCAGGAGGGCTACCGCTACGTTCTCGGAAGCGTTCTCTCACAGGTTCTCCTCCATCAGTCTATCATCGGTCTTGAAGCAAAGGCTGCTATGGATAAGTACAACGTAAAGCCCGACATCATCATCGGCTGTGCAGGCGGCGGTTCAAACCTCGGCGGACTCATCTCTCCCTTTATGGGCGAAAAGCTCCGCGGCGAAGCTGATTACCGCTTCATCGCTGTTGAACCCGCTTCGTGCCCGAGCCTTACAAGAGGTTCATACGCTTACGACTTCTGCGACACTGGTAAGATCTGTCCTCTCCAGAAGATGTACACTCTCGGCAGCGGCTTTATGCCTTCACCGAACCACGCAGGCGGTCTCCGTTACCACGGTATGAGCGCTATCCTCTCCGAGCTCTACGATCAGGGACTTATGGAAGCTACCTCCGTTGAGCAGACAGCTGTTTTCGCGGCTGCTGAGATGTTCGCAAGAGTTGAGGGTATTCTCCCCGCTCCTGAGAGCAGCCACGCTATCCGCGCTGCTATCGACGAGGCACTCAAGTGCAAGGAGACAGGCGAAGAAAAGACTATCCTCTTCGGTCTCACAGGTACAGGCTACTTCGATATGTACGCTTATGGCGCTTTCAACGACGGCACTATGAGCGACTATATCCCCACAGACGAGGAGATCGCAAAATCTCTTGCAAACCTTCCCAAGATCGGCTGATAAAATCTGATAATTCTACAAGGTGCGGTGAGAAATTACCGCACCTTTTTTATTTTTACCTTGCCTGAACCGACCGTAGGGAACGCCGTCTGCGATCTGTCCGCCAGTGACGTACAAGCGTATTCACCAAAAACACAGCTGCTCAACCTCGATTTTTCTCTTTTTCTATCAATTGATTTTCGGAGCTTTTTACTATATAATTATAATTGTCATAAAAATAACAAGCCGGATGTCCCGGCATCAATAAAGGAATGATCTATATGGCTAATAAAGTTGTTAAATTCGGCGGTAGCTCCCTCGCAGACGCCGCTCAGTTCAGAAAGGTCGCTGACATCATCAAGAGCGACGACAAGAGAAGATTTGTTGTTCCCTCCGCTCCCGGAAAGCGCTTCTCCGACGACATCAAGGTAACTGATATGCTCTACAAGTGCTGTGAGCTCGCAGGCAGCGGTGTTGATTTCGCTGACGATTTCCAGCTCATCAAGGACCGCTACAACGGTATCATCTCCGAGCTCGGCATTGATATGTCCCTCGACAGTGAGTTTGACGCTATCGTCAAGGAGCTCAAGGCTCGTCCCTCAAGGGATTTTGCTGCAAGCCGCGGCGAATTCCTCAACGGCAAGGTTCTCGCTAAATACCTCGGCTTCAACTTCGTTGACGCTGCTGACGTTATAGTTTTCGATACAAAGGGCACTCTCCTCCTCGAGGAGACTATCAAAACTGTCCGCGAAAAGCTCAAGGGACTTGACAATGCAGTTATCCCCGGCTTCTACGGAAGAACTACCGAGGGCTACATCAAGACCTTCTCACGCGGCGGTTCGGACGTTACCGGCTCTATCATCGCAAATGCCGTAAGAGCTGAGATCTACGAGAACTGGACTGACGTTTCCGGCTTCCTCGTTGCAGATCCGAGAATAGTTGAAAAGCCCGATGTTATCGGCACTATCACCTACCGTGAGCTCCGCGAGCTCGCATATATGGGCGCTTCCGTTCTCCACGAGGACGCTATATTCCCCGTTCGTTCGGCTGGTATCCCTATCAACATCAGAAACACCAACCGTCCGCAGGACGCTGGTACAATGATCGTTTCAAACGATTACGACTTCAGCAAGGAAAGCCTTTCCCACACTATCACAGGTATCGCAGGCAAGAAGGGCTTCAGCACAATAAATATTGAAAAGGCTATGATGAACAACGAGACCGGTTTCGGTATGAAGGTTCTTCAGGTGCTCTATGAAAATGGTCTTTCGTTCGAGCATATGCCCTCAGGCATCGACACTATGAGCATCACTCTCAGCACTGAGAAGCTCGAGCCGGTTCGCGAAAAGGTCCTCTCCGGACTCCGCAAAGCCGTTGAGCCCGATCACATCGAGATCGAGGACGGTATCGCAATGCTCGCAGTAGTTGGACGCCGTATGAAGAACACAAGAGGTACTGTTGCCCGTATCTTCGCAGCAATGGCTCACGCCCGCATTAACGTAAAGCTCATAGATCAGGGTTCGAGCGAGCTCAACGTTATCATCGGTGTCAGCGAGAACGACCTCCCCGAAGCTATCAGACGCATCTATGATATGTTCATCAACTCGGAGAAGTAATTCCCCGGCAATACGTTCATTCACACAGCCTTCCGTATACGGAGGGCTGTGGCTTTTTTATTAATCAGGAATTCGGAATTATTAATGCCCCCCCTGCAAATAAAACGCGAGCTCCTTTTGTTAAATATCTCGCTCCAAACATTGACTTTTGTTCATTTTTATGATAAAATATTATTATAGGCATTAAAAAATAAGCAGCATAAGGAGTGCAGATAATGACGCCATTGAAACCCTACGAAAGAAGCGTATTCTACTACGAAACAGACAAAATGGCTATCGTCCACCATTCAAACTACATCAGGATTTTCGACGA
>ODAI010646864.1_pt1 | contig 11808 bp, 11 predicted proteins | sample 1539321 | NCBI WGS metagenome assembly ODAI01 (sample SAMN02144231, study PRJEB22623) | gut metagenome | biome: sheep rumen | host: Ovis aries | place: New Zealand
CCAAGAAAACCGATGAATGACCCGCTCCGGCGGGTTTTTCATATCAAGCCCGGCGGGGCGTTAAACACGCGCTCGGCCTATCACTCTAACAGGCCGTAAAAAGGAGGGTAAATGGCAGGCATCTTCACACGCGGCGCACTCGACAAGATCATCCGCAACGGCGACCTGACGGAAGAGCAGAAGACAGAACAGCTTTTCGCGCTTTACGGAAGGGCGTTGGATGACGGCTACATCAGCAAGGCAGCCGCGGAGGAACAGAAAACGGCGGCGGTGGAAGCCGCGAAATCCGGGATCAAGATTCCCGACCCGGTTGACCCGAAAACCACGCCGGAATACCTCGACCTGATGAAGGAACGCGATATGCTCCGGGCGATCGGCGGAGATGATTTCGCGCAGGTCAAGCCCAAATTCCGGGAACAGGTTTTCAACATGCTCGACCGCGGGGACGCGGCGAAGGGCATTGCGGATCAACTGTCGGAGATCAAGACGAAATACGAGGAGTATTTCACACCGGAGCCGCAGGAACAGCCGAAAAACACGCCGCAGTTTTCACAGAATCCGGGCCGCCCCGGAGTGAACCCCACAAGCGAGGACGATAAGCTGTATAAGCAGCTTGCGGACTCGTGGAAGTAAGAGAGGAGAATCATCATGGCTTTTAACAACAGCGTGAATTACGCGGCGGTATTCAACCGCATCCTGGACGAAAAGTTCTACATCATGCCCCGCACAATGTGGATGGAGAACACCAACCCCGGCATTGAATGGAACGGCGGCAAAGAGGTCAAGATTCCGTACATCGGCATGAACGGCCTGGGAACCATGAACGGCTACAAGGCTCCCGACGGCGACCTGTCCCTGGGCTATGAGACCAAGGTCCTGCAGTGGTATAGGGGACGGAACTTCGCCATTGGCCGCTATGACGTGGACGAAACCAACATGGCCCTGACCGTGGGCAACGCCCTGCGGGTGTTCCTGGCTGAACACGTTGTGCCGGAAGTGGACTGCCTGCGCATTGCAACCATGGCGCAGGGCGCGGTGGGCTATGGCAAGGTTGTCGCCCAGGCGACCTCCGGCATCACCACGGCAAACATTCTCGGCCTGCTCCTGGCGGACATTGCGACCGTGCAGGACAAGATCGGCGAAACCGAACAGCTTTATATTCAGATCAGCACGGGCCTGAAGTCCCTGCTTGAGCAGTCCACGCAGTTGACCCGCTATCTGAACGTCAAGGATTTCCAGGTGCGCTCCGCGACCCTGCGCCTTGAGGCGATCAACGACCAGTATCTGATCGGCACGCCCTCCAAGTATATGCACAGCCTGTTCGCGCTGAATGACGGCGCGACCGCGGGTCAGACCGTGGGCGGCGTGACCTTCACCAATCTGGGCGCGAACGTCAACTGGATTATCGCGGCCCGTCCCGCCGTGGACGCGATTGCCCGCCCGCAGATCACCAAGGTCATCGACCCGGATATGAACCAGGACGGCGAATACTGGAAGATCATGTTCAGCATCTATCACGGCAACTGGATTATGGAGCAGAAGGGCGACGGCCTGCTTGTGAACATGGACACCACGCCGGGTCAGTTCACCGTGACTTCCACCGCCGGAACCGTGGCTGTCGGCGATACCGTGATTACCACCACCGCCGCCGTTCCCGCGGGCATGAAGCTGATGTATAAGGCCGCTTCTGGCACGGCTCCGTCCGTGACCATTGGCACGGCTCTGACCACTACGGACGGATGGGCCGACCTGCCTGCCTCCGGTCTGGTCAGCACCACCAACGGCTACAAGATCACCGTGGCCCTGACCGCCGCGAACGGTCAGCCCATCGCCGCGGGCAATACCACCGTTGTTGCGAAAGCGTCCTGACAAGGGGTGACACCATGAGCGCGGTTGTAGACTACACGTTTTACATCACGGTCTACATGGGGAGCGAGGCCGATGAGGCCTCCTTCCCCGCGCTTTGCGCCCGCGCCGCTGACATCGTGGGCGCATTGACGCGGTGGGTAGACCCCGCAACGCTGAACGGGCAAACGCTCGTCTCGTACAAGAAAGCGGTCTGCGCACAGGTGGATTTTCTGGCCCTCAACGGTACGGAAAGCGTCTCCGGAGGCCCTGACACGGGGTTCACGGTGGGCAAGGTCAGCATCTCCGGCAAGAGCGGGTCGGACATCGTTCACAAGGGTGTCATGGCTTCAAACCTCTCGCCCTTGGTGCAGATGTACCTTGAACAGACAGGTTTGATGTATCCGGGCGTTTCGGTTGTGGGGGGATGCGTATGCTGAGGCCCATCCCGGCAAGAATCCTGCGGAGTACAGCCATCGTGGAGGTCTGCACAGGAACGGACGTGTATCAGGAGCAGGAATACGCGGAGGCCTACACGGTGCGCAATGTCCATGTGCAGCCCACGGCCCGCATTGTCAAAAGCACGAACAACACGGATGAGCAGTTGACGGCAACGCTGTTCGTGGATTGCCGCCGCTCAAGCCCTGACCTTGACTGGCGGGACATGCTCACGCGTGCGCATGACAAAGGCGGTGACCTGCGTGTCACGGTGCGCGGCATCCGGTACACGGTGCTCACGTGCGACGCGCTGCGGGATGACACGGACAAACTGCATCACTGGGAGATCGGCATGAGGTGATAGCATGGCGGTCAGGATCAAGATCAACAAGAACGCGGTCGCCGCGAAAGTGGAGGGCGCGTTCGGGAAAGGCCTGCCGATGCTCACGGAAGCGGTCATGGATGACTGCAATCAGTATTGCAAGGAAGATACCGGCATGCTAATTGCGTCCTCCCTGATTCACTCTGAACTGGACAAGGGCAAAGTCGTCTGGCAAACCCCATACGCCCGGAGGCAGTATTGGGAGATTCGGACGGCGCATAAGGATGTCAACCCGAACGCGACGTGGAAGTGGTGCGAGGTTGCGAAACAGCACCACAAAGAACAATGGGCAAGGCAGGCACAAAGACTGTTGGAGATGAACCTATGACAAGCATCATCAATCAGGTGGTGGAGGCCGTCATCGGCCTGATGAACGCCACACAGCCCTTCTCAGCGGTCACGCGGGGCGCACTGCCCACGGGCAACGGGATCGTCTGCGAGGTGGGCCCTTCGACCCCGTCACAGGTGCATCTGGACAAGAACACGGTCACCCCGCTTGACGTGACGCTGAACGGCAAGCACACAAGCCTGAAAACCCTGTCGGACGCGATGAACAAGATTCATTCCGTGTTGACAAGGGCAACCAGCTACCCAGCCGGGGAAGGCTGGCAGATTGTGGATATCACGAACGCGACCCTTCCGCAGCGCATCGGAAGGGAGGAGAACAACATGTGGCTGATGGCATCATCGCTGTCGGTCACCTATTACCAGAAAGGGGAGTAAACTATGGCTTTCAACCCGGTATGGGCGAATGAACTGTATGTCGGCACGTCCTACACCCCCGGCACGGGCAGCGATGCTGGCACGTGGACTTATGCCAAGCTGTGCAAGGGCATTGAGTCGATGGAGTTCAACGCCAATGAGCAGGATCAGAGTTTCCAGTTCCTGTGCGGCGAGGGCTTCGCACATCATGAGACCACGGGCGCGGCCCCGCAGATTTCCTGCAATGGCAGGCGCATTGTGGGTGACGCGGCGCAGGACTACATTGCTGGCAAGCAGTTCAGCCTCGGTGCTGACCGCAATACCAGCGTGAAGATCATCGCGGAGGGCAAGCAGATCGTCTGCGACGCCACGATTGGCGAGGTCACCACGTTCGGCGGGCAGTCGCTTGACATTAACGCTTTCTCCTGCACGATCTACTTCAACGGCAAGCCGGTGGTCACGGACGTGACCTGACACACACTGGGGGCGGGGTTTCCCGCCCCCTGATTCGTTTTGGGAGGGAAAACGATGTTTGGAAGGGGCAAGGAAATCAGCCTCAACCGGGTGCATGATACGGTGGTGTTCAAGGAAAGCGATGACCGGTTGACGCTCAAGGTGAACGCTGACCCGATGCGCATGAGCGCGGGCCTGCTGTCGGTGCGGCGCAAAATGACGCACATGACGGAGGAATCTCCGGAGGAAGAGCAGCGGGAGGTCGCGCTGGAGATGGCGGCGGTCATCTTCGGGGAAGAGCAGGCAAAGCAATTGATGGAATTTTACCATGATGACCCGCCGGGGGTGATTCACGTTTGCCTGCTGTACTTCCAACAGCGGTTGAGCAAGCGGATCATCAAGGCAAGCAAGAAAGCCCCTGATGTGAAGTGAAACTGTATGAAACGCTCCCTGACCGAATCACGGTTGGGCGGCGAAGCTATAAGGTCAATCTGGACTTTCGCAACGTGCTGCGCATGATGGACGTGCTGGACCGCAAAGACCTGCTTATAGAGACGGCGCAATATTTCGCGCTCAAGTGCGTCATGCGGCGCGTCCCCAAGGACACGGCGGGGGCAATGAAAGCAGTCACGGATATCTGCTTTACCGCAGCAAAAAAGCACCGGCACGCGGAAGGCAAACGGTTGACAAGCTACACGCAGGACGCGGCGGTTATTCGGGCGGCGTTCCTGCAGACATACGGTGTTGACCTTTGGACGGCAAAACTGCACTGGCTGCAGTTCCGCGACCTGATGGAGGGATTGCCGTCTGAGGGGTCACGGTATGCGGAAATCATCAATATCCGGGGCAGACCTATGCCGAACCCGACGAAATACAACGCGGACGAACGGCATTGGCTGCAGGAAGCGAAACGGGCGTATGCGCTTGAGATGACAGAAGACGAGCAAGAAAACCAGTATCAGCAGGATGTTATGAACATCTTCAACGGCCTGATGGGCCTTGTACCGAAGGGGTGAAAGCATGGCAGACGGTCAAGTTGTATTTGAAATTGAGGGCGATACCAGAGGCATAAAGTCAAGCCTCAAAGAAACCACAAGCCTTGTTGACAAGGAAAGCAGCAAGTGGGAGTCCGCCCTGAAAAAGATCAGCATTGCCGCGATTGCCGCGAAAGCCGGTCAAGCACTGCTGAAGCTGGGCAAAGACGCGATACAGGCGGCGTCGGACTTGGAAGAAGTGCAGAACGTGGTGGATGTCACGTTCGGCAGTTCCTCAAAGCAGGTGGACGCATGGGCAAAGAACGCAATCAAGCAGTTTGGTTTGACGGAGACGCAGGCGAAAAAATTCGCGTCTACCATCGGGGCGATGATGAAGTCCCTGGGCGTTTCCGGCACTGCGGTGACGGAGATGAGCGAGAACCTTGCAGGGCTTGCCGCAGACATGGCCTCGTTTTACAACCTTGACTTTGACACGGCGTTCCAGAAAATCCGTTCTGGCATCTCAGGCGAGACGGAACCGCTCAAGCAGTTGGGCATCAACCTGTCGGCTGCGAACCTTGAGGCGTTCGCGCTGTCAAAGGGTCTGGAAAAGACCTACAAGAACATGTCCTCGTCTGAACAGGCAATGCTCCGGTATGAATACCTGATGCAGGCCACGGCAGACGCGCAAGGGGACTTTGCCCGCACAACGGACGGCCTGGCCAACGGGTCAAGGCTGCTGGCAAGCGAACTTGAAAAGCTCAAGACAAAAGTGGGGCAGCCGCTTGCAAGCGCGTTCGGGATCGGTCTTGAAGCGGTCAATCGGTTTATCTCCGCAATCTTCCCGGATGAGACGGAAAAGCGCAGGACAATCCTTGATGAGATCAACGATATTCAGATCGACACAGAGACAAAGACAAGGGACATCGAATCAATCGCCAAAGTTGCGCGGGGCCTGATCGGGCAGCTTGAGAAGATTCAGGGGAAAGACCCGTCTGTGGTGGTCGGCAATATCGCCGAAAACGCCAATAAACTGAACAGCAGCTCCCCCGCCAACTGGCAGACAATTCTTGGCGCGTTCCAGGCTGCAAACTTCACGGGCATCGACGGGGACACGGGCGTCAACGTCAAGGCTCTTGCAGACGGCCTGTCTGGCATCACAGCCTCCGGGTATGAGTCCAAGGCGGAGGCCTGGAAAGCCCTGCTGGGAGTGCTCGGTGAAAACGTTGGTCTGATTGCGGAGTACACGGGCAAAGAGCCGGACGACATCGCCAATTTCCTGAATCAGATCGGCACAGAAGCCAACGGCCTCAGCGACACGGCGGATGACGCGTGGGACGGCCTGCTGGGTACGCTCACGGCATACCTTGGGCAAGGGATCATTGACAGCGCGACGCTGGCGGCGCTGAGTGCCAATATGCCGGAGATCAAGACGGCGGGCAATGAACTCAAAGCCAGCACAGGCACGAACTGGTCAAACTTCCTGACGGCGTTGCAGGGCATTGACGGCCTGGAAAACGTGTTTGGGGAGGGCGAAACCGCGAAAAACAACATTGCGGAACTCGCAACGGCCCTGTCGGGCAACGGCATCAGCGGATCAAAGGCGGCGGCGTGGAATAAGCTGATTGACGCGCTGCTCAAGGCGGACAGCATCAACGGCTTGACCGGGGATGAGCTGAACAACGTCAAGACGGAACTCAGCGACATCAAGGAAGCCGCGAGTGGGCTGACGGAGGACGATGTCGCCGGTTGGGCGGCGTTGTTTGAGAAGCTGCTGCAGGTTATTCCGGGCGCAAGCGACACGCCTGAGGGCAAGCGCATGATCGACATGCTTGCTGAAGGCTTCGGCGCGGTCAGCGTCTCCGCAGGCGCGGCGGCGCAGGCGATGGAATACATGGGCGATTCCACGGGGGACGCGGCGCAGGATGAGGCAAGGTTTTGGGAAATCCTGCGGCAATTGACAAAGGTCATCCCGGGGCTGGCAGACCTGATTGATATTGAGAACAAGACCATTGAGGGCGGCATCCCGGCACTGCGGGAGTACGTGGACGAATGGGAACGGCTCAACAAGTACAAGATTCAGCGTCAAAACCTGCAGAAGGAAATGAATATCCTCAATTCCGGTGACTATCAGGCTGAATCCTATAGCGCACTGAATAAGGCAAAAACCGACGCAAAGATCGCCTTGATGAAACAAGGCATAAGCGCGGATCGGGCGGCAGAGATCGTCGAACAATGGTCGGCGGTCGGCGCGGGTGCTGCAGCCTTAGACCTGAAGAACGGAAACCAATCGAACTGGCAGAACATGCAGTACCTCAGGGCAGAGAGCGCTACACGGAACGTGTCAAACGCGAATAGCAACGCCCTGATTACTGGTGTACGTTCCATGGGGAATGATATCAAAATTCGAGAGCGAGCGATATCCGACCTTGTGGACATTGTGACAGGCTGGGCGAAGGAAACTGGGGTGGCCGGGTACATCCCGCTGGAGACCCCGGTCGAGATCGTCCCTGAGATTGACAAAGAAAATTGGGATTATGCCGTCGAATCACTTCTTGCCAGTACGCAGTACAATGCCGAAAATAGTCCGTATGGAATTGAGATGACAAAAGAGTCCCGCGACGCGATGCTTGCGGTCAGCGACGCGGGCTATGATTATGTCGAAACGCTTTATGCAGTGGACGCGGCGACAAAGGTCGTTGCGGCCGACATGAAGAACACCGAAAACGCCGCAAAGGGCGTTGCGGAAACGGACAAAGATGCCGCAGACGCAGCCGCATTATGGCAGGACGCACAGGTCACCGCCGCAAACAATGTCACCGCATCCCTGCAAACCGCGCTGGACGAAATGGAGGCGTATTACAACACCGTCCGGCAGGGTGTGGAAAGCACCGTCAACGGTGTTATTAAAGGATTTGACCGGGTGCAGACCGCCGCTTACAAGGCCAGCGTGGAAGCGGAGAAGATGAAGGACAAGGCGGACAAAGACGGTTCATACGTCAAGGGCGGCTCGGACGGCATCACCTACAGCACCATGAAAGCAGGCCTTGACAGCCAGATTCAGTTTATGCAGGAATACCGGGCGATGCTGGCGGAGGCGCAGAACCTCAATCTTGACCCGAGGCTGCTGGCAGAACTCGCGGACGGCTCCGTGGAGGCCTATGATTACCTCGACGCGCTGTTTGATTTTAACAGTGACGGCGCTGTCAAGCTGAAAGCCGGGGTTGATATTGACGCAATCAACGAAAGGTATAACACAGTTCAGGAACTCAAGGAAGGGTTTGTGGATGACCTGACAAAGGCGCAGCTTGAGGTGGATGACGGATGGAAGGAAGTTGTTAAGAACGTCGAGAATGCGGTCGCGGGGCTTGACCAATCCGACTTGGCGCGGGTTTATACGGAAAAGACCATGGACGCAATGCTGGAAGCTCTCAAGAAGGGAAATGAGAACCTGAAAACGCAGGTCTTTGCGATTCAGCGGACTCTCGCAAGGCTTTCCTGGCACGGAATCGCTGTTTCGGCAACGGGGACAACGTCTGGCGCAATCCAAGGGATGGTCACGCTCATCGGCTCCCATGCGGGAGGGTTGGATTATGTGCCCTATGACGGGTATCTGGCGCAACTGCATAGGGGTGAAAGCGTGCTGACGGCGGAGGAAGCCTCGCTGTATCGCAACAACAAGCCCGCGTTCAGTTATGACGGCATCTCCGGAGCGGTGTGGTCGAACGCCCCGAAAATGGGCGGGGACGTGTACCTTGACGGGCGCGTGGTCGGCAAGATCATTTCAGACCGGCAAGGCAATGAGTTCCGGGCAATGGAAAGGAGCGGTTGGCGCGGATGATTAGTTACGGCGGCACAGAGATCGGGGTCGCCGCGCCGGTGCGCATCGTGGACATCGTGGACAGCGGGGTTCAGATTGCACCGAAGACGCGGGACAAACCGATCAGGCCGGGAACGACGTTTGTACGCAACCATCTCAGTCAGCGCACAATCACGGTCACGCTGGCCCTGCTCACAGAGAACAGGCTGGAACGGGCGGCGCAGATCGAAAGCCTGACACAATGGGCGTACAGCGCGGAACCGAAAAGGCTGGAACTGCCCACAAGGGTAAACAGATACCTGATGGCAGTCTGTACGCAGATTCCGGGTCCATCGGCACGCAAGTGGTTTGAGAGCGGCTTGACAATCGTGTTCACCTGCTATGACCCGTTCTGGTATGACATCACGGAAAAGCACGCAAGCTGTGGCAACACGGCTTTTTTTGTGGGCGGCAGCGGGGAACCGGTCATGCACATCGAGGACACGCTTTCAAGCGCGGCGCAAAGGGTGTATTCAGACGGCACGAGCACAATGACGTTCACAAGCGTTCCCGCAGGCAGTTTGGTTATTGACCTCAATGAGCAGACGGCGGCGGTCAATGGTACATCCTGCATGGATCAATTCACCTTCGCGTCAACGTTCATCCTGCCAAAGGCGGGGTGGAACACGATCACCGGAACCGGCACGGTCTACTGGAGGGAGAGGTGGTTATGATGCAGTTCATCTTTTTCGATGCGGCAGACAACCGCCTGTTTGTGCGGGATGATGCGGAGACGGCGACGTGGTCGGTTAAGGGCATGCAATTGACGGCGGAGTTCCCGTTCGTCAAAGAGAAAGAAATCGCACGCGGCATGCGGGTCGGCTTCCTGGATGATGACGGCATTTTTCAGCCGTTTGAGGTGCGCAAGGTCAAGACCTACGAGCCGGATCATTATCAGGAACTCACGGCGGAGCATATCGCAATCGCGGAGCTGACGGATGAGTTTTATCAGGGAAGCGACGCGACGGATGAGACGGCAAGCGCGGCCCTCGGAACAATCCTGACCGGCACGGTCTGGCAGGTCGGCAACGTCACGGCAAGCAATCTTTCCTCCGCTGACCTTGACAAGGGCACGGTCTGGCAGAACGTCCGCAACATCGAAGCCAATTGGAATGTATGGATCACGCCACGGGTCACGTTCAGTGATACCGGCATCACGGGGCGGTATTTAGACATCGCCCCGGCTGAAGGTGTATGGCGCGGGGTCACGCTCAGCGTCAACGGCAACGCGGACGAAATGGGCGTGACGGTGGATGACAGCGAAACCTACACGGCAGCTTATGGCATGGGCGGCGCGGTGGGAGATGACAGCGAGCCGCTGGACTTTTCAACCGCAGTATGGACGGAAACGGCAGAGCACCCGGCAAAGCCTGAGGGACAGAAGTACGTGGAAGACCCTGCGGCAAAAGCCCTATATGGCAGGAACGGCAGGAATCGCTTCACGTATTACCAGAACGCGGACATCAAAGAGGCGGAGCTGCTGTTGCAGAAAACGTGGGACTACCTGCAGACGGTCAACAAGCCCAAGGTCACGATCGAGTGCATTGTGCGGGACTTGAAGCGCATGGGGTACGCCGGAGAGGGCATCCGGCGACATGACCTTGTGCAAGTAAGAATCGAACCGGTTGGCCAGATCGTGGTTTTGATGGTTGATGATCTGGAGGTTGACCTGCTTGACCCGACGGCGACGAGGCCCACAATCGGGCGGTACATCCCGAACATTGTGTATATCAACCGGGAAACCATGAAATACGCCTCTGGCGGTGCCGGCGGCGGCCAGACGGAAACGCAGTATGAAAAGCACGTTTTCGAGCAAGAGATTTATCGAACGGAGCGTTCGCTGGAACTGGAAGCCTATGAGCGGCAGCTTGTGGACGGTGAACTGTCGGACGATCTGACGGAGGCAAGCGCGAAAATCTCCATTTCGGCGGGCAATATCAGCAGCATTTGCGCGGGTGTCGGCGCAACACTGGACGCGCAGGGGCATGTCGTGGTCGATCCGACAACAGGCCTGCCGGTGTTCAACACGGACAATCCGGCGAACATGTACAGTCAGATCAAGCAGACGGAAAGCGGCATCTCCACGCTTGTCAGCGGCGTTTCTGCCGGTGTGTTCAACGATCATACGGCGTATGCAAAAGACACCTATGTCATGCACAACAATAAGCTGTACCGTTTCACCGCCGCGCACGCCTCCGGGCCTTGGACGGGGGTTGACGTTGTGGAGGTGACGGGGCTGTTCAGCCGCATCGATCAAGAATCCGACCGCATCAGCCTGGTCGTCACCGGCACCGGGGCAAACGCCCAGATCAACCGGGCGGGGATCGTCCTGTCGATCAACGGCGGAACCGGGCATAGTCAGGCGGTTATCGAGGCGGACGCAATTGACATCAACGGCATTGTGACGGCGCTGGCGGCGAAGAGCATAGAAGTTCTGACGCTGACGGCAAATGACGCGACCATCGGTGACGCAACGATTGACGTATACGGAAACATTGCCGCGCTGAGTGTGACGGCCAGCAGCTTCCCGGTGACGAACGGCGGGAACCTGGTCAACAGCCACATCGGAGTGACTGCAACCGAATCCAACGGCCAGGTGACGCTGACGTTTGCAAAAGCGGACGGCGGCACGCCGGACACGGTAACTTTTAGCCGGGCCTCCGCTTCGCGCACAGTCCGCACTCTGACCCAGAGCGGAGGCACCGTCAATGTTGGGTCGCGTGTTTACACCGTCGATGCAGATATTGTCTATAGCGACAATGGCACGGGGTCAAGCACAATTCAAATCCCGCTGTCCATCGGCAACTATGACAGTACCGGGAAGAGTTACCCGCTGACCGTTGCGGGCATATCCGGCATCAGCGTGTCTGCGTCCGACGCATGGCAGGCCGGTTACGATGACGGCGAACAGGACATGCTCGATATGTACGATGTCGTAAGCGTCACGCCCGGAACCGTCGAGAAAGACAGCACAGCATCCATCAGCGTTCCATTGAGAATTGAGATCGGCGATGACCTTTCCCATAACACAAAGATCGTCTCTCGCACAGTGACGCCCAGCGTGTCGAGCTTGCTTGAAGCCCGGACCGGCACGAACAAAATCACCAGCAACGGCACCTACACGCCGTCGAGCGGGAAACTCGGTTTTTCGACGG
>ODAI010711934.1_pt1 | contig 11808 bp, 5 predicted proteins | sample 1539321 | NCBI WGS metagenome assembly ODAI01 (sample SAMN02144231, study PRJEB22623) | gut metagenome | biome: sheep rumen | host: Ovis aries | place: New Zealand
GAGTTTAGAAGGATCGGTGATGCCGCATCGGAGAAAGAATATGACCAGATATATGATCTGACTGTTTCAATGATCGATCAGATGGAAGAATTGCTGGGAGATGAGGAGACTGATATCTCGGAATTCGCAGAGATAGTAAAGGCCGGATTTGCGGAGATAAGGGTGGGTACTATTCCTCAAAGTATCGACAGAGTGCTGGTCGGAGATATTGAGAGAACGAGACTAGGAGAGGTTAAGGTTTTATTCTTCCTCGGAGTAAACGATGGCAATATCCCCAAGGATGGATCATCCGGAGGGCTCATATCGGAAATTGACAGAGAAGTGCTCGAGGAAGCAGGGATAGAACTGGCACCCACACCCAAACGTCTCATGTACGATCAGAGACTGTATCTGTATATGAACCTGACAAAACCGTCAGAAAAACTGTTCATTTCATATTCTCTGACTGACAATGCGGGAGGCAGTAGGAGAAAGTCCTACCTTATTCCTGCACTCTTCAAGATATTCCCCGATCTGCAGACGGTTCATCCCGAAAAGAGCGATCTGTCCGAAAGAGTGGCGGGAGAGAAAGATGCACTCGTACAGTTTGCGGGGAGTCTGCGTGAATATGTTTCCGGCAATGAATCAGTAAGGACGGAGAGCTGTACTCTTAACGAAGCACTTTCGGGCAGAGCGGAAGACAGAAAAGTGATAACCGATGCGGCATTTAAGAAATATATTGATCTGCCCCTTTCACCCGAAGCCGTAGATGCGGTATACGGTGACAAGCTTACGCTCAGCGTCAGCAGTATGGAGAAATATTCCGGCTGTGCTTATGCCTTTTTCCTAAGGTACGGATTGGGATTATCCGGTCAGGAGTATTACGAGATAGCTTCCGTTGACGGCGGCAATGTGATGCACGGCGTCTTGAAAGAGATAGTGGATGATATATCAAATACAGGAAATGATCTGCGCGATGCATCGGATGAGCATATCACCCAAAATGTTCAAAGGATCCTGAGAAACAATGCGGATGATTATCTTGACGGTATATATACCGATACGGAGAGAGGCAGATATCATCTCGGAAAGCTTGAACATACACTGATAAGGAGTATCAAAACGCTAAGAGATCATCTGCGTGCCGGTGAGTTCGGAATATACAGGACCGAATATAAATTCATGCAAGAGCTCTCTGCGGGAGAAGGCAGGAAGGTGATGCTTCAGGGAACCGTGGACAGAGCCGATATTTGTGAGAGTGATGACAAGGTTTATCTGCGGATCATAGATTATAAATCAAGCGCTCATAAGATTGATGAGGAAAAGATAGAAGAAGGAAGAAACCTTCAGCTTCCCGTTTATATGAAGTATATGCTCGGGGAGGTGGGAAGAGAGAAGAAAAAAGATGCAGTCCCTGCCGCTATGGTATATTTCAAACTTGACGATCCGATAGCGGATTATGCGGAAGGTCAGAGCGATGAAGAACTCGAAAAGAAGATCTACAGAGAGATGAGAATGAGGGGAATGCTTAACGAAGATGAAGAGAGCATATCCCGTCTGGACAGTAGATTTAAGGGGATGCCTCCGGGGACAGATTCGGATATTATGGGATTCAAGATCAAGGCAAACGGAGAAATCTCACCATCGGGAAATGATTCGGTATCTGCAGATAAGATGACAGAGATCATGGACAAGAGCATGGAGGCTGTGGAGAACGGAAGTAAAGAGATCTTCAAAGGGGTGAAGACATGCAGCCCTTACCCGGATGCGTGCAAGTATTGTGAATTTGCCGGAGCGTGCGGATTTGACCGCAAGATACCCGGATATGATATGAAGAGATGATCTGAAAATATGGGATTTACCAAAGAACAGCAAAGCGTGATAGATGCGCGTAATACGAATATCCTTGTATCGGCTGCCGCCGGAAGCGGAAAGACGGCTGTGCTTACCGAACGCGTTTTTTCGCTTACATGCGGGGATCCGGAGGCAAGGAGAAATGCTGCGAAAAACGGTGCGCCCGATGTGCACGAAAAACTGACTGATATCGACAGGATACTGATCGTTACCTTCACCAGAGCGGCCGCGGCAGAGATGAGAGAGAGGATAAGGGGCAGGATCTCGAAGGAACTTGAGAAGTATCCCGATGATGAGATCTTGCAGAGACAGGAAACTCTCATTCACAGAGCTCAGATAACTACAATAGATTCGTTCTGCATGAATGTCCTCAGGAATCATTTTGGTGATATAGGTCTGGATCCTGATTTCCGTATAATGGACTCCGGAGAAAAGAGCCTCCTTGAGGAAGACGCTCTTGCAACTGTAATGGAGAGATGCTATGCGGAAGGCGGAGATGATTTCAAAAGATGCGTGGACTTTTTCTGCCCCGGGAGAAGTGACGATGCGATAGGAGGATATATCAAAAAGATATATCAGGCATCGGAATCGCATCCTTATCCGGATGAGTACCTGTCTGAGTGCAGAGAGAATGTAAGGATAGGTGACGAGGAACATTTCTATGAATGCGGATTGGGAGGTTTCTTTGCCAAATATCTTGCAGGGGAAGCGAGGGGTGTGGAGCAAACATTCAGGGTGCTTCGCGATACAGCACTTCTGTCTGAAAGCCTAAGCGCATATGTATCAACGGCTGAAGCTGATCTCGAAAATGCGGGAAGGCTTGTTAAGTCCGCACAGCTTTTGGAAACGGTTGCGGGATCGGGTGATAAAAAAGCATTGGCGGATGCGGTGGCAAGCCACGGAAGAGAACTTGATATCGTAAAGGATGACTTCGGTAAATTGCCCTCGGTAAGGAAGACAGGCGATGAAGCGGATGAAGAAAGAGAAAAGTATAGGAAATCCCGTAATGCCGCCAAAGATAAGATAAAAGAAAAATATAAGGAATTCTTTGAAAGACCCTTGTGTGATCTGATATCAGAAAGTGACGAATGTGTCACATATCTGCAGACTCTTATCGATACGGTGAATAAATACAGGGATGAGATAGCCTGCAGAAAGAAAGATAAAAAGATGCTCGACTTCAGCGATATAGAGCATCTCGCATTGCGGATACTCGTACAAAAGACAGAGGACGGAACTGTCTGCCCGGATACCGCGCTGGAATACAGGGACCATTTCGATGAGATAATGACTGACGAATACCAGGACAGCAATCTGGTACAGGAATATATTCTGAGCGCGATAAGCCGCAAAGGTAACGGGACTGAGAACAGATTCATGGTCGGCGATGTGAAGCAGAGCATCTATGCATTCAGACAGGCAAGACCGGATCTTTTCATAGAAAAGCAGATGACATATACGGATCATGCCCCTGATCTGCGTATAGATCTCAACAGGAATTTCAGAAGCAGAGAAGTGATCACACAGGCTGTCAATGCCGTGTTCGAGAGAATGATGAACCCGGAAACCGGAGAGATCGTTTATGATGACAAGGCTGCGCTCTATCCCGGTGCCGAATATCCCGAATATGACACGGGCGGTAATGAGCTGCTGCTTTTTGAGTCTGCCGGAAAGGACGATGAGGAATCGAATTTCGAGACGGAAGCGAGGATCATCGCTGCGCGTATCAAATCCCTCATGGACGAGGGCTATATGGTCGCAGAGGACCGTAAACCGAGCAGCCCGTTAAGACATATAAGATTTAGGGATATTGTCATCCTTATGAGGAATATCCCCGATGAAGCGGAGAAAGCACTGAGGAAAGTGTTTGAAAAAGAGGACATTCCTCTGTATGCGGAAGCGAGGAAGGGGTACTTTGACGCTCCTGAGGTAAGCGACCTCGTCAATTACCTGAGAGTGGTATCCAATCCTTTGCAGGATATACCTTTATTTGCAGTGATGCGCTCCAGGTTCGGAGGATTTACGGATAACGAGATCGCGCTCATCAGAGGTAAAGACAAAAAGAGAAGACTCTGGAGTTCTCTCAGGGATGCTGCGGAGACGGATGAACATGCCGCGGAATTTGTGAGCAGAGTAGAATCGTACAGGAGACTCAGTACATACAGGACGGTAAGAGAACTCACCGAAAAGATGATAACGGAATCGGATTATCTCGAGTACGTATCGGCTCTTCCTGCGGGAGACAGAAGAAGAGCAAATGTCCTTATGGTGCTCGGATACGCATCCGATTTTGAAAAGACGAGTTATTTCGGACTTCACAGCTTTGTCAGATATCTCGATCAGGTAAAGAAGTACCAGGCGGATTTCGGAGAAGCGGGTGTCATAAGTGAGGATGCGGATGTCGTGAGGCTTATGACCATACATAAGAGTAAGGGTCTGGAATTTCCTGTGGTATTTATCGCAGGACTTGGAAAGCAATATAATATGCAGGATGTGAGCGACAGAGTAGTCATTCACAGACGGCTTGGTATAGGCAGCCAATATGTCGATATCGGCAGAAGGACAAAGAAGGATACTCTCAGAAGGAAACTGATCTCTCTTGCGATAAGAAGGGAACAGATCGAAGAGGAGATAAGGCTTCTGTATGTCGCATTTACGAGAGCTGAGGAGAAGCTGATACTTGTCGGAGCAAAGAAGGACTGCGAAGCGGCTATCCGGGAAATAATGAACAGGGAGACAGGCTCGCGTCGACTCGATGCGGGCAGATTGATGAATGCGGTATGCGGAAATGACCTGTTGCTGCCGGTGCTTCCTCTTGATGAGATCAGGATAGGACAGGTGACTAAAGAGAGCCTTACGGAAGATACTCAGAGACAATATGAAAAACTCTCCGAAAGACTGAATATCATCTCCGAGTCGCAGAAGTATGCGGACGCAGAACTGCTCGCGAGACTTCGAAAGAAATTTGAATACAGATATGCATACGGTTATCTCGGAAAACTCTTCTCCAAGACCAGCGTTTCGGAACTTAAAAAAGCAGCTATGGAAGAAGCGGACGAAATACCTCCCGCACAGATCATATTTGGCGATAATGCCCAAGACTCCTCCGACGAAAATGGGGGAACTCAGGGCAGTGTGGCCGGAGCAGAAAAGAAAAACAGGAAAGACAGCAGTGCGACGGACAGAGGAGATGCATACCATAGGTGTATGGAACTGCTCGACTTCGACAGAGTGCTCGGACCGAGTTTGGTTACCCCACCCGCAGATTATGAAGAGTACAGAGAAAAGGTCGTCGCATCTGAAGAACCGATCATTTCCGAGATGAAGAAATTCATCGAAGAGGAAAAGGAAAGTTTAAGACTTCGCGAGGATTATGTCGGGTATATAGATACCGCGGATATATTTGAATTCCTGAAGAGCGAACTGTCATATCGCATGTGGAAAGCGTACAGGTGCGGAAAGTTAAGAAGGGAACAGCCTTTTGTTTTCAAGATCCCCGCATCGAGAGTGATAAAAGACGATGACCCTCAGATGGAAAAAGAGAGCGTGCTCATACAGGGTATCATAGATGCTTACTTTGAAGAGAACGAAGAGATCGTGATACTGGATTACAAGACCGACAGGGTAAAGGCTCACGATGAACTGGTCAGGAGATATAAAGTGCAACTGGAGTATTACAAAGAAGCTCTGTCCGCACTCACGCACCTTCCGGTACGGGAGTGCAGACTGTATTCTTTTAAACTCGGTGCAGAGATACCGGTTATGATGTAGCCATCTGCTTTACTCGTTCGAGAGCTTTTTTGACCGCAGGAACGGATATCACAAAAACGGTGATGATACCTTCGCCGAGGATGTAGGCGTAATTGTAAACGATGGGGTAAACCGCTGTAAGAGATTTGGGGAATTCTTCAGGCATATAATCCATCCAGTACAGATAACCTCCGATGGCATGAAGTGCACCGCGAAGAGCTATACCGATGAGGTATCCGATAAGCAGACCGTTCTTTTTGTCCTTAAAAAAGCCGGAAACGCCGAGCGCGCTAAATGCTGCAAAGTAATCGAGACACACCTGCAGGGGATTGAGGACATATGATCCGCCTTGGAAAAACTGAATGATTCCATAGATGAGAGCGCTGTACATTCCGACAGCCGGACCGAAGAACCATCCGATGATCGAGACGAAGAGCATTGAGCAAAGTGTGACGGAACCGCCCCAGGGGAAACGGAAGAGTTTGACGTAAGACAGTGCGAATGCGATCGCAAGGCTTACGCCTGCAAAGACAACAGACTTAGTTTTCATTTTTTCTCCTTTCGCCGGCATTACCCGGATCAAGTAATAAGGGGTCGCTTTCGCGTCTCAGCACATGGCTTGCATTAAACCCGGAGATATCCTCCGGACTTGCAATAAACCATGAAGTTTCTGAAAGAAACTTCGGAGTTCGTTTTCCAATGGAAACGAACTCCCAGCACCCCTAAAGTAAATATATCGCAACCTAAATTAACACCTTAACCTGAAAAAAACAAGAGGTACATTTATGAAAAATGATGATCTGAAATCTTCACGCAAATCCGCCATAGTCACCGGAGCTTCGAGAGGCATCGGAGAAGCCATAGCGGAGAGACTCGCAAAAGAAGGATACGATCTCACGCTCGTATGCTCCGAGACTGTAAGTGAACTTAAGAAAGTTTCAAAACACCTTGAGAAAGAGTATGGTATCAGATGCACCCCGATCAGAGCGGATGTCTCGGACTCCAAAGCGGCCGCACAAGTCTTTGAAGCGGATCCTGAGCCGGACATACTCATAAACAATGCGGGTATATCATACATAGGCCTTCTGCAGGATATGACGGATGAAGAGTGGAGAAGGGTGATAGATGTCAATCTGACGGGAGCATTTTATATGTGCAGGAACGCCATATCACCGATGCTCAGGCGTGGGAGTGGCAGTATCATCAATATTTCGTCTGTATGGGGAGAAAAGGGAGCGTCGATGGAGGTGGCTTATTCTGCGTCCAAGGGCGGACTCAATGCCTTCACCAAAGCTCTGGCCAGGGAACTTGCCCCCAGCGGTATTCCGGTGAATGCCGTCAGTTGCGGTGTGATCGATACCAGGATGAACGAGATGTTCTCTGCGGAGGAACTTGATGCTATAAGGGAGGAGATCCCCGAAGGCAGGATGGGCAGGGCAGAGGAAGTGGCGGAACTCGTATGGAGAGTGCTTCAGTCCCCTTCTTACATGACAGGTCAGATCATAACGCTGGACGGAGGCTGGACATAATAAAACTGACCGGTATACCGGCCCGAAATAATATATGGCGAAGTTTACAAAAATACTATCAAAATAAGGCAAAAAGTAGTATAATGTACCAAGGCGAATTGTAAAGATTCGCGCGACTCGGAGGTAGAATATGCTTGGTACTCTTATCCCGCTTTTTGACAACAACATGGAGGTCAAAGCCTACTCCATCTTTGCACAGAAGAACAATACCTTCTTGAACCCCAACATGCTCGGAACGGCATGGCTTGACGGTGTCGGAAATGTTCTCGGACTTGATATCGTAGAAAGCATGGGCGTGAGCACACTTGCAAACGATAAGCTGGTATTCATTGAGATCAACAACGTATCTATTTTCACAGATCTGAATTCACAATACTCCGGAGCACACGACAAGCTCGTGCTTCTCGTAGATCCCGCCGTAGCTCCGACGGATATGTATGTCAATCGCTTAAAAGAACTCAGAGAGGACGGATATCATCTGGCGATCCGCAAACTGGCCGTAAAGCAGTTTGAGGAATACAGACCTATCCTCGCTCTTATGGATTACATACTTCTCGATCACAAGAAGATCGATATCAGCAAGGCAAAGATATATTTCAGCAAGGTATATCCGAACGCACAGCTCGTAGCCGTCAATGTCAACTCTCAGGAAGACTACGATATGCTGACGAGCGACGGAGCATATAAGCTTTATGAGGGTGGATTCTTCCGTATCCCTGTTGTTAAAGAGGGCAACGAAGTATCACCCATGAAGGTCACTTATGTTGAACTTTTGAATCTCGTTAACGATCCCGATTTCGACCTCGACAAGGCAGCGAATATCATCGGACACGATACCGCGCTTGTCATCTCGCTTCTCGGAATGGTTAACCGCATGACCGTCAATTCCGGTATCAGTACCGTCCGCCACGCGGCAGCAATGCTCGGACAAAAAGAACTTAAGCGTTGGATCAACACAGCCGTAACGAGAGAACTCTGCTCCGATAAGCCCAGTGAGATCACGAGACTTTCTCTTATACGCGCAAGATTTGCCGAGAACCTTGCTGCAGAATTCGATATGGCACAGGCATCGAGCGAGTTGTTCCTCATGGGACTTTTCTCGGTACTCGATGTAATGCTCGACAAGACCATGGCCGAAGCACTTGAGATGGTCAAGGTTACCAAGGATATCAGCGCCGTACTTTTGAACGATTCCGGAAAGTTTGCGCCTGTTTATGATCTCATGATCGCATACGAAAACGCCAACTGGCAGGAAGTATCCAGACAGCTCATTCTCGTCGGCATCGATGATTCAAAGGTTTACGATGCATATACAGATTCGCTCAGATGGTTCAGAGATCTGTTCTATGGCGAGGAAGAGTCTAAATAAATGGAGATCGATGGCGTCTTAGAAAACGTCGATAAACTTTACAGCGAGAATCGCAGCATAGAGGCAGAGGGGCTTTTGCTCGACTCTGCCGCTGCTTTGTTGGAAGAAAATGACGAGCCCAATCTCTTACGTATCCTGAACGAACTTCTCGGACTTTACAGAGAGACATCCCAATTTGAAAAAGCATACGGGATAGCGAGGAATGCCATACTTGTGGCAGACAATTTCCTCCCGGAAGAGAGTATTCCTTATGCCACCACGCTCTTAAATGTCGCTACGGTTTACAGGACCGGAGGCAGGCTCGATGAATCTCTTGAGTGTTACAAGCGTGTGGAGAAGATCTATTCATCGATCCTCACCTCAGACAGCATGCTCTTTGCAAGTCTCTACAACAACGAGGCACTTCTTTTTCAGGAACTTGGAGATTTTGATGCGGCAAAAGACAGGCTCGAAAAAGCACTCTCTATAGTGACTCTCAAAGGGGAGGTCTACGAGGAAGCCGTATCGAGAGCAAATCTCGCAGGAACATATATACAGCTCGGAAAACCCGAGGCGGCTCTGGATCAGGCTAAAAGATCCATCGCTCTTTTTGAAGAACAGGGTGTGGAAGATCAGCATCTGTGCGCAGCTTATTCGGCGCTTGGAAGCTATCATTACATAAACGGCGAATTTGAAACTGCGGCCGGAATATTTAAGAAGGCCATGGATATAATGGAGCGGGCTCTCGGACGAAATGCTTATTACGAGAGACTCGCCGAAAACCACGAGGCGTGTCTTGCTGCGACAAGCAGCAAGGGTGCATATGCGAACGGGATCAGCGCGGACCGCGATGATCCTGTCGGATCCGAAACCGGTGACACGGGAGCCGGATTCAGAAAAGGCGCAGATATCTGCAGAGCTTATTATGAGAGTTACGGAGCTCTGATGATCAGATCGAAGTTCCCGGAGTATGAGGGGAAGATAGCGGTCGGCCTGGCAGGAGAGGGATCCGATGCATTCGGATATGATGACGCTTCATCCGCAGATCATGACTGGGGGCCTTCGTTTTGCATGTGGGTGAGCGATGAGACCTACGATGCGATCGGAGAGGAACTTCGGAAGGCATACGATGAACTGCCGGATGAGTTTGAGGGAATAAAAAGAGCACGTACCGCACAGGGTGCTTCGAGACGGGGCGTGTGCAGGATAGGTGATTTCTACGGCAGACTGATCGGCGCGAAAAAATACGAAGATATTGATTGGACAAGCGTATCCGATGCTTCACTGGCTGCAGCGGTAAACGGCGAAGTATACAGGGATGACGAAGGCGTATTTACCGCCTTCAGAGACAGATTAAAAGAAGGATATCCGGAACATATACTCTACGCAAAACTGGCGGAGAGCTGCGGCAGATTTTCACAGACCGGACAGTACAATTATTTCCGCATGAAGCGAAGAGGAGATCTTCTCACCGCGGATATGATGCTTTCCGATGCAATAAGAGAAGCGATGAAGATCGGGTATTACATGAACGGTCTTTACCCTCCTCACGACAAATGGCTCAGAAAGGGCCTTGAGTCCGTACAGAACGGCGAAGAGCTCCTGGGACTTATCGAGAGAATGAAACGCGAGCCTGATGCTTCGGATATGGTTGGAGCATTCATCGCATTATGTCTCTATAAGAGAGGACTCATCAGTGATATAGACAGTTATATCGATCATCACACCGAGGAACTCATTGAGAAGTCTCTCTACAGCAGAGAGAGTAACGATGAACTTGCAATGGATATAGCGCGTATGGAATTCGCTGCATTTGACAAGGTGCAGAATGAAGGCGGACGCGCATCGTGCCAGGATGACTGGCCTACATTTCAGATAATGAGAAGGAGTCAGTATCTCACATGGTCGAGAGCAATGCTCCTTCAGTACATATATGATTTTGACAGAGAGATGAGACTGGGGCACAATCTCATCACGGAGAAATACGGGAGGATGATGGAATACACAGCTCCCGAGAAGTATGAAGAGATAAAGGATAATTTCCCCGCGCTCAGCGAAGAGAAACGTGCGATCATCGATCAGATCGTGATGCTGCAGGTTCAGTGGATGGAAGAATTCGCTTCGGAGTATCCGCTGATGGCATCAAGGGCGAGGACTATACATACTTACGAAGAGAGCGCGTATGATACTTCATACGAGACATATCTGCGCGGAGAGATAAGCACTTATTCAGACAAGATGCTCGAGCTCTATGCCGGTTTTATCGTGGAGCATGCAAAAAGCGGCAGCAACCTTGCAAGAGAGACGATGGAGATAAGTGCGAAACTGTACGGGTATGAGAGTCTGGATGCGGCAGAGAAGTTTTTAAAAATGTAAATAATTGTTCAGTACATATACACACGGAGGTTTTTTTGGAATGGAAATGACACTGCGCTGGTACGGCAGCAAATTCGATACCGTAACACTTAAGCAGATAAGACAGATCCCGGGCGTTACGGGAGTCATAACGACACTGTATGACGCTCAGGCAGGAGAACTGTGGACCAGGGACAGGATCAAAGCTCTCAAGGACGAAGTAAATGCCTCCGGTTTGCATATATCCGGTATCGAGAGCGTCAATGTAAGTGATGCGATAAAGACTGCAGGCCCTGAAAGAGATGAGCACATAGACAATTACATCAAGACTCTGGAGAATCTCGGAGAAGAAGATATACATCTCGTATGCTACAACTTTATGCCGGTCTTTGACTGGACCAGGACCGAACTTGCGAGAGTGCGTCCCGACGGATCAACCGTACTCGCATATAATCAGGCAGCTGTCGATGCGATAAAGCCGGAAGAGATGTTTGATAAACTCTCGGGAGATACCAACGGCAGCATAATGCCCGGATGGGAGCCTGAGAGAATGGCACATGTAAAGGAACTCTTTGAGCTCTACTCTGACATAGACGAGGAGAAACTCTTTGAGAATCTGTTCTATTTCTTAAGAGCTGTCATGCCGGTTTGTGACAAATACGATATCAAGATGGCTATACATCCCGATGATCCCGCTTGGAGCGTATTCGGACTCCCCAGGATCATCATCAACAAAAAGAACATACTCCGTATGACCGGCACTGTAGACAATGTGCATAATGGTGTGACCTTCTGCTCCGGTTCATATGGCACCAATCTCGAGAACGATCTCCCCGATATGATCAGATCGCTCAAGGGAAGGATACATTTCGCACATGTAAGGAATCTTAAGTTTAATTCGCAGACCGACTTTGAGGAGTCCGCACACCTTTCATCCGACGGTACATTCGATATGTACGAGATCATGAAAGCGCTCTACGATATCGGTTTTGA
>ODAI011338841.1_pt1 | contig 11808 bp, 7 predicted proteins | sample 1539321 | NCBI WGS metagenome assembly ODAI01 (sample SAMN02144231, study PRJEB22623) | gut metagenome | biome: sheep rumen | host: Ovis aries | place: New Zealand
ATGACTGTGAAGCGGTTAAGGCGCACCGCAGAATGTCCAGTGGACAATCAAGGAGTAAGTGCGCCGCGCGAGTTCGCAGGGCGAACATAGAACTCCTTAAGACCGAGAGATGACCGAGACAAGAAACGCCGTAAATCTTCGTGCTTCTTCCCCAAATATCAATAAAAACACAACTTTTTGGGAGAAAGACCCTCATTTTAATGCATAAAAGTGCATTTTGTAATGAAATGATTAATAATTTAAGAAAAATGATTACAATGGTATGAAAAAAAAGCAGTACCTTTGCAGCGTGATTTGAATTATTGTTACATGTGCAAAATACGATATCATATAATTCTTTTGTTGCTGCTATTAAGCATACCTGTTGTAAAGGGTGAAAGTTTAGAGAGTGAAACGGTGGCTGACTATGGTGTACGCTATGGTGAGATGTTGAATGAGGAAAGTCGGTTGAAGCAGGCTAATGAATTCTTTGATTTCTTGTACCGTATAGAGTATCTTGATGAGCCCATAGTGTTTGCCGCCGGTTCTGATATGGATTCGGTAGATGTGAATGTGTATTACTATATCGCGGAGTGGTGGTATAGTGAAGGTGATTATAGTAAGTCTGTGGATTATTGTCTCCGTGCAGCAGCAAGATGTTCGTCGAAGGTGAATGATAATTCGAAGGGCGATGTGTATAGCTTGCTTGGTGCGTCGTATTTCCGGTTAGGTGAGTTTGACAAAGCTGCTGAAGCTTTAAGTGTTTGCTACGCTATAGACAGCAAGAGTGGCGATTACGACCAGCTCAGTTCGACACTCAATAATATTGCGAGTGTGTTTGTGGCGGCGGGTAAACCCGAGGAGGCTGAGAAATATATATTAGAAGCGATAGCGGCGAATAGTCTGACGGACAATGTGGTTCGTCGTGCAGTATTGTATGGTACGGCGTCTGAGATGTACCGCTCAATGGGAGACGGTGAGCTATCGTTGAGTTATGCTCAGAAGGCATTGGCTATAGCGCGTGAGCGTAAAGACAGCGCCAAGATAGGAGTCCGTTTATCGCAAGTCGCCAATGCGGAGTTAGGCTTGTCGCAGATAAACAAGGCGAAACATTCTCTGCAGGAAGCGATACCGTTGCTCAGGGCGTCCGGCAACTTGCACTCATTAGGTATCTGTATGAACCAGATGGGAGATATATTGGCTTCAGAGGGTAAGGATAGTGCGTCAGCGGAGTATTACCGCGAAGCGGCGGGTATCTTTATGACCCAGAGTGACAAGTATAATGAGTTGCATGCTCGAGAGGGATTAGCCCGGGTGCTTAAGAATAGAGCACCGAATGAGGCTTTATTGCATTTGGAGCGCGCCAAGATACTTAATGACTCTATTTACAGCCATCAGACGAGCGAGACAATCAGCAAATACAATGCTATTTATTACAACGATTTATTGAAGCAGACAAATGCACGGACGGAGCGCCAGAAGCGTATTATTGAGGCTGTGGCAATCGGTCTTGTAGTGATTATGATAATCGTATGTGTAGTAGCGCTGATTGTCTATATGCGTCATAAACGTCAGAAAGCGGACTACGAAAAGGAACTTCATTCTTTGCAGCACCGATACGACCATGTTAATCGTTTGTATCGCAACGCGATGATAGAGAGTCTTCCTGACCATGAACTGATGACGGATGAGGACAAACTCTTCATTAACGAATTGACGAAGACGATTGACGAGCAGATGGTGTTCGGGCGTTTGGACATCGAAAGTGTATCGCACCGGATGCGTATTACTCCTCAGACTCTGCGCCGTCGTTTACAGAAGACTTTATCGCTTACTCCGCAAGCCTATTTCACTCAGGTGCGTATGAATAAGGCCAAATATATACTGCAGAACGACCGTGATGTCACCATTACGGAAGTGGCGGAAAAGTGCGGTTATTCTTTAATAACGAATTTCACACGCGCGTTTACGCGTTACTATGGAGTAAAGCCTACAGAGATGAGGCGATGATAGATTAAAGGGTGAAAGATTAGAGGTTAAAGTTTAACAATTTTATATATAGTTTGTTATGAAAAAAAATTTACTTCCTTTGTTGCTATTTGCAACGGTGTCATTAATGGCGCAATCCATTGTACAAGTGAGTACGATGAGTGATTTGAAAGCAGCGTTGAAGAATGCTGCGGTTACGACAATTCAGTTGACGGCTGATATGCCGGATGACGAAGTTATCGGCGAGTATGTATATAACGCGAGCGAGCGCAATTTTGTGGGCAAGAAGATTCTTGATCTGAACGGCCATAAGGTATTGGCGAATGCTTATATAATGTATTACACTCTATTGTCGGACACTTTGGTTATTACCGGTAACGGCACGTGGGACTGCGGAGACTCACCTTACGGATTTGACTTAGGTGATAACGAAGCGGAGTCTGCAACCGCCGGTGTGCTGATAATAGAGAATGGTACATTTAAGTATAGCGACAGTTATGCCTTCCTACGTTTTGGTTGGGACTCCGATGACTATCTGCCGCAAACGCAAGTGATTATTAACGGAGGAACTTTCAATATCACCAGTAACTATGGTAATTTCTTATATTCGGGAAGTACGAAGACGAACAGCACCGGCATCAAGCCCAAAGTTACTATTAATAATGCTTTTATCAATCTTCAAGGTGGTGAGTTGTTCCGTATCGTTGCAGCCGATGTTGTTACCGTTAACGGCGGTTCGTTCTTATACAAAGGCTCTTATGCAGCGGCTCCGTATTATGCTTCTACTGTGAAAATAGGTACCGGTAAGTTGGTATATCTTGGTGGTCAGGCCTTTAGCGGCTCTACGTTAAACTATGACCTTTGCGGCATAACGGATCCGGAATATTTGACCACATTGCAAGTCGCTAATAGCGCTGAGGACTTTGTAGATGTTGCGCTCAAATCCAGTTCAGAAGGTACTGTCGGTCTGGAAGTGGCGGTCAATAAGACCTATTATCCATCTTCGGGTAAGTTCCTCAAGAATACCCCGTTTACGCTGAAAGCGTTAGCGATGCCGACCGGGGACAAGGCGTTTAACGGTTGGGGAGAAGTTGTAAATATCACCATTGCCGATGCGACCCAGAAAGAGATTGAGTTTTCTATAGGCGAGAAGAATATCTCCGCAAAGGCATTCTTTGGCAGCAATATGCCGACAGACTTCGTACAAAACTATATTCATTATTATATAACCAATAGCAACGAAGTAAAAATAGGTTCTGGTTATATCCAATCCGGTGACGGTTTGGTTGCGGGACATCCGACTTCCATAGACATCCCTGCCACAGTGACCTATAACAGCAAGACCTATAATGTAGTCTCTATTGCCGACTATGCTTTCTATGGCAATACGACCCTCCGACAGGTTGAGTGCGAGAGCGGTTCCAAGTTGCAAAATATCGGGGCGTACGCTTTTGCGGGATGTACGGCTCTGTATGATGCAGACTTCTATGGTACGGAGTTGTGGTATTGGGGCCCCGGAGCATTTTGCAACTGTTCTGAGTTGATATTCATGGCGATAGACGACAACTATCTATCGGATATACCTGATTATTGTTTCTACGGTTGTACCAAATTGCAAAGCATAACCAACTGGGGAGAATGGTCCGGTATAAGCTCAATCGGTGCTTACGCGTTTGCTAATTGCTCCAAGTTGACCAATTACAGTTATGGTGAACCGTGGAATCAAAGCAGTATGAACAGTTATGGCAGTTATGCTTTTGCTAACTGCACGAGTTTTACCGAGTTTACGATTCCGACAAGTGTGAATGAACTCGGTTCACATGTGTTTGACGGTTGCTCGTTGGAGTGGATTAAGGTTCCATATCCTACCGGTATTTCTACGTTCGATGACACCTCTTTCCCACTCAAAGGAACGGTTTATATCCCATGTGACGACTTCAGCACGTTAGTGGACCCGACTTGGGAAACTCCGAACTGGAATCTTGTGGGCTATAAAGATGTATATATGCCCGTAAATACGTTCGGAGCAGAAGATAACGAGCACATGAGTGGCGGTTACGGAGACGTGTCCCAAGTAACCGATTGCGCGAACAAAACAACGTTTACCGCCACCGCTCAGAACGGCAACCGTTTCTTTAGGTGGAACTATACAGCCGGATCGGAAACAGTATATAACTATGAGAACCCGTTAGTGATGACCTATTCTATGGAAGCACCGATGGTTAATGCTGAGTTTGTTGACAAAAACCAGGTTATCATCAAACTGGAATATGAGACCGAGGATGGCAAGGCTTTACCATCGGATTTCGGCGGAGTATCGTTCTTCCTGCAGAAATATGCAGGCACGAACACAGCCTATAACGGACCGAGTGTTTGGCGTAAGTGCGAGAAATACGACGAGATGGCAGTCGATTATGACTATATCACGATGACCGCCATAGCGAGTGTAAACGACTATCGGTACGGATTTGCAAAGTGGAAGAATTCGAATGCGACCACTCCGGGTCTGGACTTGGCTGTTGACAGGGATACGGTATTGATTGCTGTTATCCGTGAGCTGCCCAAATACACTTGCGCTGTTTCAGTTGTTCCTGCACAAGGTGGAAGTGCAACGCTTGTATATGGCGATAATGTGACGGAAGCCCAATATTATTCAGGCTCTGCCGTTAAGTTCTATGCTACTCCTGCTACCGGTTGGGAGTTCAGCCATTGGGATGATGACTTGACGAACACCGACCCTGTATATGTAGTCCTTGAACTGAGTGAGGATGAGACTCACGTGGCGCACTTCAAGAAACAAGTGACGCTCACTTACGGTCCTGAGACATCGGGAACGGGTACTGTTACAGCGAATACAGGTACCAGCGGCAGCTTATACTGGTCAGATACACATGTCACGCTTACTGCTACACCGGCGGATGGGTATGAGTTCGTGAAATGGTCAGACAACGAGTCTGCTAATCCTATCCGAGAGATAACAGTAGGTTATGAGAATGCTACCTATACAGCTGTGTTCCAGCAGATTATAGTACCTGTTGTCCGCTATACGCTTGAGTTGCATATTGAGGCGACTACTGCTACCACGCTTACCGAAGCCGAACTGTTTGCGCTATGCCATATCGACGTAGCGGATGAGGAAAATGCGTTTGTTACCTTTGACAATGGTGTCCCTGTGATGAAAGGTGAGATTAAAGAAGGTGAAACAGTTTCCTTTATGACGTTCTCGTCGGCATCGCTGCTCTTTGACCATTGGAAGGATAATGACGCTACCGGTTTCGCCCGCGATGTTGTGGTGAACAGCGACATGTCGCTAACGATAGTAGTGTCGTTTGTAACGTATCAAGTGGCTGCTGTGTCATGTGACGAGAGCAAAGGGTCGGTACAGACCGTTGCTGCCCCATTCAGTTATAACGACATGAAGGATGAGTCTATGCAGACTTGGTCAGCAACGCTGACAGCTACCGCTAAAACAGGCTATAAGTTCCTGTGCTGGATTAGTCCTGACCTCTACGAATTGATTATGAACGGTACACCGGGTTATCCGTCTTCGGTTGAAGCCTATTATGACAATGTCCGTGCTGATTACGAGGCTTTGGATGCCAAAGGCAGCAGTCGCGATGAAGAAGATGAGTTCTTCTACCAACTGAATGCTAAAGTGATGTCTGCTAATCCTACCTTCACGTTTGACGATTTAACGGACGAGTTGTTCCATAAAGACTCCCAAACCGGAGCTGTCACTATTACGGCTGTCTTCGTTGCGGACGGAACGACGGGAATAAAGGGTGAAGTAGTAGAAAGTCAAAAGTCACAAGTCGAAAGTCGAAAGCTCATCCGCAACGGACAACTGCTCATCATCCGTGACGGCAAGACCTATAATGCTATAGGAGCACGGGTGGAATAAACCAAAGGCGAAAGACCCAAAAAAGTGCAGAAAATTCACACTTTCTGCACTTTTTTCTTGCATATACGACAAAAAAACACTACCTTTGCATGCCAATACAGAATCATTAAGGATATGAAACACGATACCCTTTTCTTATATGGCGTACAGCATTGGCGTCAGTTGTTACTTAATTCATCGAGAGTGTTTTTCTCGTGGATATTCGTTATAATCACCATTATTAGTTCTCTTTTTGCCTTTCTGCCGTCAAAAGAAGTTGAACAATTGCGTCATCTGATAGACTATTTTGAAGAACATTTAATCGTTTTGGTTGCATTGATTATGCTGCTTTTGCTATTATCTATTATTTTCACGTGGCCACAGACCAAATCGATATATAAGGATAGAAATACCCATATTCAGGTTATCATTGAGTGTTGCGACATATTCCGTCAGCAAGGGATGAAAGTAATTCATGTAGTAGATACCTTTGATTCGGATGTCAATGAAATAATAAGTCCCCATTCTCTCCACGGTGCTTTTTTGAAAATGTGCGAGGAGAAAAAGATTGATGTCGATGAGCAAATAGAACGTGGGCTTAAACACTTATCCTCCAGTGCAGAAGACGGGACTCTTCCCGGACGAACAAAAAAATATCCACTTGGTTCTACATTGCCTCTGCAAATAGAGAAAGAACGGTATTGTTGGGTTGCTTTTACACATCTGCTTCCGACCGGAAATATTGAGATTAGCAAAAACGAATACATAGACTGTTTAAAAGCCATGTGGCGCAATTTGGCAAAAGCACGTACACGTTCAGAGATAATCAATGTCGCTGTATTGGGAAATAAATTTGTTGATCTCCCCGCAGAATTTTCTACAGAACAGAAGATAGACCTAATGATTCAGACCTTCTTTGCAGCCGTTCGCGAAAAAGCCTGTTGTCGGACTTTACGTATTTGTATTCATCCTGATAATGTATCCGAAATTGATTTTGAGAACTACCCGATAATAATGGAACACTTGGCAAAGAGACCGGTTATTTAATCATGGCGGAGAGTTATAAATATTTTGCTTTTATCAGTTTTCAAAGTGCCGATGCCAAAGAGGCAGTTCGTTTGCAACATGCGATAGAAAGTTATCGGTTGCCTGCTGTATTATGTAAGCATGCAAATCTACCGCGGCGAGTGCGTCCTCTATATTGTTACTTGAACGATATCCATTCAGGAGAAGAACTGATGATGGAACTTAAGCAGCGCATTGAGCAATCCCGCTATTTAATTGTTGTTTGCTCACCACGTTCTGCCAAATCAACTTACGTAAACAGTGGTATTGATTATTTTATTTCCTTGGGACGGCGTGATAGTATTATTCCGGTTATTGTTGATGGCATTCCATATAGCGGAGATGAGCGAACAGAGTGTTTCCCTGAAGCCTTAATACGTCATTTTCCCAAACATCCGGATCCTCTTCAAGACCATTCTATATTAGGTATTAATATCCGCGAAGCGGGTATATCTCGCCATAAAGCATATGATAGGGCAATGCTGATGGTTGTCGCACGCATGCTGCAGTTGGATTTTGACGGTCTTTTGCTCCGTGAAAAACAACGTCGCCGCCGAAAAGCAATTCTGTTGTCCTTATTGTCGCTAATTATCGTGTTCGCGCTATGTTTGACTTGGTATTTGTCCCAGACTGTAAATGTGACTTTGCAAATAAGCGAGGGAAGCGATTCTAATGCAGCTCTTCCGCAATGCAATGAGGTCGTGGTCCGGATGGCTTTGGAAAACGAACTGAAAACAGACACCATATATGAATTGGGAAAGCAATTGGTATTTCCTAATATACCACCGCGTTTTATCGGTAAAAACGTACGATTGACGGTGCAGGCAAAAGACTATCTTCCCTGTGATACTTCAATTATATTAGAAAGACAACAAACAATTTATCTTTACCGAGATATGGATATATACGGGCATGTTCATTTTCATGTTGTAGGCGATACGAAGCCTCTGCAGATTGCCGGTTACACAGTAGTGCCGGATGACAAGGGGGCAGTGGATATATCGATTCCGATGTCTGAACAACGAACATCTTATTTAGTCATGTGGAAGGATGGATGCGATACGCTCTATATGCCATGTGGTACGGATGATGTAATAGTATTGGAGCCATGACACGTCGATTAGTCATATTATTGGGAATCCTAACTATTTCCATGTCGGGCTGGTCAGTAACCCAAGAGGGGAATGTTCGAACTATTTCTCGCAAAGGGAAAGCGGGTTCGCCGGTAGCGGGAGCTGTTATTCGCCTACAGGGCTCTCATAATCGTGTGCAAAGTCGTGAAAATGGTGATTTCTCCATTGTTATGCATAATATGCAAAATGGTGATGCTTACGCTATAGGGAGCATTGTTAAAACCGGATACGAACCGGCAGAACAGGAACTAATAGGAAAACGTTTGCCTTGCTCTGACCAAGTACCTTTGGAGATATTATTGGTAAGCCGGCTGCAATTGATGGAAGAGCGCGAAGCGATAGAAGCAAAAGCGAGAGAAAATGTCGAGATATTCTATCAAGCGCGGTTGGACAGTTTGGAAATGCAACTCGCGACCCAACGTATCTCAGCAGCTGAGATGGCGGAGCAGAAGCAACGTTTGGAAAGTCAATACGATAACTTCGAGCCTCTATTGCGTGCTATGTCCGACGTGTTGGCGCGCACAGACTACCATCGTATGGATTCGCTCACTATTTTGATGCAACAAGCTATTGAGGAAGGTAATCCTGAAGAAGCTGAACGATTGCTGCGTGAAAAAGGCAGCATAGCCCAACGCAAGACTATATTGGCAGAGTGGGGGAAAAATATTGCAGCGTTACAGTTGGAGGCAGATAAAAATAAATCGGAGTATATGCGCCAGAAACGGGAGTTTGAAGATGACTGCTATCGATTATACTGTTCCTTTCTATCCCGCTTTCAGAATGACAGTGCCGGCTACTATTTGCAAGAACGCGCCGCTTCGGATACTGCAAATCTGGACTATCAATTGCAGGCAGGACAATTTGCAATGAATATATTAGCGGATTATCCGTCGGCTAAGTTGTATTTCGAGCGCGCTTACCGGATAGCGGTCAAGCAGTATGGCGAACTAAGCGGACAGATGGCAACAACCTGCAACGAATTGGGTTATGTGTTCAAAAAAAACGGTGACTTGGATACCGCACTTGAATGGTACAACCGCTCTCTTTCTATTCGCGAGAATATTCGTGGCAAAAACTCGCCGGCTGTTGCTGAGGCATTAAATAACTTAGGAGAATTATACAGCGCCAATCAAGATTTGAAAAACGCCATGAAATGTCATCAACGCGCCCTCAAAATCCGCGAAAAACATTTTGAAAACAATAGTTTGGAGATAGCAGAAAGTAAGAATAATATCGGCGGCGTTTATACAAAACAGGGGCAGTACGCCCAAGCACAGAAATTGTTTAAGGAAGTGAATGATATATACTCTACAAATCCGAAAGTGCCACAACTCCGAGTAGCTGACAATTTAAATAATTTGGGTGGCATCTGTTACTTCCAGAATAAATATGAGGAAGCCCTCGAGTACTTCAAGCAATCTGCTTCTATTTATCTAAATGTACTGGGGGAAAATCATCCGCGCGCAATTAATGCTCAACAGAATAGTACTATTTGCAAACAGAAAATACAAGCACAAAATTAATTTGTATGAAAAAGATCTTAACTCTGTTATTTGCGCTTCACGTAACAGTCTTCGCTTTTGCCTTTGATTTTATATATTGGCAAGAAAAGGACATACCTGATTTGGGTCTTTCACGTGATACGTTCGAGTGCACTAAACTGGGTGGGGATAGTATATCTATCACCAAAGTCGGCTCTGATGCTTTAAATAATATTATTATCGTTCCTTCTTCAGTAAAGGAAGGTGGGCAAACCTATAGAGTAACAGCTATCGGGGATAGCGCTTTTTATAAAGCAGTTCATTTGCGCAGCAGGATAACTCAAGTCACTCTCCCTGTTAGTCTTAAATATATTGGAGCCTGTGCTTTTTTTGCTTATACGGCTTTAAAAACAATCAATATCCCTGATAGTGTGCTAACGATGGGAAATAAAGTTTTTAGTAAATGCGGAGCCCTGCAGGATATTGCTATTCCAAAAGGAATAACAACAATTCCGAATTATGCTTTTTCTCAGTGTACGAAACTTAAAACCGTTACTTTGCCCCAGAATGTTAAAATTATCGAGCAAAGTGCTTTTACCGAGTGCTCCTCATTGAAAAAGATTGATTTTCCAAGTTCCCTTTCAACATTGTCGCATTATGCTTTTTCAAGTTGTTCCGCGTTAGACTCTGTTGTAATACCGGATAAGGTTACAGAATTATATGTGGGTGTATTTTCCGGTTGCTCCAAACTGAAAAATGTACAATTGTCTGCAAATCTGAAAAATTGCTACAGTTCTGTTTTTCATGGCTGTCCGTTGAAATCTCTATATATTCCTGACAAGATGTCTTATTTCAATGGAGGTGTCGTTATGTGCGATAGTTTGGATGTCGTATATTGTGCGGCTATTACTCCACCTACTTGGAAGGACGAAAGTTCGTTCTATTTTCACAGCACAGCCGACACGCAAGTTGATACCTTATATGTCCCATTTAAGAGTGTAAATACTTACAAAGCTCATAATTATTGGTCAATGCGCTTTGCCAATATAATGGGGCATATGTTCGGAGAAACGGACGTGGCTGATATCACATCTACTACGGCAAACCTTATGTGGAAAGCGGACTCCGCGGTTCTTCAATACGAAATCAATATCTATACCAATTCTACTCCTTTTGCTCAATATCTGGTAGATTCAGACGGACATCTCCTTTCCTCACAGCGATTCACTCCTTCTATCATCCGGATGCCGATGGATTCTATTGTCAGTACAAATGATTATTTTGTTATTTCCATTAGCAATATGACCGCAGGTACAAACTATACTTATACAATAGAAGGCAAAGACGAAAACGATGAATTAATCTATCATGAGGAGGGGGCTTTTACAACTTTGAGTAAAACAACAGGTATAGACACTCCCCTTGCTGATGACCCGCGTAAACAAGCAACCAAACTCTTCCGTAACGGACAACTAATCATTATCCGCAACGGGAAAACCTATAACGCCCTGGGAACACGGGTGGAATAGTAGAAAGTAGAAAGACCGCTACGCTCAAAGTCGAAAGCGATTAGGTTTGTGCATCGGTTTGCCACCGTCTTTAAAACCTTCTTTAGGACTTACTTTAAAGCCGTCTTTAGGACCGTCTTTGCAGCCGTGTTTTTCGCAGCAAGGTTTTTCCAAACGCATTACTTTCTCCACTTGCCGTGCGCTAAGGTCTTTACGGAATTTGTCGTAGTATTTAGCTTGTACGTTTGCAATTGCCTTGGTGTTCTCAAAGCGCTGTTTAGCGCGTTTGTCTAACTGTTCGTCGGTCAGCGGTTTGCCCTCCTCGGGTTTGATTTTCTCTTGGTTTTTGAATATCTCATCTAACTTGCCCGCATATTCGCGGTAGAGGGTAGCAAATTTCTCTGCTTGTTGGTCACTTAACAGAAGCTCGTTCGTCAAACGCTTGATCTCAAACTCAACGCGTTCTTCTTTGGACGGTCTGATTGCTTCTTTGCGTTGCTCTTGTGCGCTTATGTTAGCCACAAGGATGGCACTTAATGCCAGAACAATAATCTTTTTCATACGATTAAATTTGTTTAATAACTCGTCCCGTTATTTAGGACTTGTTAAGCAATATACAAATTCTGTGCCAAACCTCACCCACTAACTGTCACTCCTAAACGTCGCGTAGCAACATAAAACATTACACCTCATAATGCAACATAACACCGATAAAATACAGAAAAATTACACTTTCTACACTTTTTTCTTGCATATACGACAAAAAAACACTA
>ODAI012396251.1_pt1 | contig 11808 bp, 8 predicted proteins | sample 1539321 | NCBI WGS metagenome assembly ODAI01 (sample SAMN02144231, study PRJEB22623) | gut metagenome | biome: sheep rumen | host: Ovis aries | place: New Zealand
AAGGCAGAAAATGAAAATGCCCTCCGCGTCCGGTTCAGGATACGGAAGGCCTTTTCTGCTTCTGTGTTCTTTGTGTTCTTTGTGTTCTTTGTGTTCTTTATTTGTTTTCTTTATCTGTCTGCAGGCGGCTGCAGCAGCATCATAGCGGCCTCCCTGTTCCCTTTCAGAATCAGAGGGATACCGAACACTATTTCAAATGAAAGATCCGCCCGGGATACAAATTCCCGGTTCAGCATTCCCGCCGCGCGCAGAAACTGATCCGTCTGCGGGTCATAGCAGATTCCGTCTGAAAAGATCTCGTTCATCACCAGAATCAGATGATCCGCCCGGGAAGCCAGATAGAGAATCCCTTCGCGGATCTCAGTGCAGGCACGCCCGGCCTTCGGGGACAGAAAAGCATCCCCCGCCTCCGTACCCTGGCCGCATGCTCCCCCGGCAGGATTCTCTCCGGTGAAGAGCTCATTCGAGATCAGGTTTGACAGATCCTCCACCAGCACTGTTCTGCCCAGGATCTCTTTCTCCGGAATAGCGGTCAGCTGCCTCTGTCTTTCGATTGTACGAAAGCCTTTTCCTCTGCGCATCGCCCTGTGGCGCTTCACGCGCATCCGGCCCTCCCGGCCGGCAGGGTTCATGGCGGCAAGATAAATAAGACTGCACTGTCCGGAGTTTTCCTCTTCCTCTGTATCCGCAGCGTCATACGTCTCTGCCCCTTCAGATGAAAATACCTGAGAGAGGGATGCTCCGCCCGCATCCGCATGGGCAAGCCGCAGCGCGCACGTTTCCGCGAAAGCGCTTTTTCCGCTCCCGCTGCCGCCCGTCACTGTAATAAACATGAATATTCCCTCAGAAGGTTATGATCTCATGTCCGATCAGATTCTGGTTCTTTAAAAGATGGGCATTCTTCTCATCGCATTCATACAGGCGGTAAAGAATCACTCTCATCTTTTCTCCAATCTCAACCGGCCGTCTTTCCAGCGAGCGGTGGGTTTTCAGACGGATTCCCTTTACATCCAGCGTGACCTCCAGGTGATCCCCCTGGAAGCTGATATCACTGATGACTCCCTCCTCGGAATAGTCGATGATATCGTGGAATTTACGGTTATCATCCTTGAAGGCCTCCACGAACTCAGGCCGGATGATGGCCTCCTTATAGGATCCGCTCTCAAAACCCGAAAAACGCTGATAATCCGTGATCCGCATGGACTGACCGATAAAAGTGGCCACGAAGGGGGTCCGGGGATTCTTGTAAATCTCCAGCGGTGCCCCGGTCTGCTCCACCCGGCCCGAATTTGTCACGATGATCTGGTCGGCAACTTCCACCGCCTCATTCTGGTCATGCGTCACAAAAATGCTGGTGATGCCGACCTTATGAATCATCTCCTTCAGCCAGCTCCGCAGCTCCTGGCGGATCTTTGCGTCGATCGCGGCGAAGGGCTCATCCAGGAGCAGGAGCCCCGGTTCCGGCGCCAGAGCTCTGGCAAAGGCAACCCTCTGTCTCTGCCCTCCGGACAGCTGGTCCGGATAGCGCTTCTCCAGCCCTTCAAGGCCTATGAGGGATATCAGCTCCCTCACACGCTTTTTTACCTTGTCCTTCGGCACCTTCTTTACATTCAGGCCGAATGCGATATTGTCCTGTACTGTCATATAGCGGAACAGGGCGTAATTCTGGAACACAAAACCGATTCCGCGTTCTGAAGCCGGAACATCATTGACCCGTTTCCCGTCAATCAGAATATCTCCGGCATCCGGAGATTCCAGCCCCGCGATCATGCGGAGAATCGTCGTCTTTCCGCTTCCGCTGGGGCCCAGGAGCGCCGCAAGCTCGCCCTTTTCGATACCGAAACAGACATCATCCGATGCCTTGAAATTGCCGAATGTTTTTGTGATATGGCGCAGTTCCACATACATATGATACTCCGAACCTCCCTGTTATCTTCTGAAAGCTGCGTGCCCCGCCTCCTGCAAGCCGGGCCGGAACCGGATGATTCCTTCCGGCCGCCGATGAGCGTGCCCCGCCTCCTGCGGGCCGGGCGTTGCGATTCACGGTCCTCCATATATCAGGCCATGAATCGCAACGGCCGGGCGGCAGTTCATTTATCTCTGAATTCCTCTTCCTGCTCCCGGTCAGTCTCATTTCCCGGAACGGTGCTCCAGAATATTGCGGATAATCAGCACAATTACCGCAAGGATCACCAGGATCGAAGATACCGCAAACGCAGCCGTGATCGAATCCGCGGAGCCGGACAGGTACAGGGCATCGATCTCGAGCGGCAGAGTGAAGGTCTCCCCTCTTGTCTTCGAGAGGGCATTGACCGCACCGAACTCGCCGAGCGCCCTGGCCGCGCACAGGATAACCCCGTACAGGAGGGCCCATTTCATCTGCGGGAAGGTGATTTTACGGAAAATGGTAAAGCCCTTCGCTCCCATCAGAGCCGCCGCTTCCTCCTCATCGCTGCCCTGTGCGTTGAGAACCGGGATCAGTTCCCGCGAGACAAAGGGAAATGTCACAAAAATCGTCGCAAGCACCACGCCCGGTATTGCAAAAACGATACGGATATCCGTTCCGAAACGGGCATTGAAGCTCTCGATCAGCGGCCAGGCCCATCCGAGCCTGCCGAAGGTCATAATAAAGGCAAGGCCTGCGATTACCGGCGAGATCGAAAACGGAATATCGATCAGCGTTGTCAGAAGCTGCTTACCCCTGAACTGGAACCTGGTCAGAAGCCAGGAAGCCATAATGCCGAAAAAAGTATTGACTGCCACGGCGATCGCCGTCGCGATCAGCGTAACTTTCAGGGCTGAAAGAACTGTTTCTGTCCTGAGAGATGCCAGATAGAAGGAAAATCCTCTGGCCAGGGAATTCCGGATCACGGAAATCAGGGGCAGAACCAGCATCAATATCAGAAACAGGGCCGAGACCGCTATCAGGAATCTCCTGGCCCCCCTGCTCTCCCGTTCCTTGCGGAAAGCGGACGTCATATCGCCTTCAAGGGCCACGGTGGAACTGCCGCCTCCGGTGCGCTTTGCCTGGCGGATCTGGATAATATTCAGAAACAGAAGAATCAGGAAGGACAGAATCAGCAGCACCAGAGCGATCGCTGCCGCTGAATCATAGTCCGTATAGTTCAGCTTCTGCATGATGACGTAGGAGACAACCTGGGTATGCTGCCGTACATTATTACCGGAAATATAGATGACGCTGCCGTATTCTCCGACCCCTCTTGCAAAAGCGAGCCCGAAGCCCGTCAGGACGGCCGGCATCAGTTCCGGCACAATCACCTTCCGCATGGTCATCATCCTGGACGCGCCCAGGATTCCGGCTGCCTCCTCAAACTGTGGATCCAGCTTCTCGAGCACCGGCTGTATGGCACGCACCGAAAATGGAATCCCGATAAAAACCAGAGCCAGCGTGATACCGGCATGCGTATAGGAAACCCGGATTCCGATCTTTGCGAGCGCCGCTCCGATCAGGCCCGTATCAGAATACATTTTCGACAGGGTAATGCCGGCTACCGCAGTGGGCAGGGCAAAGGGAAGCTCGATCAGTCCGTCCAGGATCCGTCGTCCGGGAAAATCGTAGCGGACCAGGACCCAGGCAAGAATCAGGCCCATCACGGAATTGATCAGAGCTGCCAGCGCAGAGCTGACAATACTGGTCCGGAAGGCATACAGAACTGCCTTCTGGCTGATCACTGTCCAGAAGGTCTGAGGGGACAGATGGAAGGCGTAACCCAGAATGGAAGCCAGCGGAATCAGGATCAGGATCGACAGCATCGTCACCGTGACCCCCATCGAGAGGCCGAATCCCGGTATGACGTGTCCTTTGCGGTGACCGGATCCCTTTCCGCTTTCGATCGCCTCACGTTCCTGATCCGAACCCGGTTCCAGGGCGTTCCCGTCAGCGCTGCCGCCAGCCTGAACGCCCTGCTGTATTGTTCTTGCAGTATCTCCTGCAGTCATAAAGCAGACTCCTTCTTAAAATCCGTAAATCTCGTCAAAAAGGGCGCCGTCCACAAAGTAGGTCATATATGCTTCGTTCCAGCCGCCGAAATCATCGATTGTGCAAAGGTCCATGTCCAGATCAAATGTATCGGCAAATTCCTGCAGGATCGCTTCATTGCTCGGACGATAGCCGTACTCGCCGATCAGCCTCTGGGCTTCATCCGAATAGAGGTAAGCCAGATAATCATGGGCCGCTTCCTGTGTACCGTTCCGGTCCGCGTTCTCATCCACGATCGCTACGGAAGGCTGCGCCAGGATTGATACGGAAGGAGAAACTATTTCATATTTGTCCGGATATTCCTTCACGGTCGCGAGGGCTTCATTCTCCCAGGCGATCAGCACATCGCCCTGGCCGTTCTCCACAAAAGTCGTGGTCGCGCCGCGCGCGCCGGAATCCATAACCGTTACATTGGCGTAGAGTGCTGTCATAAAATCAATGATCTGCTCCTCGTCCCCGCCGAATTCCTTGTCCGCCCAGTACCAGGCCGCAAGGAAATTCCAGCAGGCGCCGCCGCTTGACTTTGGATCCGGAGTAATGATCTCAACACCCTCTTGAATCAGATCATTCCAGTCATGCAGTTCCTTCTCATTGCCGCTCCTGACCAGGAAAACAATCGTTGACGTATAGGGGGAGGAATGACCTTCAAACTCATCGATCCAGCCGCTCTCGATCAGGCCGGCGTTCTCCACCAGGGTGATATCATGCTCCAGAGCCAGCGTCACCACGTCAGCATCCGCACCCTCGATGACGGATCTTGCCTGCGATCCCGAGCCGCCGTGGGACTGGATCACGTCCGCTTCCAGCCCGGTCTCCTCCAGATAATGGCTCTCGAATAATTCATTGTAAGCCGCGTAAAGCTCACGGGTCGGGTCATAGGATACATTTGTAAGGGTTACATCCGCCGCGAAAGCGCTTCCTGCCATCAACACCGCACCCGCGATCCCCGCTGCGGCTGCTCTTCTGATCATCTTTTTCATTTTCTGACTCCTTTCCCCTGCCGGTCCGCCGGCAGCTGATTATAAAACGATCGCCTCTTCTCCCGAAGTTCAGTCACTTGTATTTTTTCTGTTTGAATAATTGGATCTTAATGATTTCCAGATGAATTTACAAGGGAAAATGCTGATTTTCTGCTGATATTGTGATATGATTCAGAATATATGACGGCAGACAGATAAGTAATTTATTATGATTAAAGCATCAATCATCCTGCGGCGCGGCAAAGGCCCCTCAATCGCCTGATTTACCAGCGGCTGTATCATCGCTTCTGATCCGGGCGCGGCATAGGCTCCTCAATCGCCTGACTTATCAGCGGCTGTATCATCAGTTCTGTCCTTACTGGCCGGCGCAGGGTGCATACAGGCTTTCGGCAGCGCGTATACGGCCCCGCACACAGCCCGGTCTGTGCAGGTTCAGGAAAGGAAGGTTTCCCATGTCACCCAGAATTCTTCAGATTTTTGTCATGGTCTACCGGGAGGAAAGCATCAGCAGGGCCGCCCGCAGGCTGAATATGAGCCAGCCCGCCGTAAGCTCCGCCATCCGCACGATCGAGAACCGCTACCATATCCAGCTTTTCGGGAGGAAAGGCCGCGGAATCCGCAGGACGCCTGACGCGGACAGACTCTTTGAATACGCTTCCCATATCGTCGCCCTCTACAGCCAGATGGATCAGGACCTGGCTGAAGGAAACACGGATATCCCGGTCCGCATCGGATCCAGCATCAGTATCGGCGCCTGCCTGCTCCCGCAGTGCATCCGGGATTATATGGAATGCTTTGGCGCCTCCATGCCCTTTCTGGAGATCAACAGTTCCGACATCATAGAAAAAAAGATCCTGGAGAACCGCCTGGACTTCGCCATGATCGAAGGAAACGTACACTCGGACGCGATCCTGTCGGAACCCCTGATCGATGACCATCTCTCTCTCATCTGCAGCCCGCTCCATCCTCTGGCCGGAAAAAAGACCGTCTCACTGGATGACCTCGCGGAGCAGACCTTCCTGCTCAGAGAGAAGAACTCCGGTACCCGGGAGCTTGCCCAGTCCACGCTCATGATGCATGACTTCCTGCTCCGGCCGCGCCTGGAGAGCACCAGCACTGTAGCCATCATCAACGCTGTCCGTCAGAACCTGGGGCTCTCCATCCTCCCCTGCCGTATGCTCACCCAGTATTTCGAGGATGGTTCCCTGGTGGAGCTCAGCATCCGCGGGATCCGTTTTCTCAGAAAATACTCCATCATCTACCACCAGAACAAATACCTGAGCCCCGACCTCAGCCGGACCATTGATTTCTTCCGCGAATCTATCCGAAGCCAGCAGTAACAGCGATGCGCCTCAATGGATTACAGGTTCAAAGGAGGCAAAGGTCTGCGGAAAAATATAGTTGCTTTTTTGATCGCAGCATGATATATTTCTTTTGTAGCAATTCTTTATATAAGGGATTGCGTAAGAAAGATGCAGTTGTAGTTCATCGGTAGAACACCAGCTTCCCAAGCTGGGGAGGCGGGTTCGATTCCCGTCAGCTGCTTTATCGAAAAGAACCGCTTATTTACTGGAAACCCAGTAGATAAGCGGTTTTTTATGTGTCAGAATTTGACTGTATGCAGCCATACCTTTTGCCTTTAATCATGATGCGCCCTGCCGCATTCACCGTTTCGTGCGCAGATGCTGCCGGTTCCATCTCCGGATCAGCAGCAGTGCAAAAACAGCACCGCATCCTTCACCGGCGATCAGTGCGCAGACCAGCCCGTAGGTTCCGGCCAGGCTGTTTAAAAGGTACATGAAGGGGATATAGAATACCAGTTCACGAAAACAGGCATGCAGCAGCGTGCCCGCGCCGTACCCTACCGCCTGCATATAGAAGGATGAATTATAATTCAGGAACTGAAGGGGGGATGCAAGGCAGCGGATTCTCAGAAATACGACTGCAAGAGCGATCGTAGTCAGTACCGCTTCGGCGTTTCCGGCCTTGGCGCTCAGAAAAATCCGGCAGATCCATGGCGAACAGACTTCGAACATCAGCAGCGTAACACCCGAAACACATAATCCGTAAACCCGTGCCATCCGGATCACATCCCGCATTCTCCTGTGATTGCCGGAGCTGTAATTGTAGGCGATGATCGGCAGCATGCCCTGGCAGATTCCGATATTGACCGCATTCGGAAGCCGCTCCGCCTTCATCACGATTCCGATGGCGGCAAGTTCCAGATCCCCGTGCCCGGACATCAGAGAGTTCAGGACGATGTTGGCCAGGTCAAAGAGTCCGGTCAGAAAGGCGGAAGGGACGCCGACACTGAATATTTCCCTGACATCCTCCTTCCGGATCAGCAGCATGGCGCGCACGCTGCAGCTTAGCGCGGATTCTCCGGAAAGGTGCCAGAGGGTCAGAACCAGATAAATGCAGGCGGCCGCATTGGCGATCAATGTCGCCAGAGCTGCGCCGAACACCTCCTGCCCCTTCGGAAGAATCACAAACATGAAAAGCGGGTCCAGGAGAATATTCAGAATTCCGCCCCCGCTCAGTCCGATGGACGCCTGTCTGGAATATCCGCTGTTGCGAAGCAGATGCGCCGCAGCTGCGGAGAGAATCACCGGCACATTCCCGATGACAACCACGACGATCAGATACTGCCTGGCAAAGGCCATGGTATTCTCTGACGCCCCGAGCAGGAGCAGTATGGGATTCAGAAAAAGCCCGATCAGAAGGGAATACAGGACAGCGATCCCGATCGCGCCGTAAAAGCTGAAAGCACAGACACTCTTCGCCCGGTCCGCTTTTCCGCTTCCGCTCAGCCTCGCCATCAGGCTTCCGCCTCCGATCCCGAACAGATTGGCGAATGCGACAGTCATCATGAAGATGGTGAAGGCGAGGGTAACCGCGGCCGTTTTATATGCATCCCCGGTTCTGCCGATATAGATCGTATCGACCATATTATAGACCAGATTGATCAGCTGGCTGATAATGGTCGGAACCGCCATCGTCATCAGGGCGCTGCTCACCGGCATCGACTCAAATAATTCCTTCCTGCCTGCTTCCTTCTTCATTGCCGAACCTTCTTTCTGTCGTAAGCTCTCCCGACTCTTCTCTGCCTTTTATAGAAGCGCTCACTCCCGGATCCTCATCCGGCCGGGCCTTTCTTTTTCTTTCCTGTGCTCAAAACCTTTCATCTGCAGGCTGTTCAATGATGCCTTTCAGATAATCTCTGGCTTCCAGCAGGGAGTCACAGGCAAAATCGCTCAGCCTGGCAATCTCCTCCCCCGCCCTGTCCAGATCATGGATCAGGATCGAATGGCAGCCTGCGGCAGACGCGGAGCGGATCCCGTTCGGGCTGTCCTCAAACACCATGCAGTCCTCCGGATTTGCTCCCATTAAAGCCGCCGCCTTCAGAAAGATCTCCGGATCCGGCTTGGAGACCTTCACCTCGTCCCCGCAGAGGGTATCGTCGAAATATTCCAGAATGCCTGTCCGGTTCCAGTATCTTGACGCGTCCTCCCTCGCGGTCCCTGTCACGATGCACAGCTTCCAGCCGAGGCTTTTCAGGTAATCCAGCAGTTCCCTCAGGCCCTTCTTCTCGGGAAGTCCCTTCTCATCCAGGTAGCGCAGGATCCACTCATCCCTGTATTTTCTGACCTCCATGTAAGGAGCTTTCTCCCCGAACCAGCTGCGGAACATCTCCTCGTTCGTTTTCTTGTTTCTGCCGCGGAAGGAAAGAATCATCTCATCCGTCAGCGGAATGCCGGTCTTCTTCGCAGCGTCCCTCCAGCCCAGAAGAGACAGCCGTTCTGTATCAAACATGGTTCCGTCCATGTCAAATAAACCTGTATGCATCATAATCATCCTCCCGAATGTCTTCGCTGACTGTCTTTCTTTCCGTCCGGATCACTCCGGCAGGGACAGTTTTTTCTTCCAGATCCCGCTCAGATAAAGAATAAGCGTGAGCGCCGCGCCGATCAGCCAGGTGGTCACCAGACTGTACTGCAGCATGAGGCAGTTGCCCTGGGGCAGCGCTTCCGTTTTGGACAGATTTACCAGCAGATAGGCCAGCGGAACACGGATGATAACGGAGTTGAACAGGGAGATCCACATGGGCGTCATCGTATCTCCCGCGCCGCGCATCGTTCCGGACAGGCACTGGGTCACCTCCATGGCGATGTAACCCGGCATCAGGATCATCATCATGGAGAAGGACAGCTGAACCAGTTCCTCCGTGTCCGTAAAAATCGCCATCAGGTTTCTTCCGAAAAAGAACATGAGAACCGCGATTACGACAGAGGTCGCGACACCGATCATGGTTCCCTGGAATGTTCCCTGCTTCACGCGGTCCATCCGCCTGGCGCCCACATTCTGTCCGGTAAAGGTCGTAAGCGCCTGACCGAAGGAGAAGGCAGGCATCATGACAAAACCGTCCACGCGCATCACGATGACATTGGCGGCAATGTACTGCTCCCCGAAGGTATTGGTCAGGGACTGTACGATCAGAAGGGATACGGAAAAGATCGCCTGCGTCAGACCGGAAGGAAGACCAAGCTTCAGAAGGCGCATCATGGGATCTTTGCGGAACTTCAGATATCTGCGGTCAAAATCAAACAGCTGCTTCATGCGCATCAGCTTCCTGAGCGAGAGGATCGCTGAGACAAACTGTGCGATGATCGTCGCCAGTGCGACGCCCGCCACACCCAGCCCGAAATAGCGGACAAAGACATAGTCCAGAACCGTATTGATGGCTGTCGCAATCAGAAGATACACAAGCGCTGATATAGAATCGCCGAGTCCGCGCAGAATACCGCCGAGAATATTATAGTAGGACGTGCCCAGGGTTCCAAGAAACAGGATAACCAGATACTGCCAGGCCCAGTCGATGATGGCCTCCGGGGTACCCAGCAGCTTAAGCAGGGGCCTGGTGAGCAGGGGCACAACCACCATGATGACAACTGACGATACGAAAGTCATGTTGATGCAGGTTCCGATCGCGATGGAAAGGCTTTCCCTGTCCCTGGCTCCGAAGGCCTGCGAAACCATGATTCCGGCGCCTACGGAGATTCCGACAAAAAGCATGAGAAACAGGTTCAGTAAAGGGCCCGCGCTGCCGACCGCAGCCAGGGCGTTGTCCCCCACAAACTTGCCGACGATGATGCTGTCAACCGTATTATAGAGCTGCTGCGCAATATTGCCGATCAGCATGGGGACCATGAAGAGGACGATATTGCCTGCCGGAGATCCGACCGTCATGTCAATCGGTTTGAATAAATCGCGGAACTTCAAGTCTGTACTTCCTCCATTCTTCACCATGCTTGTGTCTAAACAGACCGGCAGCCTTATGAAAACAGCTGCCGGTCCGCATATCTGCAATATAAAGTATTATAGCTTTCGCCAAGGCAGCTTGCAATTGTCATATCACGCATATTTTTGCTCTTTCCCGTACATTTGTTTGGCAGTTATTCTTAGTTATCCCTGTTTCTTACGCGCCGGCAATTCCGGCCGGGCGGATATGGTTCTTCATCACCCCGCCGAAATTGATTTTCATCACCCCGGCGGGTTTGATTTTCATCTTGCCTAATTCCATGCCCTGCGCTAGGATAAAGAATACCTGCTTACAAAAAAACGGAGGCGATTCTGATATGAATTATGATTTTACATCTTTATTGGACCGGAGAGGAAAAGACGCTTACGCAGTTGATGCGGTCCTTGGCCGCAGCAGCGGCTGGGGCTTTGAACCCACGGGCCCGAAGGAGGGGTTCGACTTTATTCCCATGTGGGTCGCCGACATGAATTTCGCGACCGCGCCTTCTGTCACCGACGCCATCAGCCGGCGCGTGCAGCATCCCCTGTTCGGATATTATTCAGCCAGCGATGCTTATTATGACGCGATTATCTCCTGGCATGAAAGACGCCATCATCTCACAGGCCTTAAACGGGAAGACATCGGCTATGAGAACGGTGTCCACGGGATGGTGACCAGCGCAATTCAGATTCTGTCCGCTCCCGGCGACAGGATCCTCCTGCATTCCCCGGTCTATGTCGGCTACTCTTCCGATATCGAGGGAACCGGCAGAAAAGCTGTCTATAGTCCGCTCACGCCTGATGAAAACGGCGTCTGGCGTATGGATTTCGAAGATATGGAGCGCAAAATAAAGGAAAACCGCATCCATCTGGTTGTCTTCTGCTCTCCCCACAATCCGACCGGACGCGTCTGGGAGCGATGGGAGCTGGAGAAGGCTTTTGAGATCTTTGAGCGCTATGAGTGCTATGTGATCAGCGATGAGATCTGGTGCGACATTATCCTCGGACAGAAGGAGCATATTCCGCTCCTTATGGTAAATGAATGGGCCAGGAGCCATGTCCTCACTGCCTGTGCGCCGAGCAAGACTTTCAACCTGGCCGGACTGATCGGCAGCTACCATATCATTCCTGACCCCTTCCTGCGCGACCGGCTCCGCCGTTATGAAGACAATACGCACTACAATGAGATGAACGTCCTGTCCATGCACGCGCTGATCGGCGCCTACAGTGCGGCGGGCGAAGACTGGGTCGCAGAGCTTGGCAGAGTTCTCAGAGGGAACGCCGAATATGCCGTCAGTTATATAAATGCCCATTTCCCTGGTGTCTGGACCGCCATGCCGGAGGGTACCTACATGCTCTTCCTTGACTGCACCGGGAATCTGAAGCAGACCGGCCGGAGTATGGACGAGCTGCTGAAAGCCGGATGGGACGTGGGTGTCGGCTGGCAGGACGGCAGAGACTTCGAGGGCCCCTGCCATATCCGCCTGAACCTGGCCCTGCCCCGGCAGAACCCGGAAGAAGCCCTGGAGA
>ODAI012630839.1_pt1 | contig 11808 bp, 6 predicted proteins | sample 1539321 | NCBI WGS metagenome assembly ODAI01 (sample SAMN02144231, study PRJEB22623) | gut metagenome | biome: sheep rumen | host: Ovis aries | place: New Zealand
ATACTCAACAGGAGTAAGTGTTTCCTCATCTCTGTAAAGGCCGATGTGACCGATACGAGCAGCAGGAACCATCTTTACACAACCGTCAACCATACCAAGACCTGCACGAAGAATCGGAACAAAACCAAGCTTGCGTCCTGCAATCTGCTTGCACTTTGCAACGCCGCAAGGTGTTTCAACGTCGATATCCTCTGTGGGAAGGTCACGAGTAGCCTCAAACATCATAAGCATTGAAATTTCGTTAATAAGCTGACGAAAGTCCATTGTTCTTGTATTTACATTACGAAGAATACTGAGCTTATGCTGAATAAGCGGATGGTCAAAAATTACAACTTTTCTATCCATTTATATATCTCCTTCGACATTTTATCTTAAAAATAATATCAAAGTTAAAATGATTTTACAAGATTAGTTACACGATTGTAACTAATAATTTTTTTTGTAATTTTTAGATCGCTTTTAATTGAGAAAACCGTTAAGCCTCAGTAAGCTTTTTCAAAAGGGCATAATCCTTTGCATTTATAATTCCGTCACCGTTAACATCAATGAACTCGTTATAGTTGTCGTCACCGTTTTCAGCGTTAATATAATCGGAGAAATTGAAGAGCATATCAATATCTCCCCTGCTGCAAACAAGCCTGAACTCATAACCGCCGCTGCCTTTTTCAAAGCTTACATCGTGACCGAGCTTCGGCGTTACGTCAGCTATATATGTGTTAAGGCAAACGCTGCAAAAGAGCTCGTTATATCCGTCCTGCGTACAGCTTGCGGGATGCTCGGTTATTCTGAACTGATGACCGCTTGACTTAATCTCCGTAGTGTCGTCGGCTGTAAGAGTAAAGCCCGGTGCGGTAATGTAACCGTCAGTCTCGCAGGTTGCGTAGGTTATAATCTCATCAATGCTGTTTCCGTGAATATCAACAGGTCCGACGCCGGTCATTGTAGGCGTTACGGTATTCAAAAGCCCTGATGAATTAAAGGTAATTTCATCTATACAGGTTTCCCTTCTGTGTCCCACATTTCCCGCAACCGAAAGCGGAGTGTAGAATCTGTGGTATGCAATGAAGCATCTGTCAGTTTCGGGAAGATATATAACCGACTGATGTCCGGTTGCAAGAATACCTGCCGAGGTATCTTTTTGCAGAAGAGTTCCTCTGTTAGTCACACTGCCTTTGAGCGAGCTTGCCGTGCCATAATTTATATGGTAGTTTTCACTTCCCGTATCATCACAGGACCAGGTGAAGAAATATGTACCGTTTCGCTTGAACACTGCAACGCTCTCCCTGAAATCAGTAAGACCTGAAATTATACGAAGAGTCGATGTGTCAACACTTAGCATACCCGAACTAGGGCCCGCCATAGCCGCCATACCGTTTCCGAAAAGAATGTATGATTTTCCGTTTTCGGTATAAACTGCCGGATCAATCCCCTGTCCGGAGAAGCCGATATTTGCACTGCTTAACATCTTAGGATAAAGAATCGGCGTATCGCTTGCTGTATAAGGTCCCTGCGGTGAATCGGCATAAGCAACGCCGATAGCCATACCCTCTCCGTAAAGCGAGGTAAGGGAGTCAAGAATTCTCGCGCAGTAATAGAAATAATACTTACCGTTCTTTTCCTCAATAGCAGGAGCCCATGCGTTTCCGTCAGACCATTTTGATGAAGCAATCTGAATACCCTTTTCATTTACTCCCGGGGATTTATCCTTATTGTCGAGGATTACGCCTTCATCAGTCCAGTGAACCATATCGGGCGATGAAAATGCGTGGAACTGTGTGCCGCCCCAACCCGGTGTGCCGTCGGTTGTAGGATAAATCCAAAACTTTCCGTCAAGCACATCAATATCGGGATCTGCATACATTCCCGGAAGAACAGGATTGTTCGCAATCTGTGCTGCTTTGAGGGTATATACTTGTGTTGTATCTCCGCTTGTAAGAGTAACAATTCTGTCATATGAAAGGTCGAGGTTTTCACCGTTACTGAAGCTGACGCCGTCAATCGCTACTCTACAGTCGGAGTCAAGAATGTAAAAACTTACGGGAACGGATTTTATGTTCTGTCTTCTCTGTATTACGGGAGTGATTGTGTTATCAGACCTATCAATTTCTGTTTTTATCATTGTGTGTGAATCCGTGCCCGAAACGCCGTCAAGACTTGACACTCTCACACCTGCTGATGCACTTATAAGAAGCGGAAGATTATTCATTGCTTTCTCCTTTATAACCTCGTCACTTAAAACACAGGAATATGCTTCGAAATTATCAAAGCTTCCGCTGAAATAGCCGTCGCCGTCATAAAGCGATTTTCCGAGGTAGGAATAAAGATTTGTGCCGAGATCAGAAACGGTAATACCCGTATCGTTATTTTCAGATGTAAGTATACCGTTTACATACATCTTACAGCTTGTGCCGTTAAATACAAGAGCAACGCTCATCCAGGAATCCGAATAATCCACTGCGGTGCTTACCGCCTGCTCGTTCATATATGAATTTACTGTGATAGCGTTTCTTACCTCAGAGCCTCTTATTCTGAAGAAGTCATATTTTGTGCTGTCCTGACCGAAGGTGAAGGTGAAATAGTTTCCGCTGTTTACACCTGCCTTGACGTCGAAAAGAACAGTCATTTCATCCTTGCCGTCAAATGCAGAACGAGGAAGGGTTGCATATGCATTACTGCTTGATTCAAGAGTAAGAACTCTGCTGTTTTTATCCTCGTCAAATACTCGTGACGCACCGCCCGAAAGCGACGGGCAATCATTAACGCTTTCAAATGTATAGCACAAAAACGGATTGTCATAGCTTTGAAGCTTCATAAGAGAATTTGGCTCAAGCGCCTTTGAATACACTCTGACATCTCCGATATAGCAGGAGCCGGCTCCCCAGTAAGCCTTGCCCGTTCCTAAGCTAACAGGAAGCGAAGGCGAAGTGAATAGCTTTATTGGATTGAAATCAAATGAATTCATCGAAACATTTTTATCATATGACGATGAATCGTAAACACTTTGAGCATTCACAAATACCATAAAGCGAACGGAATTGCCGTCGGGAACAATATTGATTTGCAGATAATACCATGTGTTCGGAGCAAAGGTATAAACCTTTTTGGAATCAAAATAATGCTCGGTTGAACCCTCAAACCAACAGTAATTAAATATACCGTCCTCTCTTACCGTGAGATACTGCTTGTCATCACCGGTACCGCCGTTACCGAACTCGAAAAGTGATTTATTGGTATCGGTCGTGATTCCGACATTAACCCATGCGGCAACAGTGTAAGAATCGCCGTAAAAACCGTTATAAACCTCTTCGCTGCCGGATGAGCCGCAGGCAAGAATATTGTTTCTTCCGGCAAAAGCATCTTGCGAGGCGCTTTGTCTGTAAACAAGACTGTCATCCGGATTTGACTCATTCAAAGCATCCTCGGCAGTTATTGCCTGCCTTCTGAAGCGAAGCTCGGAAATTGACCCCTGAAAAGCGTTTGCGCCGATTGTATCCGTCCAGCCGAAAGCAACATAACTTACGGGTGACGACTTATCAAAGGCAATATTTCCGATATTGTAGTCAAATACTTTTTCCCCGTCACGATATAATGTCAGACTTGCGTTATCATAAACTATTGTAATTTTATATTCAATTCCGGTTTCAAACGAGGTTTCGCCGATATTTACATAGCCGCCGTCTTTATAAATATAGAACTTACCGTCATCAATAAGGCGAAGCCAGTCTTTCGTTGATGCGGCATCATTGCCCGAAGTCAGAGCAAAAACAGGAGCGCCGTCCTTTGCTGTTAATGAAACATCGAACGAAACAGTCCATCGACTGCCCTCCATAGTTGTTTTTACAGCGACGTCATTTATAAATATATTTTCGCCGCCGACATAGTTATTTTTTCCTGAAAAGCTTATGTAATGCGCCTTGCGGTAGCTATAAGCATATGTCCACCACGGCGTTCTGACATCGTACCAATATCCCGAGGTGTCTTTGACAGCGTGGTATGTTGCGTCGTTCGGGGTTGCATAATCCTCATTCTCCCTCATTGTAACAAGCGAGGCGCCGTCATAATAGCTGTGGGAATTAAAATGGTAAGAAATATCGTCGTCAGTCGACATATTGTAAGCCTTTGCAAGAGCGTCATATTCACTTCTTGTAATAGCAACAACAGAGCCGTGACGCGGTGAAAGCTTGTCAATATCATATGTGGTATTGTCTTTTATTGTAAAATTCTTATAGTCGTTTGATTCGAGTACAACAAAATGTCCGTCGCCGTAAGCGTCGGCGAAGGTTGTGAGAGTACCGTTTAGCATAAATGCATTAGCACCCTCAAGTCCGGTATCTCCATTATATATTTTTACAGGCTCATGCGAATAAGGACCTGTAAGCTCATCGGAGGTAACATATGCAATGGTTGCAGTCTGCTCATCTTTGAAATACATATAGTATTTGTTTTCATCTGCATTATAAATAATGTCCTCGTCAATTGCAGCCTGCCATGTGTTGTCGGTGGTTTTATTTCTCGCCTGATATAAAAGCTGAGGTGCACTGTAATGCACAAAGTCAGTTGTATAGGAATAGAAAACTCCGCAGTGCCAGTCGTTGAAGAAATTACTCCAGTAAACAAGGTACTTACCCTCGTTTTCGTCCCATATCCACTGGGGAGCCCAAGCTCTTATTGTATAGGCAAAGTCGTATGTAGAAAGCCCCGTTTGCGCAACAGGGTCCGAATACATCTGAGTTGTAGCGGTACCGCTTACGCCTTCGAAAGCACCCGCCTGTGTAACATCAAGATTGGTAAGCTCTTCCCAATCAACAAGGTTTTCCGATTTGTAGACGTACATACAGGTGTCGCCGAAGAAACCGCCGTGGTCAGGACTGTACGCATCAAGGTCGGTACATATCATATAATAACAACCGTCTTCGCCAAGATTGATATAAGGATCTCTTACATAACCTTCAGAACTGGGATGTTCTGTATGCTTTTTCGCATAAAATATAGGATCGTTACCGTTTAATGCCTTATAATTAAGTCCATCCTCGGAAAGAGCAAATCTAATTTGCTGCTGATCGTCGTCATTACCTGTAAAATAGGCAAAAAGATATCTGTCCCTTGCGTCATCTGCAAGAGATGTAAAAACTATCGGCAATATTACGGAAAACGCAAGCACAACCGCAAGCGTTGCCGAAAGCACCTTATTTTTATTAATCATAAGAATTCCCCATTATTATAATAATTTCTATAACATTATTATAGCATAGGAAATACGCTTTTTACAACTCTAAATTGAGATTATCCCGTCGTACCTTTTATACGGTTGAGGGCATTCTTTTCAACGCGGCTTACCTGAGCCTGGGAAATTCCGATTTCACTTGCAACCTCAGTCTGTGTTTTACCTTTCATAAAACGCAGATAGAGGATGCTTCTTTCCCTGTCGCCAAGACGTTTCAACTCATCCTTTATCATTATTTCATCTATCCAGTCGCTGTCCGAATTTGAGTCGCCGACCTGGTCCATAACATAGATTGTGTCACCGTTATCAGAATACACAGGTTCATAAAGTGAAAGCGGCTGGCTTATTGCCTCGAGTGCAATCACAACCTCACTTACAGGCATACCAAGCTCATTAGCTATATCGTCGATATTTGGCTCTTTCCTGTTTTCATTAATGAGTTTTTCCTTAACCTGCATAGCCTTGTAAGCTGTATCACGCATTGAGCGGCTCACCCTCATAGGTCCGTCGTCACGAAGATAACGCCGTATTTCACCGATACACATCGGCACGGCGTAGGTAGAAAAGCGAACATCGAGGTCAAGATTAAAATTATCTATTGCTTTAATAAGACCTATTACGCCGACCTGAAACAAATCGTCCATACACTCTCCCCTGTTTGCAAAGCGCTGAACAACGGAAAGTACAAGGCGAAGATTGCCGTTTATAAGCTCTTCCCTTGCTTTTTTATCTCCGTTATGCGCTTTTCTTAAAAGCTCCATTTTTTCCTTTTCGCTCATTACCTTAAGCTGACTTGTGTTTATTCCGCAAATCTCAACCTTGTTGTACTGCACATCAATCTTCCTTTACCATTTATGTAAGGAAAAAACAGCTCTATATCTATTATGAGCAGACAAATAGATTTTTATAATGAAATAAACTAAAAGTAAGTCTTGACATTTTTCAGATATGAGGTATAATAATATCAAGTTAGCCAAGGCTAACTATATTTTAAGCCCGCAGGTTAGTTTACTGCAATGAATGTGAAGCAGTAAAAACCTTTAACAAATTCAAAAAATGCCGCGAGGTATATTCTCGTCTTTATTCAAACGGCACAAGAAATATACTTCAGCTTACTGTAAAAGTGTAAAATGCATTACAGAAGGTTGAAACCGACTTAAGTAAATAAACATATTTACAGCATAAAAACCTCCCGCACCTTTTGGTGTGGGAGGTTTTTTGTATTTTCTGCTTATAACTACATATTTTCAATCATATACTGAACAATTTTTGCACAGTGCTCAGCTGCCTTTGCTTCAAACTCCTTGTAATCAACGAACTCCGTTTCATCAGGTTTATCCGATATTGCACGGATAATTACGTAAGGAGTGTTGTTAAGATAGCACGCCTGTGCAACTGCAGCGCCTTCCATCTCACAGCACATACCGCCGAAATCGGAAATGATTTTTTCCTTTTGCTCTTTTTCCGAAATAAACTGATCACCCGAACAAATTCTTCCTTCAAAAGCGTGGATATCGGGTGCGGATTCCTGTACCGCCTTTACAGCCGCCTTTCGCAGTTCTTCATCAGCAGGGAAAGCGTAAAGGCCTGTGTAAGGAATTTCTCCTTTAGTAAAGCCGATTGGTGAAACGTCGTAATCGTGCTGTACAGCGTCTATAGAAACAACAACATCACCTATGTCAATCTGATTGTCAAGCGAACCTGCAACGCCTGTGTTTATAATTTTGTCACAGCCGAACTCATTGATAAGCGTGTGGGCGCAAATGCCGGCATTCACCTTTCCCATTCCGCACTTTACAATAACAACATTCTTATCGCCAAGTGTTCCCTCACAGAATTCCATTTCCGCGATTTTTGTTGTATTGGTGATATTTGCTGCCTCTTTAAGCGATGTTACCTCAACATCCATTGCGCCGATAATACCGACAATTTCTTTTTCGGGCGCATCCTTAACCTCTGCGTTCGAGCAACCTGCAAAAAGCACACCTGAAAAAATTAATATTGTACTGAATACTGCAATAATTCTTTTTTTCATATTTACCTCCGATTAGTCTTTTACAAGAGTAACCTCTGTTGTGTAATCCTCACGAAGTTCTGAACCCCAGAAAGCTATGAGCGAGTTATAAAAATATCTGTAAGCGTGAAGATATCTGTGCTGTGCCTCCCAACCGGGAAGAACCTTGTAGCTTATATTACCGGCGGATTTATCGCTGTCCGTTCTAATAAAGAGGTCCGAATGGTTGTCAAGTAAATCGGTCATTACGGGATTCATATCAGCAAAGGTATTATCGTTTTCGCCCTCTGTTGCAAATATGAAATAGTCGTCAGTTGTATAGTCAAGTTTTTCAAGCTCAACAGCAAGATCGTCTGCAACGCTCGTGTCAAAATAATCGGGATAATACGTCCTGAAATCCGCACCGCAAAGCGGAGCATAATAGTAGAAATAGTCGAGGTTTCTTGTGAGCGTAAGAAGAGAAACGGAAGAGCCGAGGGAAAAGCCACCGAAGCATCTGTGTTTTCTTGAGGCAATCAAGTCAATTTCGTCCGTGCTTTCTGCAAAGGTTGAATACTTACTTTCAACCTCAGGAACTATTGTTGTGCGAAGTTCATCACAGAAGGTGTCAACTGTTTCAACAACCTTGCCGTTATCAAGGTCTTCGTTATGGTCGTGGTGATAAAAGAAATTAACATTGACGGCAATAAACGGTTCTACCTCGCCGTTTTCAATCATATGGTCAAACATATTCTGAAGAGTTGAGCCTTCACCTGCGCCATTGAAAAACGCCTCTTCAGACGCCATCGCGCCGCCGAGAAGATAGTAAACATTATACTGTTTCTTTTCATCGTATCCGGGCGGGATGTAAACGATACAGCTTTTTGTAATGCCATTGTATTTGTAAGTGAGTTTTTCGGTATCGTTGCCCGTTCCCGTCGGCTTAAAATAATAGTCGGGAACCGCAACAAGCGGGCTGTAAAAAAGACCTTCTTCCTTGCCCCTTGCCATAGCAAGCTTTTTAGCCGTTAAATCCTCTGTCGTTGATTCAGTTGTGGTTTCGGTAGTAGTTGACGCCTCGCTGTTTTCAGGTTGAACGTTCTTACTGCAGGCAACAAGACTGAACACAGTAATCAGGGACAGTATCACGCATAAAAATTTTTTCATATTTCTACCTGCCTTAATTAATAGACAATAATGTGTTAATATTCTATATTATCTTTAGAAAATAGTCAATCATTATTTTTTAATAATTTTAAGTGCATTTAGTCAAAGAAATTTAGTGAGTGTGTTCAAATTTTTCTTGCATTTTAATACGGTATCATTTATAATAGTTTGCGATATGCAGGGTTGTCCGAGCTGGCCGAAGGAGCACGATTGGAAATCGTGTAACGCCTTAACGGGTGTTCGAGGGTTCGAATCCCTTGCCCTGCGCCACAAAAAACACCCCCTCATCCGAGGGGGTGTTTTTGTTGTGCAGTATTAGTAATAGATTACGGCGACGGATACTTGTGTTGTCGCCGAGAGAAACATATAAATTACTTGTTTGATTTATATAAATGTAGCGACTACATAACCGAAATAACCGATGAGTGTTACAATACCCTGCCAGCGCTGGAATTTCTTTGTAAAAATAGTCGGTATAACCGCAACTGCTATTGCCGCAAGGCAAACAACCATATCAATCTGTACCGATGAAACGGAAACGGCAAGCGCTCCCTGTCCCTTACCCATTGAGACAAATGAACAAATCGGCAGAATAAGTGTAAGGTCAATAATGTTTGCGCCGAGTATATTTCCGACCGAAAGCGCACCAACCTTTTTTCTGAGTGCGGTAATAGTTGTAACAAGCTCCGGAAGAGATGTACCGATTGCAATTGCTATAACGCTTACAACTCTTTGCGGAACGCCTATAATCTCTGCAATTCTTGTTCCGTTGTCAACAAGAAGATTAGCGCCGATAACGATTCCTGCTGCGCCGAGGATGAACATAGCAATATTTCTTACCCAGTCACCTTTAGTTGCAGTCTCTTTTGTGGGGACGATGTCATCCTCCTGCTGAATACCGATATTGTCCGGCGACGGCTCTAACTGAACAGAGCTGTTTTTCATAGTGATAAAGTTTTCAATAAAGAAAACTATGAATATAGCAATTAATGCTATTGTACCAATAAGTGAAAGGTGATAGAAAATCTGGGTTTCACCTGTGTAGGTGGCCTCAAACTTTTCAGTAAAAATACAACCGACAACAAGCGCTACAGAGGCAAGGAACATCATAATTGCTTTCGGCGCAAACTCCTTGCGCTTAATCGCAAACGGCATACAAACAATAAATATGCCTAAAATCATTGCGGTGTTTGCTGTTACCGAGCCGATAGCATTACCTGCTGCCATTTCGACATTGCCCTTTGCGGTTGCCTGAACACTTACAATCATTTCAGGCAGGGTCGTTGCGATTGATACAATCGTTGCGCCGATAATGAATTTGGGAACGCCGAGAACCTCTGCAATCCAGCTTGCGCTGTCAACGAACCAGTCTCCGCCTTTGATAATCAACACAAGTCCGATAACGAATAAAACGAACACCATAGGTGTCGAGGCAAAAAATGCTGTCATAATTAAACCTCCAATTTTTTCCTAATACATCATTTTAATAATACATTAACTAAATTACGGCTGTCAACAAATTTTTAATAAAATAAAATTAATAAGTTGTGTTATTATTAAACTTATGTTAAAATAACCTTGTTAATTACAATTATAGAGGTGATATTTTGAAAGGTAAATTCGATTTTCGTAAATTTTCATTTATCATAATCCCCGCACTTGTTGCGATACTTGTTGTTATCGGTTTCGGCATCAGCGGCAGGGTTACCAAAAATATGGATGAAAGACAGCCGACAGCAACAACTGAAGTTTCAGTTGTAAACGATGAGGAAGCGCAGGAAACAACGAGCGCGCAAAACGCAAAGGTTGAATTCATTGCCGTAGGAGACAACCTTATTCACAACACGCTTATTGATGCGGGCGTTCAGGACGACGGTAGTCTTGACTACACCTCTCTTTATGAAAATATGAAGCCTGTTATTGAGGCGGCTGATATTGCAATGATTAATCAGGAAACAATGCTTACCGACATTGAGCCTTACACGGGCTATCCGATGTTCAACTCCCCTTACGAAATCGGTGAGGCTGCTATTGACGCAGGCTTTGACATCTTCACTTGTGCATCAAATCACTCGATGGATATGGGATGGGACGGTATTTCGAAAGAGATTGAATTTTTCAACGCTCATAAAAATGTTGTTCAGCTTGGCGTTAACGCAAGCGCTGAAAGAACAATCAAGTATTACGAAAAAAACGGCATTACCTTCTCCCTTCTCAACTACACCTACGGCACAAACGGTATTCCGCTTCCGTCGGACAAGCCGTGGTGCATTGATATGATGGATGAAGAGCTTATCACAAGCGATATCACCGAAGCAAGAGCAAACTCCGACGTTGTTATAGTATTCCCGCACTGGGGTACTGAATACAGCCATGGTGTTGATGATTACCAAAAGCAGTTTACACAGCTTTTCCTCGATCTTGGCGTTGATATTGTTATCGGCTGTCACCCTCATGTTATTGAGCCTGTTGAATGGGTTGAGGATGAGGAAACGGGAAGAAAGATGCTTGTTTACTATTCACTCGGCAACTTTATTTCACACCAGCTCGAGCCAAATCAACTTTGCGGCGGTATGGCACAAATTACAATTGAAAAGAACAACGGAAAAATCAATATCACTTCTGCAAAATTCCAGCCTCTTATCACACATTACCGCAGAGGTGACAGCGGAAAATTCGAGTTTAATGTTTACAAGCTCAGCGATTATACCGACGAGCTTGCTTCAACACAGGCACAGTCCGGCTGCACTGTTGATTATTACAATGAGCTTGTAAGCGATGTAGTCAGCGAGGAATTTTTAGTAAAATAAAAAAACAGTTGACAAAACAAAAATCTTAGAATATAATAACAACATAAGAGCAAGGGCGCTCCGTTAGGTTGCCTTTGCTCTTAATTTTTTCAGGAGGACTGATATTATGAGCAAACTTACAAAAGAAGACATCCTCAGAAGTGCAGATGAAAACGGCGTAGAGTTCATCCGTCTTCAGTTTACCGACGTGTTCGGAATTATGAAAAATGTATCAATCACCCGTTCACAGCTTGAAAAGGCGCTTGACAACGAGTGTATGTTCGACGGCTCGTCAATCGACGGTTTCGTTCGTATTGACGAAAGCGATATGTATCTTCACCCCGATTATGACAGCTGGGTGCTTGTTCCCTGGAGAAAGCATCATCAGGCTAAGACGGCAAAGCTTATCTGTTCTGTATACGGCACGGACGGAAAGCCGTTTATGGGTGACCCGAGAAACGTATTACAGAAGGTTATCGACGAAGCAGCCGAAATGGGCTACAGCTTCAACGTAGGACCTGAGTGTGAGTTCTTCCTCTTCAAGCTTGACGAGGACGGAAATCCGACAACAACCACAGGCGACGAAGGAGGTTACTTTGACCTCAACCCTATCGACCACGGTGAAAACTGCCGCC
>ODAI012901160.1_pt1 | contig 11808 bp, 13 predicted proteins | sample 1539321 | NCBI WGS metagenome assembly ODAI01 (sample SAMN02144231, study PRJEB22623) | gut metagenome | biome: sheep rumen | host: Ovis aries | place: New Zealand
ATCGACACAAGCTTCACTGCCTCAACGGCTGCACGCACGTCATGGACGCGCAGGAAATGGGCGCCTTGACACAAGGCAAGTGTATTGATCACTGTCGTCCCGTTCAAGGCATGATCGGCATCGCTATCCAGCGGCGTGTATATCATGCGCTTGCGCGAAACGCCCACCAGCAATGGGGCGTCCAGGGCATGGAAGACCTCAAGTCGTGCCAGCAACTCATAGTTCTGCTCCATGGTTTTAGCAAAGCCAAAACCCGGATCGGCAATCACGTCTTCTACTCCCATCTGGCGCAATCTGTCAAGGCGGTGTGCCATCCACTCGAGCACATCGGCAACCACATCATCATAGCTGGTGAGCGAGGACATCGTTTCAGGGGTGCCGCGCATGTGCATGAGCACATAGGGGACCCGCAGTCGGGCCATTGCCGCAAACATATCCTCATCGAGGGTGCCGCCCGAGATATCGTTGATGATGTCGGCGCCCCACTCCTCGACGCAGCACACAGCCACACTGGCGCGATAAGTGTCCACCGACAATATGGCCTGCGGGACTTCGCGACGGATGATGTCCAATGCCCAATGCAAGCGTTCCATCTCGCCCGGCGCATCGACCGACAGACTGCCAGGCCTGGTCGAGCATGCGCCCACATCAATGATGTCGACGCCCTCGTCAACCATCTGGCGCACACGGGAAATGAGCGCCTGCTCATCGTTCACGCGGCTGCCGCTGTAAAACGAATCGGGCGTGACGTTGACAATGCCCATCACCCACGGACGGTCGATGGTCACCTGCTTCCCTTTCAGGTTAAGGCTATAAGTCTTGAACGGTTGCATCATTGCCACAATCACACATTTAACTTGCAAAGTTACACATTATTTCTGAAAATGAATTACCTTTGCCGATAAATTAACCAATATGGCAACTATGACACAAGGCAATGGCAATGAGCCAGCACCCATCGGGGTATTTGACTCAGGTTTTGGCGGACTGACCATCTTACGGGACATCAGGCGGGTACTGCCGCAATATGACTACCTGTTCGTGGGCGACAACGCGCGGGCTCCCTATGGCACACGATCGCGGGAGCTGGTCTATGAATTCACACTACAAGCGGTGAAACACCTGTTTGCCCAGGGTTGCCATCTCATTATCCTGGCGTGCAACACGGCGTCGGCCGAGGCGCTGCGCACTATCCAGCAGAACGACCTCCCCACCCTTGCCCCCGACCGCCGCGTGCTGGGCGTCGTACGCCCTACTGTCGAGAAGGTGGGCGAATTGACGCGCACGGGCCACATCGGCGTGTTCGGCACTCCGGGCACCATCGCCAGCCGCAGCTACAACATCGAGATTGAGGGAATGTATCCCGGCTACAAGGTCCACGGCCATGCCTGTCCCATGTGGGTACCGTTGGTCGAGAACCGCGAGAGCGGGGGCGACGGCGCCGACTATTTTGTCAAGAAGGACATCGACCTGCTCATGAGCGACTGCCCCGAGATCGACACCGTCATCCTGGGCTGCACCCATTATCCCCTGCTCATCGACAAGATCAACCAGTACAGGCCACAGGGCGTGAACATCATCCAGCAGGGGCCTATCGTGGCCGACAGCCTGGCCGACTACCTGCGACGCCATCCCGAAATCGAGCGCCACTGCAGCCGAGGGGGCTCCTGCCGCTACTTCACCACCGAGGATCCCGACCATTTTTCACCCCTGGCCAGCGTATTTGTCAACGAGCCCGTCAAGGCACAGCGCATCATCCTGTAGCGCCACGCATCCACGCTATCTACAGGCAACGGCCATATACTTTTTCCAAAAAATAGAGAAATAGAGGCTGTGTCATCATTCTGCATCGTGTTTTTAATCGGCCTGACGGTCGAAATTAAGCAAAGGAATGATAAGATTTCGTGACCTCATTATTCGTTGAGTTGGTTTTCTATGGCAAAATTACTTCATTTTTGGGCAAAAATTTCAGCCTTAATGGGTCGAATTATGCCAAAATGAACTTTTTATTTTTCGGGTGTCTGATAATCAATGGTTTATGACTATCAAAATGAAGTCACAATGAAGCCAGTTTTCATTGATTTTACAATTATTATCAGTAACTTTGCCATCGATAAATCTATGCAAAAGCCTATGGGACGAATGATGATGTACCGATTGCTGGTTGCCTGCTTGCTGCTGTTGTTGCCGACAGTGGCTGGAGCCTACGATTTCATGGTCGATGGCATCTATTATAACTTGGTGGATGGCCATGCCGTGGTCACCAATAATGGGCAGACTGGCTGCTATAGCGGTGAGGTCGTGATTCCCTCAACGGTCACTCACGACGGCACGACCTATCCCGTCACGGCTCTCGGCCATTCGGCATTCAAGAACTGCACTAGCCTGACCAAAGCCATTCTTCCTGGGTCACTCACGTCCATCGGGCCTCGTGTTTTTGAGAGTTGCACAACGTTGACGAACCTGATTGTCCCCAATTCCGTGGTCACCATGGGCGCTAATGTGTTTGACAAATGTTATGCGATCGACAGTATTGTCATCGGCAACAAGGTGACTTCGTTGGGTGACTACATGTTCAATGACTGCCGTGCGCTCAGGTCTGTAATCATCGGCAAGTCGGTCACCTCCTTAGGCCAATACGCGTTCAGGGGTTGCAGCAGCTTGACCGACGTGGTCCTGCCCAACTCGGTGACCACCATCGGCCCTTGGGCGTTTTATGGTTGCAGCCAGTTGCTCAGCGTGACGCTTGGCAGTGGCGTGACGAGTATCGATACCCACATTTTTTATAATTGCAACAAGATGGTTAGCGTGACTTGTTTAGCCGCCACGCCACCCAGTGTTGATTATGGCTTGTTTCATGACTCGGACATGTATTACCATGCCAAACTGCATGTCCTGCCCGAAGCGGTTGACGCCTATGAGGGTGCTGAGATTTGGAAGTTATTTTTCCAGATCATCGGCGACGCGACAATTCCTGTTCTTGAGGATGTGAATGGCGATGGCGAGATCAACATCGCCGATGCAAACAATGTGGTGGTCATCATCATCAACGGAGGCAGTAGTGGCCACGGCCGCCCTGACGGTGAACCTATTAACGCCGATGTGAACGATGACGGTGAAATGAACATTGCCGACATCAATGCCATCATCGACATGATCCTCAGAGGAAATTAAGACTGAAAAAACAATCATAACTTCAACAACATGATGAAACGATGGGTCATATTATTGAGCCTCCTGTGGGGACTGACGGCTCAAACGGCAGTTGCTCAAAGTCGCAACTATGACTTCAACCTTGACGGGGAAGTGAACATTGCCGATATCAATGCTGTCATTCATGCCATTCTCGGCGGTATTGAGGGTTCAAGTCACGATGTGAACCGCGATGGCGAAGTGAACATTGGCGACATCAATACCTTGGTTGACAGGATTCTGGGCGATGAGCACCAGGATGAACATCTTGTGTTCAATGTGGGCAACGCGTCGTTCAAGATGATAAGGGTCGATGGCGGCACCTTCATGATGGGGAACAACAGCGGGAAGTCTAACGAGAAACCGGTTCATGAAGTGACACTATCTCCATACTTTATCGGGGAGACCGAGGTCACCCAGGCGTTGTGGAGAGCCGCCGGATGCATCAACCGCAGTTATTACAAGAACAGCAAACTGCCTGTACATGATGTGATGTGGCTTGAATGCCAAGAGTTCATCAGGCGGCTGAATGTGCTGACGGGCTATCGCTTCTCCCTGCCCACCGAAGCGCAATGGGAGTTTGCCGCCGGTGGTGGCAATGAGAGTAAAGATTACCCCTATGCCGGCAGTGACGACATCGGGTCAGTCGCCTGGTATCATGACAACAGCAATGTTGACGGGACATGGATGCATGAGGTGGCCACCAAGAAGCCTAATGAGTTGGGCCTCTATGACATGAGCGGCAATGCTATGGAATGGTGCCTGGACCGCTACTATGCTTACAGCGGCGGCGCTCAAGTTGACCCCGCATGGCCAGGCGTCGAAGACGATTCTGATGATTGTGTCGTCCGTGGAGGCAGCTGTTTCACCGCTGCTAACGAGTGCAGGATCACGGCACGCGACTTTTGCTGGAATGAGCTACGGGAAGTCCATAATGGCCTGCGGCTGGCATTACAGGACGACCGGCCCGTGGCGCTGGGCGTGAGCGAGGATAACGTGGAGATGATGGAGGGCGAAGTGGCGACGGTGAGCATCACCAACGGCTCGGGCTCATATCATGCCAGAAGCTCGGATGACAATGTAGCCGCAGGCTATATCGAAGATTCCAAGTTGTACATCGTGGCTATGTGGTCGGGTACCGCTACATTCACCATTTGGGACGACCAGAGCGACTTGCGGGCTCAGGTCCTCGTGAGAGTGGGCAAAGAGTGCACGGTGGGCGATGTGACCTTCAAGATGATGCCTATTGAGGGCGGCACTTTCATGATGGGCAACACCAAGGAGCAAGACGTCAGCACCGTGAACGGACTAGAGAGCCCTGAGCCAGTCCATGAGGTGACATTGTCGAGCTACAGCATCGGCCAAACCGAGGTGACGCAGGAACTGTGGACAGCAGTCATGGGCTACAATCCTAGCTATTTCATCAATCCACAAGGCCCCGTCGAGAAAATGTCGTGGGACGAATGCCAGGAATTCATCTCCCGGCTGAGCGAACTGACGGGCCTGCACTTCCGCCTCCCCACCGAGGCCGAATGGGAGTTTGCTGCTCGTGGTGGTAACCGTAGCAGGCATTATCGCTATTCAGGCAGCCGCTACCTCAATGAGGTGGCATGGAATGATGATAATGCCCACAACGGGCAAGGTGGAGGCTTGTATGGTCCGCAAACCGTTGCCCTGTTGTTACCCAACGAGCTGGGCCTCTATGACATGAGCGGAAACATCAGAGAATTGTGTCATGACTGGTATGCTCCCTACAGCGCTGAGCCGCAGACCAATCCTACGGGGCCTGAAATAGGGGACAAACGTGTCATCAGAGGAGGCAGTTTTGCAGATGATGGTAACGAATGTACCTGTGCCGGCCGTAGGCACACCTACAGTTGGCCATTTGAGGGCGGCAACCTCGTGGGCTTCAGGCTCGCTATGTGATGCCCCAAAAATGAGTGCCAGGAACGGCTTAAAAGCCCGAATTAAGTGGCTTGTTGCCAAAATGAACTTTTTGTTTTGATTGATGCTGTAAATCAGCACTTTACACTTGTTAAAATGAAGTCAAAAACCCACCAAATTCCTTGGTGGGTTTAATGTGTCATTGTAATTTTGCAGTAGCTGGAAACCACAGTTGCAGCCCTCTTGTCGCAGCCCAGAAGGTCCACCCAAATGGGTATTGCAGGGAAGCGTCAGTTCCGATAATATTGCCTTTGACCTTAACAATATAGTGATTAATAAAAATAATTGACCACGATAAATATTAACCAATAAATACAATGTAATAATGATGAAGACTGCACAAAATCTACTGCTTGTAATGACGATAGCCCTGCTCACGTGGCAGCCAGCGATCGCCAAGGCTAACCCTAATGACTACAGGGTCATCCTTACGCTCAACGATGGAACCGTCATCGAGGGCTTTCTCAAGGGTGACATCATGGGCGACAAGATCAAGGTGAGCGAGAAATTTAACGGTAAAAGCAAGAAATATGCTACTACCGACATCAAGACCCTGGTGTTCCCGCCCAGTGAGAGTGACCCGACTGAGCTGACGTTTTTGCCTGTTATGGTCCATGACAACCACGAGCTGGTGAACAGGAATCCCAAGAGTCCCCGCTTGTTGATGAAGGTCTATGAGACCGATAGGATGATAGGCTACATCTCACCTGCCGAGGATTTCTCATTCTCGCCGACCATGATATCGTACTGGAACTCGATGAAGTACTACTATCAGGTGAAAGGCGAGCAACGGGCCTACACCTATTGGAAGGTGGTTGTCAATGCTAAGGTCATCGGCCTGAAGAAGATGTTGAAGAAGTGCTTCAAGCGTTTCCCCTATGTTAAGGACTACATCGACAGCAAGGCCTTCAATAGCAAGGAATTCTTCAAGAATCCTGAAATTTTGATGCCTGTCATGGACGAGGGCTTGAAATCGGGCAACTATACTCGTGAGGACGCTGAGCAATAACTTGTGTTATGATGAGACATGTCATCTTGATATTGACCCTGGCGATAAGCGTGCTGCCCTCATTAGCCCAAATTGGCCACAACCTGGGAGATGCCGCCGAGTGGACTATTGGTATCCAAGCGGTCTATGGAACCAGGGACAACCGGCCTGGCGTGGGCATCCACTTCAAGACACAGTATCTGGACTCATGGCGGTCGACCGTGTCAGGTAACTATTATTTTAAGAAAGGTGGGGTGTGTTGCTATGACGTCAATCTGGAGGGAAACTACATCTTTGATTTGAGCGACAAGGTGCGGCTTTACCCGCTGGCAGGAGGTCGCCTCGCCTTTTGGCACGCCGACGATGTGGAAGTCGGTGGATGGCACTTTGACCATGACGACAAGACCCACCATGAAATAGGCTTCAACTTGGGCGGCGGCATCGACTATCTGTTAGATGACCACTGGGGTGTGAATGCCGAGGTCAAGTATCAGTATCTCAAGAACGCCTCTCAGCTGTTGTTTGTGGCTGGCGTGGGCTTTCGTTTCTGATTAATGTCAATCTATCAAATACTTATTAACCAAATTTTTTAGACCACTATTTTCGATAATTTCTTATCCCGAACTGGTGTATTAAAATTAAACAAAGATAAATTTTTATTTAATTTTATTTATAATTTTGTTTAATTTTTCTGTGCGCAGCACGGATCATATTGCAGCATTAGAATTATGACACACTCGCATTAAAATATGGGATTTAACCCGATGAGCGGCTATCGGCGGTTGGTGCGCAGCTGGAAGGAGCGCACCGTGTAGAGTTTGTCGCCGTCCGAGAAGCCGATGGAGAAGTCGGCGCTGCCCTTCTTCAGTTTCCTTGTGGCGATCACCTCACTCTGGTAACGCACGGCCTTGCCTGGAGCCAGTTCCTTGATGATGGCCGTCGGTGAGAGGTAGATTTCTTTGGTTCCCGTGACGGTAATCACTGGAGCGATGTCATAGACGTAGTCACGGCCCGTGTTGCGGATGATGAACACGAGACGGGCATGTTCCTCGGCATCCAGGGCGCGGTTGTTATTGTCATCGACAAAGCGCAGTTCCTCAATATCGAGGCTGGCATACGGACTGTAGGCGTTATTCTGGCGATAGTCATCCATATCGTAGTCATAGTAGTAGTCCGAGGAGCGGTAGTTGCCGTCATCGGTCTTGGGGGCTGTAGCGGCAGCACCAATCATGCCGCCAACCGCCATACCGACAACAGTCCCCAGGTCACTGCCACGCGGACCGTCGGCAATCCCACCGATTGCCGAGCCAAACATGCCACCCAACGAGGCACCCGTGGCCGCGCCATAGAATTGACTCATCGATTGGCAACTCGACATGAGCAGGGCGGTTGCCGTGAGGCCCAGAAAAACAGTTTTCTTCATTTTCTTATCTATTATAGAGTTTTAGTGTCGCTAAAGTACTCATTTGCAAGAACTGTGCCAAATTTTTTCGACTAAATCTCCTAAATAAACGACCAAAGGCACGCACAAATTCATTTTTCGTTTAAAGACGACAACCCTCACAACTATTACAACTACAATAGTTATTGGTTGTTTGAGTTGTGAGGGTTGTTTTTTCGGTTGCCGCAGGATTAACCGTAGGTCTCGATGAGGAACTTGATGAAGTTGGGGTCATTGAAGTTGACCGTGCCGTCATCGGTCTGGTTCATCACGGCGATACGCTGGATGTCAGCCGGTGTGAGGCTGAAGTCAAAGATATCCAGATTCTGGGCCATGCGCTCGCGGTGAGTACTCTTGGGGATGGCGACGATGCCACGCTGGGTGAGCCAGCGCAAGGCCACCTGAGCGGGCGTCTTGCCATACTGAGCGCCAATCTCGGTCAGCAGGGGATCGGCAAACAGATTGTTGCGTCCCTGGCCCAGCGGTGCCCATGCCATCTGCATCGTGCCAAACTCGGCCAGCCACGGCAGGATGTCATTCTGCTGCGAGAACACGTTGGTCTCCAGCTGGTTGACCATTGGCTTGACAGTGGCTTTCAGCGCCAAATCCACAAAGCGACCGGCCTGGAAGTTGGAGACGCCGATGGCGCGCACCTTGCCCTGCTCGAGGGCCTTCTCCATAGCACGGTAAGTACCGTAGTAGTCACCATAGGGCTGATGGATAAGCAAGAGGTCAATATAGTCGGTCTGCAACTTGCGTAACGACTCGTCGATAGATTGTGCGGCCTTTTCCTCTCCAGCATTGGAGATCCACACCTTGGTGGTAATGAACAGTTCGTTGCGGGGAACGCCGCTCTTGACGATAGCGTTGCCCACGCCTTCCTCATTGAAATAGGCCTGCGCGGTGTCGATGAGCCTGTAGCCCACATCGATGGCATCGCTCACGCAACGCTCACACTCCTCGGGTGACACTTGAAACACGCCATAACCCAGTACGGGCATTTCCACTCCATTAGATAATTTTATCGTTTCCATAATGTAAGTTTTAGTTGTTAGTTTTGGTCAATAGGTGGAGGCTTGACTGCGGGTAAAGCGCCAGGTGCCGTTTTCTTTGCGGGCCTCGAATCGGAGTGACAGGGGCCAGGTGTGGCGACCGCCGCCAAAGACGGCTGCCTCTACCCTACTGTGCCCTGTGATGACGGCCTTGTCGCCATCGACGTCAACGTCAAGCTCCTCGGTAACAGCCGAGTAGTAGTTGAGTGTGCCATCCATGATAGCACGGATATAAACAGGCTTGGACTGGTGCATTCCTGTCATGTGCACGAGCACATAATCATCGGCATGCACCTCGTCAAGGACGGTGCTGTCCTTGGCAATCATGGCCTTGTACATGCGCTCATACAGGGCTGCCAACTGTTGCTTGTCGTCACCTGCCCGCATGGTTAAAAACCCAGGCCCTTAAGCCACTTCTCAACTTTATTGCGACCGGAACGCACGTCATGACCATAGATGGCGAATCCGGGCTTCACGTCGGCATTAGGATAGGCTCTTTTCACGTCCTCGACACAGCTGGCCAGGCCACTGCCCTCGTGGGTGGTGAAGGGGATGATGGTCTTACCGTTCAAGTCATAGTCACGGAAGAAGGTGAACATCACCTGAGGATAAGTGCCCCACCACACGGGACCGCCGATGAAGATGGTGTCGTACTGATCCACGTCCTCGAGTTTGCCCACCATAGGAGGCAGCTCGCCATCGTGGGCCTCCTGCTTGGCCACCTCGATGAGCTCCATATAAGGCATGTCGTAATCCTTATCGGCCACAATCTCAAACTGGTCGGCGCCAGTCATCTCACTGATGTAATCGGCAACGATCTTGGTGTTACCCACCTTGATGTTACCCACACTGTAGTTTTCTCCCGCATGAGAGAAGAATACGACTAAAGATTTGCTGTTCTTGTCCATATCGGTTTCGTTATTAATTGATGATTGATTTGCGTTGGCTGAGCAGCTCATGGACAACAGTGCCATGACGGCTACGAAAAATGATTTAAAGCGATTCATTGTCAATAAGAGTTTTTATGTTGTTATTTTGATGGCAAAATTACTATGATTGCGGCTATTGGCCGTTACACTTTTTACGGAGGTAATTTCACTTTTTGGCAAAAATATCGTATCTTTGCCATGCAGTATGAAATTTGACCGCAATAATATCATCATCGAGAACGACCTGCACGATTTGGCATCAGACAGGCTTAGGAACTACGTGGCCCACGTGCTATGCTACGAGGGCGAGTGTGAATTCACGTTCAACCTGGGGCGTTTTCACCTGCACGCCCATGACTCCATGATCGTGCGTGAAGGGCGTCTGGTTGAGAACATCGTCACGAGCGATGACTTCAAGGCCAAGGTTATCTATGTAAAGGACCATTTCATCGAGTTGGCGACACCACAGAGCAACTACGGCATGCAAGGCACTTTATCACTCTTTCTCAACCCTGTAATGCCGCTCACCGACAGCCGTTTTGCCATCCTCAAGCAGGACTTTGACAACATCGAGACGAGGCTCAACTGGCAAGTGAGCATGTTTCACCAGGACGTGATGATAAATGCGGTGCAGACGATGATCATCGACTACTTTGAGATACATGCACACATCTATAAGGAGACGGAGCAGAGCACACAGACGACTAAGGTGATGAGCGATTTCCTGGCCATGCTCGAGCGGGGCGATTACCGCGAGCACCGCGATATCACTTACTATGCCGACCAATTGTGCGTCACGCCCAAGTACCTGTCTGAAATCAGCAAGAAGTCGAGTGGCATGGCTGCCAACTTCTGGATCAATCGCTTTACCATCCTTGAGATATCCCGCCTGCTACGCGACAAGACCATCTCCTTTACCGAGATTACCGAGATGTTCAACTTCTCGTCCACATCCTACTTCAGCCGCTATGTGCAGAACAATCTAGGTGTTTCGCCTTCGGCCTACCGCGGCTAGTCACAGTTAGCTCGGCCCCCAAAAGAAGCCGAGCTAATATTCATCTACGTATTTTACCCCGCAGGGGTTGAGCCAACATCTATATCATCGCCTTAATGATTGATGCTATTCCACTTCGAAGTCCGAAGGGAAGAACGTGATCAGAGCTGTCTCATCACTGCTCTTGGGGCGAAGGTTGAGAACGATGCGGCGATCTGCCTTGACCATAGTATCCACAAAACCGTTCCACTTCTCGCCATATTGCTGGAACTGCCTAATCCACAAATTCTTCACTTGTTTTGAATTGGAGGAAAAGGATGAAAGAATCATTGACGTGTTGGCAGGTAGCATGACATCAACCAACGCATAGTTATCCCCTACCATAGTAAAGGAGTTGACGCCCCAATCGGTCTCGAAGTGAATCGGGCACTGCGAGTTGAGTTCCTCGACATACTGATGCAAATCACCGGCAGTGGCCTCTTGAGCCCATGCCAGCACCGGAAACAGCAACCCGACTATCAGGCAATATATGCTGTTCTTGTTCATTTCCCAAAAATGGAGCCGTTGCCGTTACTCGGCATCAGCGGCATTGAGAGTGTCAACAATGCCAGCAATCATACCGTCAACGATGCTACTGCGATAGCCCAGCGTCATGGCATAGACCTTACACATGGCCATTTCCTGCTCGTCGAGCTCGCCGTCGATCATCATCAAGGCGACCATGTCACGCAGGTAGTCCAGCTTGGTGTCCTCGTCAGTGGGCAAGTCGATGGTCACGCTTTCGGGATTGTCGATGACCTTATCAAATTCTTCGGGCGTGATGTTCTCACGCGATGCTACAGCAAGCAGCACAGCCAATTCAGAGTCGGTAAAGTTACCGTCAGCAGCAGCGAGCATCACAAGGTTCTTGAGTTGCCCCAGCCTCTGGTTCTCCTGGGGATTGTTATTCATTTGATTCATGATTGTGTATCAATAATAATTTTTATTGAGCAAAGGTAATGTTTTTTCACGAAGTTGGTGTAATTTTGTCCCAATAAAACTCAACACTAGATGAAAACCATACAAGAGATTAAAGATATGCTCTCCCGCAGCGAGGGAGAAGAGGCGCTCAATGCCGCCAATGAAATTGTCGAGAACAAGGCAACAGACCATGCCACACTAGCCATGGCCTACTACCTGCGCGGTAACGCTTATCGCCAGGAAGGCAACATCCGCATGGCACTCAACAGCTATCTCGAAGCCATGGAAATCGACCCCGACGGTCCCGC
>ODAI013767507.1_pt1 | contig 11808 bp, 3 predicted proteins | sample 1539321 | NCBI WGS metagenome assembly ODAI01 (sample SAMN02144231, study PRJEB22623) | gut metagenome | biome: sheep rumen | host: Ovis aries | place: New Zealand
CAGAAGGAACCGGTCATATAAGTATATCCAATATGAACTTCCAACACATGTTAACAATAGCAAAACAAACCGCTATTGAATACAACTTCCTCGGTACAGTAACCAACTATGGAAACCTATCAGTTGATAATGTACTCTTTTATCAAAACCTCGGTGGACTAGGTGCTGGTATACAAAACAAGGCAGATGCAACATTATATGTCAACAACAGTATATTCCAGGAAAACCGTAAATCTTCAGGTACTGGTAACTTCGGAGCAGGTATCTACAACAACGGTACAGCAATTGTTGAAAACAGTCAATTTATCAAAAACGCTGCCCGTTGGGGAACCATTACCAACGACCATATTATAACCATAAACAATTGTACTCTCCGTGATGGTATAAGTTATGATTTATCCAGTACATACAAATACGGTAGTGGAGTAGCATCCAACACAGGATCTGCCGACTACTACAACAGATATCGTATCTATGGAATAATCACAAACATCAACAATTGTCTATTTGAAAATAATGGACAAACTGACATATACCAAGCAGAAGGAAATTTAACAGTAACAAATTCAGTATTCAATAATGCTACAGGAATCTATCTCACAGATAACATTTTCAACTGGAATTATAATACAGATGACTTTGCATTTGTTATAGAAAACAACACAATTAATGACGTCAAAATATCCTCATTATTCACCACACTATCCTCATACAGTGATAAAGTATTTGCAATATATTCAAACAGCAAATACAATGCACTCATAAAAGACAACAAAATCACATTAAACAATGATGGATTTGGAATTTATTTAACAAGCAATAATACTGTAGAAAACAATACACTTGATTCTAAAATACAAGTGGAAGGAAACTATAATAACATAACACAAAACACTATAACAAACAATGAAAAAGCAACAATCTACCTATCGAACTCCGCAAACAACAATATAATAACTGATAACACATTACAAGCTTTAATAACTACTGGTGATAATGCAGTAAATAAAAACAATCAACAAAACACTATAGAAAACAACCTTCCAGAATCACCGGCTGATGTAGAGTTAAGTGATGAAACTTATCCTAACTTCTTTAATGATGATGGAACACTAAAAACAGATGTTGCTAACGGTACAATGATAAAAATCATAGGAGACGTAAACAACAAAAACATAATCATTGATAATGCTCGAGTTGGACTTAAAAGAGAAAATGGAAAACTAAATAATGTAAGTATAACCATTAAAGAGAATGCAAATGCATTAATCGATTCCGTGATTATAAACAACACTAATGATAATCCATATGTTATCAAACTAGAATCTGAAAACAATATCCTCTCAGTTTCAACAATAAATGTAAATACCACAAGTCCAGTAACAGCAGTACTGATAACTGGTGATCACAACCAACTAGAACAAAACACATTCAATATTTATGGTCCCGCATCAAATACAACAGGTTTAGCCGATACAATAGCAGTAGACATACAATCATCCAACAATAAACTAACTAGCAACATTTATAACATTTATAATACTACAAACGATAAGGATGCTTATAGTATCGGTATAAAAATCCACAATGAGAATAAAAAAATTACCAACAATATAATTAATGATGCTAGGACAAACATCCAAACAAGTAGTTCAATTACAACATACATGGAAAATAGTGATTATAATTCAATAGGTTTTACTATTGATGCAAATACATGGTTAAGTGGTACTACAGGTATAGGAACTTATGTAATAGATTCGAACAATAATAACATTTATTCTGGGGCAACAGTTAGAGGAACTGATCTTGAAAATGGATATAGTATTATCATTGAAGGAAAAAATACTGTAGCAAATAATAATATAATCAAAATACCTATGCTTCACGCACAAGCAAAAAACAGTACCAACATTAAATTAATCAATGCCAATAACACAATTATAACCGCATCAAATAATAATGCATGGTTTAGAACATACAATAAAGGTTCATGTGTAGAAATACTTAATTCCAATAACACAAACATCAGCTACATAACCGCACAAATGTGGAATGTGAATGATAACACCAGTAGTATGTTTAAAGTAATAAATAGTGATAATACCCGAATAAATGGAATCTCATTTGATAAAACAATCGGTTCCTATGCACAAATAATAAACTCAACCAACACATTTATTGGACAAGGAACAAGTCAAAATGAAGTAATACTTAAAACTAAAGATGTTCCAATAATCATCAAAGATTCAACAAACACAAACATAACTGGAATTACTGCAAACATTGATAATACCATTGCAATAGAACTAGAAAACTCTGACAATAACTCAATAACAAATAATTTCCTAAAAGCCCAAAATAATGGTGGAAATAATGCAATAAACGAAATAAATTGTAACAATAATAAATTAATCAACAATACTCCCGAAAGCATAATAATAAATGAAGACAATTATGATGAATTATTTACAGATGGCGTATTCAATAAAGAAAGTACTATGATAGTAATAGGTTCAGACCTTAATGATAAATCATTAATATTCAAAAATCCAAATACGCTCCTATTAAATCCAGATAGTTACACAATAACTAATGGTAAAATAGAATTTATGTCAGAAGCAAAGGGAAGCAATATTACTAATCTAATTACCAAAGATACTCAAATCATAATAGAAGCATCTGATTTAAAACTAGAAAACTCTACGATTACAAGTGATACTGATAAACTAAATATAACAATAAATAATGTGGAAAATGTTGTCATAAATAAAAACACAATTACAGCAGAAAATCAAGAAGGACAATCAATTACTATATTAAATTCAGATGCAACAATCACAAATAATTACATATTAACAAAAGATACTGTTGGAGTTTTATCAATCAATTCCATCAATTCAGAATTAACAGCAAACAATAACCTACCACTTCCAACATTAACTGATGAAAATTATAACCAATTCTTTGATGAAAATGGAATATACAATGGTAGTGAATTAATAAACCTATTAGAAATAGGTTCTGATATTTACAATAAAAACTTCACATTCAATACAAAAATTACCATAGACAACCCAAATAATTACACAATCTACAATACCACAATTACAAACACAGAAAATGAACCAACACTAACTAACTTAATAATAAATAATACCAATTATCCATACTCTACAATAATTACATCCAATATGAAACTAGAAAATAATAAAATCTACCAAAGTGGAAATAATCTAAAAGTCATAGTATTTGAAAATGCAACCCAATGTGGAAAATTACAATATAATAACATTACCTGCGATGGAGATAACAATATAATTATCTCATGTTATAACATTTCAATTGATTCATTCATGCAGAATTCAATACAAGCCAAAGGTTCAAATATAACTGCAATATACTATAATACCACATCAATAGATGAACTTTTCGAAGAACCATTATCCGTATTTATGTATCAAAATAAGATTAAAATTAATACAGAAACTCCAACAACAGCAGTAATATTTGATAATTCAGCAATCGAATTCCTTGGTAATGAAATAATAATTACTACATACAATAATCAAACACCTATTATTAAATCTACCAACACAGTAGATGGTTATATTAATGGTAATTATTTAGAAAGCTTCGATTTAATCGGTGATGATGCAGTAGACACAGATGGAATTAAAAGAAGTAATACTCCTAGAACAACTGACGGTTATGCAGCAAATATGGATGTTATATTGCCAGAACACTTTATTGTAAACTCACAAAATACTATTATTGTTAACGTAACCGATAAAATGGGAAATGAAGTAAAAGGTACAATCACAATAGAAGAACCATCATCAATAATATTTAACCCAGATGGTACAATCACAATGATAGAAGGTAAATCAATCACCTCAAATGAAAACACAATAAAATACACACCAACTAGTACAGGAAGAATATCATTAACTATAATATACACTGACCCAACAGGAAAATATAACACTATTTCCGAATACATCATGATAACAGTAAAAGAACCAACATTAACAGTAGATCCAATAACAGCAACAGTAGGAGACGCTATAAATATAACAGCAAGAATAACCGCAGATGATGAAACACTAACAGACACCAACAAAGGTAAAGTAACCTTCAAAGTCAACGGTAAAACACTGAAAGATGAAAACGGTAAAGTAATCTATGCAAAAGTAGTTGATGGAGTAGCAACAATAGAAAACTATCTTGTACCAAGTGACTGGGCAAAAGAAGGCACAACAATACAAGCAGTATACAGTGGATCAACACAATGCGAAAAACTAACCAGTGAAAAAACAGAAATAACAGTAGAAACAGCAGCACCAACATTCACAACAGAAAGCGTGACTGGAACAGCCGGTTCAACCATACAACTTAAAGCAAATATCACCGATGGAAACAAAGTAATAAACAACGGAAAAGTTGTCTTCAAGATAAACGGCAAAACAGTCAAGGATGAAAACGGTAAGGTAATCTATGCTAAAGTAGTTAATAATCAGGTAATTGTAAACTATACATTACCAGCTGATATGAAGGCTAAGGCGTATAACATCACAGCAACTTTCATCAGTAGTGACTATGAACGCCTTGAAGATACCAAGACTTTAACCGTTACAGCTTAAATTAATTATTAAATTTTAATATCGGGAGAATTTATAAAAAATGTTAATTCTCCTTTTTTATCTTTTTCTTTATAACTATTATTATATTCCATAAAAAAACTATAATATATCCTAGAATTAAATAATATAATTAATAGGAGGGAGTTTAAGTTATGAATAAACAATTGAAAAACATGCTACTTTTACTATTCATATCATATCTTGCCATAAATACTGTTTATGCATTGGATGAGAATACAGAACTTATAACACCACAAGAGATGACACAACAAGAAGCACCAATAGCAGAAGATACAACATACACTGTAGATGTTACAAGTGACAATTACCATGAATACTTCACAGGTGATAATGAACTTAACGATAGCAAACTACAAAACAATACACAACTGAAACTGCACAGCATACCAAAAGACACACATGAATTAGGCATATATACCGATAATGAGAACATGAACCTGTCAATAACCGGAGTAAACAATCTAACACTGAATAATACTGCAGTGATAATATCATCAAATATTAAAAACTTTAAGTTATCAAATATTTCATTTAATTATGATGAATCATATGAAGAAGAAGGATTCATATTCATAGAAACCTTAAATACGGATACGGAAAGTTATCTGTTAGAAAATATCCACATCAACTGTATACAAAACAAGCCATACTACACACATGACATACACCCACTGGACATTAACGCTAAAAATGTTTACATGAACAATATCACGATTGATGCAAGACTACCATCAAATACCATCAGTTATATGGGACAGGACAATAATCCACATAGCATAGCACTAAACATACATGGTGAAAACATAACACTCAACAACGGCAATATAAAACTAGTAGAACATGACAGGGATATCTACTCAACTTACAATACAATATATGCCTTATATAATGAGGCAGACTATTTCACCATGACCAATACAAGTGTAAACATAAGTGGAGAAGAATATGTCTATGCAGTAGTATCCCGCAGCAGCTACAACAATATAACATATAATAGGATAATATGCAACTCCACAGTATACTCAGCCGGTATAAACATAGAAGGAACAAATATCAGAAACAACAACATATCACATAACTTTATAAACATCACCGCAGGATACCGCCAACAGGGCACAACCCCTAACGGAGCAGAAGACTCAGCCTACGGAGTACTGCTACTGGACTACAGTTATAAGGGAGGAAAATACACCCCTAACGCTAATTCAATAGACAACAACACCTACACCTACAACACAATCACAGGATCCGCCGGTAACATCTATGCAATAGAAGTATTCGGTGGAACAAATACGAATCTCTCCAATAACAATATAAACCTAACCGGCCGAACACCTATGGGAATCGGTGCAATAGGAGAAAACGTTACGATAAACAACAACCAAATAACATCAGAAGGAGATACAAACAACACCGAGGCAAGTGCAGATTATCTTAAGCCAAGAACCGTGGGCGTATACACATACCTCTCAAGTACAGGTATCCAGATAGACAACAATACCATAGACACAAGACGAGGAAGAGGAATATACATAGAACAATCAAACAACACCCGTGTAACAAACAACCAAGTCCACACCACAAAACACGACTACACTGTAGAAATAACCGGCCAAAACAACACAGTAGAACACAACTTCTTACTAAGCAGAAACCATGAAGCAGATAATGCCGTTAGAAGCACAACAAACAACACAATAAAAGACAACACCAACACGCCACTAAAAACAAGGACAATAATCACACTACCCGAAATACGTGCAAATCCAGGTGAAGAAATAAACATAACAGCAAACATAACTGATACATACAATAATCCACTAAAATCGGGACTTGTAACATTTACAGATGCGTATGAAGACATACACCTGGAAGCACCCGTAACAAATGGAACGGCAACAGTAACAGTAGTATTCGACGAGCCAATAAACACCATCCTAATAGCAACATACACTCCAACAGAAGAACAGATAGAATCAAGCCAGACAGAAAACATACTCACAATAATAGATGAACACGAAACAACACTCGCAATAAACACAAACAATAACCAGGACACACTCGAATTACAGGCAACACTAACCAACAGCATAGGTGAAAACATAAACGGCGGAAAAGTAACCTTCAAGGTTAACGGCAAAACCGTCAAAGATGCTAACGGCAAGGTAATCTACGCCAAAGTAGTAGATGGAAAAGCAACCGTCCAATACACCGTACCTGATAATATGAACGGCAAAGACCTAAACATTACAGCAACATACTCGGGAACAAACAAATACAACAAAACAACAACAAGTATCACAACAAGAGTAGAAAAAAGAACACCAACACTTGAAACAGAAAGTGTAAGTGGAACTGCTGGTACAAGCATACAACTAAAAGCAATAATCACCGATGTAGACAAAGTAATAAACACAGGAAAAGTAGTCTTCAAAATAAACGGTAAAACATTAAAAGACGAAAACGGTAAAGTAATCTATGCAAAAGTAATTAACAACCAGGCAATAGTAAACTACACACTACCAAGTGATATGAAGGCTAAGGATTATAACTTAACTGCTACTTTCATATCCTCAGACTATGAACGCTTAGAGGACACCAAAGTGATAAGTGTAACAGCTTAAATCTAAAAAAACCAATTTAATCTTTTCTCCCCAATATAAGGGAGGAAAGTAATTTCTTTTTTTATAAATATTTTATTGAAACATTTTACAATCTTGTTTTACTTCGTTATTCACACCGATAAATAATATTAAATTTAAAATATGATCGTTAACCTATGAAAATAATAGGGATGATAAAATCAAGATATCCCATTAATAGAATACTCTCATAAAATATAATTAATTACTCCTTTAGGATTTTATCTGATTCCAGTATCTTTCTTATATTAAATTCCCCATGAATACAGTCAGGGCTGATGGTTTTAACTTCCTTATCCTCAAAATCATATACTGTCACGGTTATGCCAAGCATTCCACCATCCTGTTTATACAGTAATTGATTCTTAGGATCAATATAATATATTGGTGCATCCACATCATTCACCATGAATAGAGAGAAGCTACCTGGAAAGACATAGTACTCCATATCATCGTATTCCTGGATGAAATATTCATAATAGATATCTGCTATGTCTTCATCTAGATTATGTTGTCTTAGTTTTTCAGATAATTCAACATCTAATTTAAAAGTATCAACTAGTTCTCCAATGTTTTTACAATGATAATCTATCAGGTGTGTTCGTATGAACTCATCCATATCAATATTTTTTAATCCATACTCTTTTTGATCCAATAATCTGCCGTCAATCGTATATTCATGGATGCTATTATTTACCCTGCTTTGTCCAATATAATATATTCTTGAATGCATTAAATCCAACATTACAGTATAATCAGGTGATTCTAAAACATCAGCTTTTCCCTTGAATACATGAACAATATTATATTCTGATTCTATAGTGTAATATGTATCATAAATTACATCATATTCATCATTGACGGGAAACTTATCCAACAGTTCCATTAGGTATTCATGTAATTCTATGTTGAAGTTTCTACTTAAATCCCCTATTGTATTGGCCTTGGCTGTGGCATTTTCTGTTTTTATGACTTTCTTATACAACATGATTAATAGTTTTATATTTTTAGTTATTTAAATGGAATTATTCTATTAGCTGAAATATTCATCAGGGTATTGCTTATTCTATTGAATATTCTTGTAAAGTTATATATTATATGAAGATAAATTAAAATTTTCAAATATTTACATCCTTCTCAAGTTCTAATTTAATTCTATAAGCAAAACGTGCCAGAATTGAGATTTCCAGGATTTGATGGTGAATGGATTGAATATAAATTAAAAGATTTAAGTAAAATTCAAAGAGGTGCCTCCCCTAGACCGATTAATGATAAAAAATGGTATGATAATGAGAATAAAAATGTAGGGTGGGTACGTATAGGTGATGTAACAAAAAGTTCAAGATTTTTATATGAAACTGAAGACTATTTCTCTGAAGAAGGAATAAAAAAAAGTAGATTTTTACCTAAAGGTAGTTTAATCATGAGTATTTGTGCAACAATAGGTAAACCTATCATAACTGGGATTGATACTTGTATTCATGATGGTTTTGTTGGATTTAGTGACTTAAATGATGTGGATAAAGAATTTTTGTATTATATTTTAAAAAATTTAGAAAAAAGATTCATATCCTTAAGTCAAACAGGTTCACAAGCAAATCTCAATACAGATTTAATAAATAATGCCAAAGTACACATCCCTTCTATGGAAGAACAAAAAAAGATAGTATCTTTGATTTCAACTATAGATCAAAAGATTGATTCCATGGAAAAGAAGTTGAAAACCAATAATGAGATTATTAAGAGTATCAGAAATAATATTTATTCAGATATTTCTAATCCTATAATCTGTGAATTAAGTGATATAACAAAAATAATTAAAGGTAAACAATTAAATAAAGAAGATATGGATAATAACATGCCATATTATGTATTAAATGGTGGCAAATCTCCTTCAGGATATACTAAAGAATGGAATGTTCAAGAAAATACTATAACTATAAGTGAAGGTGGAGAATCTTGTGGTTATGTTAATTACAATAAAGAAAAATTTTATTGTGGTGGTCATTGTTATTATTTAGAGTTAAAAAAAGAAATAAATAATTATTATTTATATAATTATTTAAAATTCCGAGAACAAGACATTATGCGATTAAGGGTAGGTAGTGGACTTCCTAATATACAAAAAAAAGATTTATTAAAATTTAAAATAGAGCTACATGAAAATCAGCAAGAAAAAATAGGTAATTTACTACAGTTACTAGTCAATAAATCCTCAAATTTAACAAATGAATTAAAGTTTTTTAAAGAATATAAAAAATCATTACTTTCTAAAATGTTCTGTTGATTGTTAACTATAATTAAATTCATGTATAACAATGAATTATTTATTAAATTTTGTAAGGAAAGAAACATTCGAGATAGTACAAAACAAGGTTATGTGTCTACTCTGCTTAGATACACTAATCTTCATAATTGTACTATTGAAGAGTTAATTAAAGAAGCTGAAGAAGATGAAAGAAATAGGATACCTTTAAAAGAACGAAGGCTAAAAGAACGTTTATTAACTTATAGAACATATTTATTAGATTCAGATTTATCTTCAAATACTGTAAAAACTTATTTTTCCAAACTTAAAACATTTTACATTCATTATGAAATAGAAATCCCCTATTTACCTGATGTAAAATACAACAAACAATATGTAACAAATTATCTTGATCTTCCAACAAAACAACATATAAAAGATGCATTAGAATTATCACCATTATCCATAAAAGCATTGATTCTTTTCATGTCTAGTAGTGGAACAGCTAAAGCAGAAACATTATCGTTGACTGTGGAAGATTTCATCAAAGGAACACAAGAATACTATAAAAGCACTCGATTAAACGATATCCTAGAAGAATTATCTGAAAGAGAAGATATAGTACCAACAATTTACTTAAAAAGGATAAAAACAGATAAATACTATTATACATTCTGTTCATCAGAAGCAAGCACATACATAATCAAATATCTTAAAACAAGAGAAAATCTAAAATTAACAGATAAACTATTTCCATTTAATGGATCTTACATAATGAAAAAATTTCAGATAATAAATGACCAAATGAAATGGGGATTTAAAGGAAACTACAGATTCTTCAGAACACATACACTAAGAAAATTCCATGCAAGCAACATTCAACTAGTTGCAGAATACATAGATGCTTTACAAGGAAGAAGTAAAAACAGTGTACATGAAACATACATCAAAACAAACCCTGATAAACTCAAACAAATATACATTAAAAACATGAAAAATGTAATGATATACAATAAAGAACCCAAAAAACAAGAAATAAAAGAAGACATACACATAACAATCAATATCTTCTTATCAGACAAACAAATAAACCTTTACTAACAAAACATTTTACTTAATAAAGAACGTTTAAACTCTTTATTAAGTTCAATTTCTTTTTTTAAATTTGATATATGGTTGTTTATATTTAATATAAATGAAACAATCTTTTCTTGGGTTTCTATTGAAGGATATTTGATAGATAATTTCAATATTTCTCTTTTTGAAATATTGTATCTTGTACTTCCCTGAGCTATTTTATTGAACTCTTTTCTTAACATGGGACTTCTCAAATAATAATTTAAAAATACAGGATTAATGAAATCTGATGTTACTCTATATCCAAAAGAGAAACTATTAAGATAACACTTTTCATAATCATTTAAAAATATAGATGTCATTGCTACTTCTTCAGGTGTTTCTGATGAACTTGTAAATAAAATATCGTTCTTTTTAATTTGATTTTGTTTTTCTGAACTACCTATTTTAACATTTTCTAAAAGATTAATATCAATAATTTCAGAATTAAATATTGCTTTATATGGAACAAATGATGAAGAACCTACCCCAAAATCATCTTTATTTTTACCAGATAATCCTGAAAAAGTCGTTCCAATTTCATCTAAAGTTATATTTAACCATTTTTCAGTATTGAAATTCAACAATGGTTTTGAATTATCACCATCACAAAATAAATTTCTAGTTATATTATCTTTTGTTTGTAATAATGTATGATACTTCTTTTCCATTAACTCAATCTTTCGATCTATAGTTGTTAAAAAGTCAGATATTTTTTCTTGTTCTTCCATGTTTCCCATTTTTATTTTAAAATTTTTAATAGTGGGTAATCTTAGTGAATCTACACTTGCTTTCAATGAATTTCGCTTAGCTTCACGATAGAAAAATTTTTGCATATAATAAAAAACATATTTTCCTTTTACATCCTTAAAATCACTGATTTTATAAACCCGTTGATGATAATCAAATTTTCCATTAATATAATGATATATTTTTCCTACATTAACCCCATCTCCGGGGATTAAAATAGCTTCACCATCAAAGGAATAACTATTAATATGCTCAATTTTTTCTGATCTAACAAAAAAGGGGTATACTCCATTTTCAACATTATCTTTGAGATCTTTAGCACCTGTTTTAATATCACTTATTTCACCTAATTTAATTATAGAATATTCTTTTTTAAATTCTGGAAATC
>ODAI013064105.1_pt1 | contig 11807 bp, 8 predicted proteins | sample 1539321 | NCBI WGS metagenome assembly ODAI01 (sample SAMN02144231, study PRJEB22623) | gut metagenome | biome: sheep rumen | host: Ovis aries | place: New Zealand
CGTTTTCGAAGATTGCTTTGAAACGTCAATGTTGGGCATGCAACGTTGTGTGAATAAGGTGAAGATATATCAAACCAAAGATGATTTGGACATAAGAATTGCAACGCTTGATATCGTGGATATGCTTTGTGAGCTAAAGGATATCGCAAGAACAATGGTACCCATCAAAGATTTGCCATCATGTAAGAAACTGGCAGAATTGTCGGCTGAAGACATTGTTTCAAAAGCGAAGGACTTGGTGAAGAACGATTTCGTTAAGGCAGCTGTTGGAGTGTATCTTCTTGGTTCTAAGGTGAATGATGTGGTTACGATTGAAGATGTAAAAGGCTATTATAGTGAACGTATGGCTCAATTGAATAGTGAGATACGAACAAAGGACAAATTGATAAGTCCTATCGAACAATTCTTACTGGATAAATTCAATGCGGAGATTGGCTATTGTAATATTGCCTTGCTTAAAGCGGGAATAGGTGCTGCAGAAGAATTGAAAGGGTTGGTAGAGATAGGGAAAAAGCATATTGAAAAGTATGAGAATGAATATCGGAGTACAGCTTGTACTGAGCGGGTGTGCTTATAGATAATGTGGGGTATGTGTAGAGTTTGTGCCGAGGTGGGGAAGGAACCACAGAGTGGAGGAAAGGAATAAGGAATTTATGGAGATGAAGGGATAGGAGATTGTTGAAGGGGTATGGCTGATGAGGCTATGCCTCTTTGTGGTTAAATAAGAACCCTGCGAATGTGCGGAGGGGACAAGTAAAGATAAGGAAATTATGCCATATTACGACAAGCAGTTTTTAGAGAAATTGAATGCCCTCTCCATAGAGGCAGTAGCTGTGAAACTGGGAATGGAGGTTAAGAAGCATAGGGCATTATGTCCATGGCATAGTGACCATAATCCCAGTTTGAAATTCAATACCAGTTCTAAGAATAACTTCTGTCACTGCTTTGTTTGTGGTAAAGGAGGTAATCCTATTACCTTGACGATGCAAGTGGAAAATTGCGGTTTTCAAGAGGCCTGTCAGATATTAGCAAGAGAGTTTTCTATTCCTTTGCCCAACAATGAGAAACCAAAATATATAAAAAAGATACAGCCGAAGAAAAGCACTGTCAAGGTAGAAGAACCAGAGAATATTTCGGATGTGGAGTTAAATGAATGGGTAATAAAGAGGGCAAGGCTTTCTGATAAGGCCAAGCAGTTTTTGTTTGAAGAAAGGAAATATAGCGAAGATGTAGTTCGTCAACTTGGCATCGGTTCTGTGACTTATCCTGATAAGTTGGTTAATGCATTAGTTAATCATTTTGGAGAAGAACGATGCATAAAATCCGGCCTAGTAAAACGAGGCCAGTATGGATTGTATCTTCATTTTTACACACCATGCCTGTTGTTTCCATATAAAGACATGGAAGGGCGGATTATAAACCTACAGTCAAGGTATCTAGGCAAGAAAAAAGATGTTCCAAGATTCCAGTTTATACAGAATGCACAGATAAGTATGTTTAATATTGGAATATTAAAGGACTTTAAAATAGGCGAGAAACTGTTCCTCTCAGAAGGAATAACAGACTGCATAGCCCTTCTGTCGAGTGGAAGAAAGGCGGTTGCGATACCTAGTGCTACGTTGTTGAAAGAAAAACAGCTTAACCTCTTGGCCGCAAAAAATCTATATATGTATCCAGACAATGATGAAGCTGGCGAGCGATTGTTTAATGAACTTCAAGATACGCTCGGAAAACGAGGCGCAATGGTGATCCATGTGTCTTTGCCCAAGGGCTGCAAGGACTTTTCTGACTATTACATCAAAATGCATCAATAACTGTTAGTATGCCAATGGGAATTAATCTAATAGAGCAGGTTACATCATTGGAAAATATGATGTTGGCCTGGAGAAAGTTGGAAAGAGCATTCAACTACGGTGACGTGTGGTATGACGAGTTACTGATTGCTGAGTTCAAGATGAATCTTGTGGATAACCTACGAGAGCTAGCAACCTGCATTATAAAAGGTGAATACAAGATGAAAGCTATACGCCCAATACCATTTCCAAAAGGCGGTAAGGATAAAAATGATGAGCTTAAGGTTAGGCAATCATTCTTTATTGACTTCCGTGACCAGTTGGTATGGATGGCCGTCTGTAATGCTATAGGGCATGTTTTTGATAGGAAAATGCCTGCATGGAGTTATGGCAATAGGCTATATGTGTCGATGTGGCAGGAGAAGGATGAAGATGGAAATAAGATATGGAAAGTAGGTAATTACAGAAATACATCGAGGAACTTCTACCGCAAATGGACTCAGAGCTGGCCGCTGATGAGAAGACGTATCACTGCATCGCTTAAGATGATGGCCGGATTGAAGAAAAACGAGTTTGACAATAATGAGTTGCAGACGCAGCAAGACAACACTGCATTGACGGAAAGCCAGAAATACTTGCAACTCGCCTACCTTGAAGACGGATATTTTGAAAAACGTAATACCCCACTGTCTCAACTATATTGGGCAGGCATAGACCTGACAAAGTTTTATCAGCAGGTGAAACTGAACAAAGTGAAGGATGTGATTCTGAATGGATTACATTCTTATACGCAGGGCGATGAAACTATCAATGGTCTTATATCAGCACTATGCGAGTTTGAAGTAGATTATACCGATTACGACTACGAGGGAGGAGATGAAGACTTGAAAACTATGCAACTGGAAGGAAGACCACAGTTTGAAGGTCTGCCGACAGGTTTGATTGTAGCAGGATTCCTCGCCAATATCTATATGCTTGAAATTGATGCTGAGGTGAATAAGCACTTAGAAGCTAATCGTGATGTTATTCATTTTAGGTATGTGGACGATCATGTTATTATAGCTACTAGCCCTCAGGTTCTCTTTGATTGGACTGGATGGTACCAGAAATTGTTGCACCAATACGGACTTGAAGTTAATATAGAAAAACTGGCACCAGATGGAATAGCGAAGGTTTTAGAAGGTAAAGAACAAGACCAAGGTGGCGTCTTTATTGCAGACTATGAGGATGCATTTTTACCAGCGATGGACGAATTTTCAGCCATTGACCCCTTCTTTCCGACACCATTGATGACACAGACCCTGCAAAAAGTGTCACAGATACAGGGCATGAACCTGAATATGCTTTCTGCAAAAGAATTTGCAATAGTGTTTAGTGAATTGCAATCACTGCTTGTGGCAGATTTGTCGGAACAAGAAATCAAGAAGAGCACAAGAATATCTTTCGCCTGTACGATGCTATCGAGACTGATAGTAGATGGGGAAGTTGACTATGAAGCCGTTAAACGATTCAGACTGGCATGGCTAAATTGGCTCGAAATGGAATACAAGAAGATGAAGGAGGGGATAGAGAAACATGCCCCGCTTTATGGTATTGATAATCCTAACAAGCTGGATGCGCTTATCAAGCGATGCACGCAAATCGTGTTTGACGATGTGGAAGAAATAGACGCTGAGGCCTTGAGAAAGGAATATCCATTTGTAGAACAACATCTTTGGCCTTTGGAAAAGATTAGCAAGACACTTGCTGCAGGAGAAAAATTAACGGAATCGAAAGAACGGCAAATCTTCAATATGCTGATGCATGCTCTTGATGATGTTCCCGACAAGGTGAGAGTGTGGATAAGGGCAATGGGATACTGTGTAAAACACCAACCGCGTCAGGTAGTGAAGCTGTATGATAAGCTGAACCAATATGAAAAGTATAAGAAACTGCACCCACTTAGCGTAGAGTATCTACGTGGTTTACTTGACTTGTTGCGGGCTGACCATGTAATTAGGGCTACATACAGACTTGTGGCTGACGACTATCAATATAGTAGGCAGAAGAAACAGGATGTAATCTTCCTTAAAGAGGTATTCAAGGTGGAGGAAACCCAAGGGAAACTCTTTATTAGTAAAGATGCTAAGCAAATGATGAGAAAGGCCGCTGCTTTTTTCAATCTGCATACTGCGAAGACTGGACTGGCACTGGCTCCTGAAGAAGAGTGGTTCTTCAATAATGTAGATGAGTATCACCATTGTAAAAGACTAGATAGTACCTTCTGGTTGTTATGGGTTGTGTCAAAGTTGAAAAACTGGAAACGAGACGAACGGCCCGTGATAACAGACACCATGAAGGAATACTTTGGCGAGGCTCAACTAGAGTCGCCCTATTACAAAGCATTGTATATGGCCTATTTACGAGAGGTTTGCCTAACTGAAGCAAGAGAACAGACACTACCCAAAGAATTAACGGGAAATGTGGAATGGAATAATGAAGAGTTGAAATATATTCTGTTACACCTGCCAAAGGTTAAGGAGTTGCAATGCAAGATGGTGTCCGTGGAAGATAAGAAGAAAATAATAAAGACTGGAAACAAAAAGAAAATCAGCGTCACACAGTGGATTGAAGAAGTAAAGGGTATGACAGATAAGGACAGTAAATGGTATTTGATGTACTCGGAACTATTGGCAGTAATGATGGAACTGGCACTGATAAAAGCAATAGGAAAGGAAGGGGAAAATGTAGAAAATGTAGAAAATGTAGTGCCGCATCCTGATAACTTTCTATTTCGCAGGAAAGATATTCTGCAGATGGACTGGAACACGATACTCGGTATGATTAATAGTGAACAATTATTATTTGCTACATACTCTCCGAATAAAGTCTTGAAAGGTGAAAGTTATTGTTACCCCGCGCTTTTGGACCAGTCATTGCCAAAGTATCTAACGCTATGTTATGGCCTTGGATTGATATTCCTACAAATGCTGAGCAAACGTACTATACTTCCATGGGCGCTGAACACCCAAGAAGCAGGATATGACTGGCAGCGCATACTACACGACCTACAGGGAAAGGGGCAAATATCGTCACTGAACTATCGCATAGTGTCTGCATGCCTATCCCCTCGACAACGTGAGAATTGGCGATTGAGAAATATACTGACCGAAGAGTATATAGAGGAAACTTTTATGGACAATCCACATATACAATCGATAAAAGATTTGGAGAAAGAATTGCGAGAGTCGCTAAAGTCGTTAAAAGATAATTTGATATCTGTGGCCAATGAAGAACATCGCCAGTTGATAGTGATTGATCTTTTGTAACATATGGAAGAGATACAGAAAGTTGCAATACTACAAACCTCACTTGACAACAAAGCAGCCTGGAGCATCTATTCTATAAACAGGCCGAAGATGAATGCAATGGAGGGAGTCCGTGTATGGAACGAGATTATCCATACGATGGATAACTATGTGAATCTGGAAGACACTAGAAAGCCAGATGTTATATTGATTCCTGAATTTTCTGTAGCTGAACAGTTTGAACAAGAAATTAAGAAACTGGCAGATCAAACAGGGAGTATCATCATTACGGGTTTGGACTTCAAGGTCACCGGGAATAAAGTAAGAAACCAAGCACTAGTGGCTATACCATACAGATGGCCTCATGGCTTTCGTAAATCGCGCGCAAAGACGTTCTACTTTGGAAAGCATTTCCCTGCAAGGGAAGAGAAACATTTTTTAAAAGATTGCGGAAAAGACTTTGAATCATGTAATGAAATCTATGTGCTGGATGCAGGTGACTATGGACGTATAGGACTGGCCATTTGTGCGGATTTCTATGACATAGAGCGATACGCTTTATACAAAGGACGAATACAACATCTGTTTATCTTAGCATATAACAAGGATGTGAAATCGTTTCTGTTTCTGGCAGAATCAATATCAAGATTGGTGTACTGCAATGTTATTATTTGTAATACAGGTCATTATGGCGGTTCAATTTGTTTCTCGTTGAAGGAAAAAGAATATCAGAGGTATATTTACAGGCATGAGGGCGCTAATCTGTTTACTAGCCAGATAGTTGAATTGCCTGTAAGGTCGTTCAAAGAAAGTCAAAAGGCGAAAGGATCAAATGGCTACAAAAATGCGCCACCAGAGTACGAACTCTATGATGATGGCGAAGATAACAATGATAGTAAGAACTAAAAACAATAATAATTATGTCGTATAGAACACAAGAAATACTTAGGATGATTATCCCTGGGTTGTATCTCATTGCAATGCTACTGATATTGTTACTGATTGGTGGTGAATGGAATGTTATAAATGATACAAACAAGAAAACCATTATAGATGTACTGAAGGGTGCATCGAATGTGGTGGTGTTGCTGTTGCCATTTTTAGGATTTGTGGCAGGCTATATGATAGAGTGTATTATGTCGTTTGGAGAGAGACTTCTCTATGCTATGGGGATAAGAAGACCTTCGAAAGTTGTACTCTCTAGTAGCAAATTGTATGTGTTGGGCAATTTGGAAACCATCAAAAAAGAATTGGGTATAGAGGGTGAAATCACTAACAAAAAAGCTGGCGAAGCCCTGCAAAAAGCCAAACAGAAGATAGAACGACAGACAGTTGAAATGTTTCATGATACGTCTATTATGGCGCGTAACATCATGGGTAGTCAATTGATACTCACAGTTTTCGCAGCATGTAATTGCGGCTTGCTGACTCGTGAATTCTATGGTATGCTGGTGATGTTTTTTATTCTGAGTGTTTATTGGTATCATAGGAATTGTATTTATGTAAAATATGTGCTCAGCGAATTTGGAAAGCCTGTAAAACCGCAAGAGCCCAAAAAATAATCCCCCCGCTCACAAGAAAAGATATGCTTGACAATCTGACAATATCATATATCAAGGAGATACAAGAGGCTTCTGAACAAAACAAACTCGTAGTTTTTGTGGGAGCTGGCGCATCTTGTGATGCGGGTGTACCATTGTGGAATGACCTAGTAAGCCAAATGGCGAAAGTGCTGCCGCAAGAAATACAGGCAAAGTATGACAACCTGCAACTTGCACAGTTGGTAAGAGAAACGAGCGATGAGAAGGCATATTATGCGAGTGTGAGAAAGCACCTGCTGCAAAATGCTACTTGCCCCAATGCTATTCATGATGGCATACTGGAGCTTGATCCGGCCTGTATTATTACGACAAATTACGACACTCTGCTTGAAGAAGCGGCGCTGAAAAAGAACCGACAGTTTTGGGTTGTTAGTAAGGACAGCGACTTGCCGCAAAATCACGGAGAGCGGCTTTTGGTTAAGATGCATGGTGATTTGGTAAATGAAAACATCGTATTGACCGAGAACGATTATTATGACTATTCGCGTAATTTTCCGCTGATAAGGTCGTATGTGGTTTCTCAATTTGCTTCGAAGGTTGTTCTGTTCATAGGCTTTTCATTTAGTGATATCAATCTGAAGTATATACTTAGGGAAGTACAGAGTGACTTGGGACCGAAAATGCAGAAAGCTTTTTTGCTTTCACAGGAAAGACCATCGCCTGTTGAGATGAATAATTTCAAAGAAAGGGGAGTAAACGTGTTGGCAATCCCCCCAAACACAGCCCAGGATATTATCAGTAAACAGAATTTAGATCCACGCCCCGACCATTATCTGAGTGAACGCGGAAGGACGCTGGTTTATCAGCTGAGCATTTTGAGAGATTTTAAAGAGTCGGCCACAATAATAGACCTTGCCATTGATTTCTTCGATAATCAGGTTCTGGGGCTTTCGGTAACAGGCCGTTATATGAAGTATGCATTCCCCAAAGGCAAACGAAAAGGAGCAAATTTCGAGGGACGCAATCTGGATTTGCCATACCAATATAGAAATGAATTCTCGAAGTTTTTTGCGTCTAGGGCTGCTATAATTAAGTTATGGAGAAACTACGGTAGTAAACTTCAGGAATTAAGGAACCGCCTTATAGACAGTGATGTGAGTAGTATCAATGGCAAGAGCATCTACAGTGGGTGTACGGAGCGGAAACGCTCTAAAACAACGCCGCAGTCAGCCGTACAGCCTTATTTCCAGATGGACATCAACGGTCTTGTGGAAAGAATAAAGGTTTTAAGAGGGAGAAGTCAGGCCTACACCATTGAGGATTTGGAACTGCCATATGCTTTATACTTATCGGGCTATTATTATGATGCCTATGAGATATACTCGATGTTGGCACCTGAAATGTGGAAGCGCCGGAAATACGCACTATTTTTTATTTGCCTGTATAACAAACATTCTGTAGCGTGGCCTGCAATTAGGAGCTTACAGGGCAGGAAGGATATGGATTGTGATGAGATTAAACGCACTTACTACAGTAGTGACCTGACAAAGGAATTGAATATGCTCCCACTGACAGAGTGTATCCATGCATTGTTCTCGGATCTTATTTATAGGCACCAACTCTCCGATGCGCTTATTGTAACCTCTGATGTAACAGGAAAGATAGCACAGCAAAGGAAAAGGGCAGAAGAAAGAACGGGATGGTCGTTGAATTCGAACATCCACCAAGTGTTTGCCAACTTTATTGCATTCTTGGATTTCTGTGTTGATAACTACCTTATTACAGACAATATCGACATTGGTACACAATTCTATTCAACTGTTGCCCGGGGAATGTTTGATAGTGTACTAACGCCAGCGGGAGAAATGCAGAGTAGGCTTACCGCTTTAAATAGCCTCACGTTATATGTACTGATATTTAAACTTGCACCTAAGGAGTTGAAGGAACTGATGGGCGATGTTGTTAGGAATAAGAAACTGCCTGTGACTGATGCCTTTATGAAAGGACTTAGAGGGTACGTTGATAATATTTACCGTGCAACGGGTGGAGTTGACAGTAATGAGAAACTTCCTATAAAGGCACATGTGCTGAGGGACTGGCTACATAATATATTGCTGGTAGTGTCGCATATAGCAGACAATACCGCTATAGAACATCTAGACGCTATCGTTGTCAGACTTTGGAAAAGCGCTCATCTGTCTGACAGAATAGAAGAGATAATTGTATATTTCCAATCGAACGTTCCATCAACTAAGGCTTCAGAAGTCTTACTTTATGATGTGCTTGAGACCGTACACCATGATCATGTTATTATAGATTTTATCAGGACTATCGCAGACTCAACAAAGAATAGCAATATAAAATGGAATTCCAAAAGACTGTTGAATGGTGTAGAGTTCCAAGGAAGTGCGAGAATAGCAGCTGCAGTAATGCATGCTACGGGAGAGCAATTCGTAGCGCCTTTGGCAGAGTGGATTTTGCGAAACGCGAAGACTCTTTATGATATTCTTTTTGCACAAAGTTTGACATCGGAAAGGCTACTCACCCCCGATGTTTTTGCTAAGTTAAAGTCATATTTGTACGAGAAACATAACCCTTATGAGAAGGAAAATTTTATCTCAATGCTTACCAATTATTATCATTATACTGGTGATGAATATGCTGACATTAAGGGGTGTATTGCGAACCTTGCAGAAGAATTGCCAGAATTGAAATTTGCATTGGATCCTATGAAATGGCCAGGCTTTGAGACAGTGGATAGTAGTTGGATGGCATACGTTGCAGAAGATCTCTATGATGAAATTCTTAAGAATGAGGCGGCAAGAAAGAAACTCAAAGAGTATTGCGAGACTGCTCCGTGGGGAAATGAAATTAAAGAGATTCTTTGGAAGAAATTTTAGTAAATGCTGGTGATGGAGAATAACGACTTTACATATGGAGTAGGATTAAAGAGTAATAAGGAAACTAATGATTTCCTGAGGTGTTTATGGTCGAGACTGGCTGCAAAGTTTGGTAATCTAGGATGGGAATATTCTCCGCTGAAAGATGGTAATAGTATCCATGTCGGTCATGCTAGTTTGGCCGATGATATTTTGCTTAATGTAAACTTGAGTTATAAACAAAGAGGGTGTTTAAAATCAATTGATTTTGGACCAAGCGGTACTTTCGAGCAAGCTACATTAAAGAGACAACTCCAGCAATGTGTGAATGAAGCCCTACATTTTGACCAGTATGTATTGCAGAAGATTTATAAAGGAAAACTTGATAAGAATCTGTCCTTTGTCAGGAAGGCAACTGAATCGTTTGTCGTTGAAGATAATACGATTTACCTGAAGGTATACGGATATGATAATCAGGACTGTACCAGTATGTTCAAGGCTCAGCTTCAACAGGTGTGCAACTTCCTAACATACGATACCTTAAGATATATCACCATGTCAGGTACTCTTACAGAAGAAATACGAGAGAATCATAATTTTCAAACAAACCTTGTTGACGGGTATACCGGAGAGTTGACAGAAACTTTAGAGAAGAATGATATGTATCGGAATCTTGAGGTGTCTGACCACATGGCGGAGTATATCAACTCTTATCTTCAGCGTCCCTATGGGTATGAGGAACATTATACTAATTTTGACAAGAGTGTTCAGTTCCTGGCACAAGGAGTCAGAAATGAAGAGCTTTCAAAAGTTGCGATTGGCCTGCCAGAACCATACGTTGAACAAGCCATAGTTAACTATATGTCAGCATTGGAAGTGATAACCCTAGAAGACAGGGAACCGGAACTGTGTGAATATTGTGGGCAAACAAAATATTCGATTGCGCGGCGAGTTATGGATTTGGCAGAGCACGCCTTGTCTGGTGGAAGCACTTTCGCAAGAGAATATTATAATGATCGTTCAAGATATATGCATACAGGGACTTTGTTTTCGAGTAACAGTTATGTGAATAGGTCTATACCATTGATGAGTAAAAATGCTAGAAATGGGATGTTAGATCAAGTTCCCTTTGTAGATGGTGGACTGAAGGAAGCGATAAAAGCATGCATAGAGTGTCATGAAAGGAAAGACTTGCGCTGACGTGCAGGTAATAGTTGCAATAATCCATGTGGAAAAACCGCAGGTGACAGAAGATGGAAGATAATGACAGATAAGGACAGAATATATATTAGGAGATTCCGATGGAAGTTTTGGCTGCGATGGAAGTATCTAAGGATGATGAAGCGATTCGCAAAAGAAATCCATAGGGATATAGAGCGAGAGAAGGATACGCTGATACGTTGCAGAAAGGATATGCTGGAGCAGAAGGGCTATATTGATTCGGCAAAGAGTGACAATGAAAGAAAAGTTCACGAGATTATGTATAAACAGCAGTGTAGCTTTGAACGGACAGCAAACTTTTCGGGCTTCCTCAGCCTGACAACAATGGACTTGTTTACTGTACTTCCAAATTTATACAACGCGAAAAATGAGATTTAGCGTAACTATTATGCCAGACTCGTTAAGATGTATATTTACGAGCTGACGGAAGATGTTACTCAATTGTTGGCTAAAGATAAGGATAGACAAGAAGGAAAAGCCTTTGGCCTGAGACCGCTGGTAGAGGAGATAGGAGACGAAAAGCTTGTAAAGTTACATAATGAAATATGTGGGGAGTGGAATGACTTATGGGGCCGGACAAGCAAAGATAAAAAGAACTTTAAGGATGTTCGGATTATGACGGTGGCTCATCGGGATCATGACTTTCTAAAGCAGTTTGAGTCGATCCAGACGGTTAGATGGGGACAGACGATCGAGGATTTCGGTGAGTTCTACAACTGCTATTCACACTTAACCACATTGGTTCAATGTATATATAATAAGCAGTATGCTAAGTATCGGCACGATATGAGGGCGATAGAAGAGTGCTTGGTGTGAGATAGAGGTAAGACTTGCGGAGAATTTTTAGCGTTAAAAAGAAGGTGAAAATGACGTTTTTCGCAGGAAAATCGTTTTTTATTATACTGAAAACACATATTTTTAAAAATATTATGCACGTTTTTCTTAAAATTTTATGCGTAATTAAAAATAATATTGTATCTTTGCAGCAAAATAGTGTGTCACGAGAACAAATCGGCCGTTTGTAGGGTCGTAGTTCGTAACTTCAGATGAGATGGTAGTAGGCCTACCGCATACGGTGTACAGGCA
>ODAI010164101.1_pt1 | contig 11804 bp, 9 predicted proteins | sample 1539321 | NCBI WGS metagenome assembly ODAI01 (sample SAMN02144231, study PRJEB22623) | gut metagenome | biome: sheep rumen | host: Ovis aries | place: New Zealand
ACGTACCCATTCGCCCAGAACTGAAAGCCGAGGTAGAGAACTTTACTGAGTTGCATCCTGCACAGGCCAAGGAGTTATTTGGAGAAGCACCCTTCGAACTAAAGAACCTCATCCGTAAATGGGTGCTCAGCGAAAGGGAAGAGATGCAGTGCGTGCCAACAGACAGCATTACCATCACCACCCCGGCATCAAACGGAACCGAGAGCCAAACGATGGTGATATCACTAAAAGGCAAGCAAGCCTTATACAAGAATGAGCTCATGGTACTGGAAATACTATCGAAAACCGACTGGAGCCGTCCTGTATATCTCTCCATCAGCTTAGGCTCCGACTTGCTATCCTTCCTCAGCAATCATCTGGTGCTGGAAGGTCTGGTCTATCGTGTCTCGCCTACGGCGAACGGTCAGGAGGTTGACGTGGAACGGCTCTATCACAACGTGATGCACCGTTTCAGGTTCGGTGGTCTCAGCACCGAGGGCATCTATGTTGATGAAGACGTGAAGCACCTTGCCAACACCCATCAGCTTGTGATGGGTATTCTCATTGACTCGCTGCTCCGACAAGGCGACACTCGCCGTGCTCTGAACGTTTGCCATAAATGGCAGCAGGAAATGCCCGAGGCCAACGTGCCTTATACGGAAGCCGCTCTCGCTATGGCCCGCTGCTTCTACATGACTGAGCAGCAGGAGCAGGGCGATGCCATCGTGAGGAGTCTCTTGCGCCGTGCCGACGAGTGGCTCACGTGGATTGGAACCCTCCATCCCAAGCGTCGCTCAGGCTCCATCTACTCTCAATACACATGGTTGAAGACCATGCGCAATGCGCTTGCCGTCAGCGCAGCATACGAACGAAAAGAACTTTACCAACAATACCATCATCAATATGAACAATATCTCAACCAGTACCAAAATCCTTAGCATCGCCGTCGTGCTCATCGTCGTCGGCTATCTGCTGATGGCAGGCCCAGGCAGCACCGACCAACAGTTCAATCCCGGCATCTTCTCCACCCGCAGGATTGTCGTCGCCCCTGCGCTCTGCCTTGCCGGCTATCTGCTCATCATCGTGGGAATCATCAGCAAGAAGTGAACAGTGTTTTTTTCCTACTGAGACAACAGTACGTTCTCACTGAGACAACAGTACGTTCTTACTGAGACAAGAGCGAGTTCTCACTGAGACAGTGGCGTTGTCTCACTGTGACAGGGACACTGTCAGCAGGAAGCCACAACTTGACAGTGAGCATCTCATTACAGGACAGCACATTAGCCCATTCTTGACAATGCGGAAAGCAGCTCTTTTCCAGTCTCTCCATGAAAGCAATCAGCCAAATCAACTCAGAAGCGAGTTGATTTTGGCTGATTTTGACTGATTATTTGTCAAAAAATTTGGCCAAGTGAATTATTTTTACTATCTTTGAAGCACAAATAGAATTTGGACGTGTTGTCGTGTCCTGTGACTGAGATTCACGAGGCAAGGCCGGTAGCCACCTATTTCGAGGGAGAGAAAGTCTTCGGGTAGTAAACAATTATTCAGAACAGCATTCGATAATCCCGAAATCATGTACAATCAAGTCAGGGATGACATCCTTTATATAATGCTCTACGCAACAGTAATAGCTCTGGCCATATTGGCCAGTTGCTATTTGCTGTTTCGTGACGGCAACGCTTTTGCCTCCGACATCACACCGCCAAAGCGTTTACGCCGCTGGGCTGCAGCCTTCTTCGCCTCGCTGGCCCTGAACCACCTGTGGTATATGCCGATGTTCTATCTCGACTCAAGCCGCGACATCAAGACTGTCGATCTCGTGGGCGGACTGCTCGACAGCATCACATTTCTGCCCTTGGCCATCAACGTGCTGCTCATCATGCTGCAGGACCGCCGCCGCCCACTTTGGACCGCCTTCATCATAACAGCTCCACTGACCGCAGGATCGGTTTGGTGCATAGTCAGTGGCAACTATACCCCACCGCCCGTATTCTATGGTTTTGCCCTGCTACTGGGCATGGGCATCACCATATATATAATAAGAGCACTGAGGCAGTACGAACGCTGGTTGCACGACAACTATGCCGATCTGGAGCACAAAGAGGTGTGGCAGAGCTTCACGGTGCTCGGCATCACGCTGACGGTATTCGTCGTCTATGCCCTTGTCGGCAATGGTCCTGTCTATCAATATGCCATGCAGATGATATGCATCATAGTCGTAGGCCATCTCCTGTGGCGAGTGGAAACGCTGAGCGACCTCAGCGACCTGAGCGACCAGAAAACTTCAGGTTCTGAGGCCGACCCGCTTTTTGATTCTGAGGTGGCATCACCTGATACCTCGAAGCCTCAAAACCTCAACATGATGCTACAGCAGCACTGCATAGACACACAGCTCTATCTGCAGCACGACCTCACCATAGTACAGCTTGCCAAAGCCCTGGGCACTAACAGGTTTTATCTCAGCCAGTATTTCTCCAGTCAGGGCATCAACTACAACGCCTACATCAACAATCTGCGCATCCGACACTTCATGCAGCTCTACCGTCAGGCCGTCGCCAATCAGCGTCCCTTCACCGCCCAACAGTTGGCCCACGAGAGCGGCTACCGCAGCTACAGCACCTTTGGCATCGCCTTCAAACAGCGCATGGGCCAGACCGTGACAGCCTGGATGCGCGACAATGCCAAGCAGTAGCCAGAAGCATTTTTTCGAAAATCAACAAAAATCGTTGTAAAATCAGCAAAACCTAATTCCACTGGCAATTAGGAGATAGTTTTTTTGGGGTAATTTGCCTAACTTTGCAGTGACTAAAAATCGGAATCAGGCCCCCAAAAAAGTGTTTTTACGCTAATTTATTAATATAAAATGAGAAAAATGAAAATGAGAAAAATGAAAATGTGGATGCTCGCCGCCATCCTGATATGCGGCGCAACGACGGGACTCACCTCGTGCAAAGAAAAAGAAAAGGAGGAGCCGGCTACAGACGGCAGTTCCAGTGTGCCCACGGCAACCGACTATTCGCAGAAAAGCAACTGGCACCATATACCGGACATCACCAAGGAATTCGACACCTTTTATATTCCCGCAACCAACTATGACGGCTACGAAGACGGCGACCCGACTTTCGCGCCTGTTGACAACGCCGAATTCGTTGCAGGAGTAACCGATGAATTCAAGGCACACGCCAGCGCCTACGCAGCCTCTACCAATGTCTTCGTACCCTACTACCGCCAGAGTAGCCTGAAACATGAGGAGGAATGCTGGAAGAAGAGCGGCAGCATGCTGACGGCACTGACCGGCACCCCTTATACTGACATCACCGCAGCCCTCGACTACTACTTCGCACACTACAACCAGGGCCGACCGTTCATCATCGCCGGCCATAGCCAGGGCTCGGCCATGACAAAACTCGTGCTGATGAACTACTTCAAGGCCCATCCCGACTACTACAAACGAATGGTGGCTGCCTATGTCATTGGCTATGCCGTCACCAAGGATGACCTCTCGGCCAATCCACACCTGAAGTTCGCCACAGGCGAGAGCGACGCAGGTGTCGTCGTCAGCTGGAACACCGAGGGACCCGCCAACTCCAACGCAAAGAACATGGTGTGGATGCCCGGAGCAATCAGCATTAACCCACTGAACTGGAAACTTGACGACACCTATGCCCCAGCGAGCGAGAACCTCGGCTCATACGTGCTGAACTTGAACACCTTTGAGCGAGAATTCAAGGATGTCAATGCCGATGCAAGACTGAACGTCGAACGCGGTGTGGTAGTGACTAACGCCACATGCCCCTTCAACCCGATCACTTGGCTTTTCGGAACTGCCAGCTATCACGACAACGACTACGGACTCTTCTACAACAACATCAAGGAGAACGTGGCCAAGCGCATCGCAACCTATAGAGAAATCAACGGCTACTATGACAAGTCGCTGGCCGTGAAATGTATTAACGGTACCTTCATCGGCAAAAAGACAGAGAACATCATCTCATTTAAGGGCATACCTTTCGTAGGCCAGCAGCCCGTAGGCGACCTGCGTTGGAAAGCTCCCGTACAATATACTGAAGACAATGGCGTGTACGAGGCTTATGAATATGGTAAAGCTCCCTATCAAGCACCTGGCGACCCTGCCTCTGAATACGGGGAAAGCGAAGACTGTCTGTACCTGAACGTATGGAAGGCCGATGAGAATACTGCAGCGAAGAAGCCCGTCATGGTGTGGATCTACGGCGGCGGATTCGAAGTTGGCGGAACGACTGATCCACAATATGACTGCCACAACCTCGTGAAAGAGAACCCCGATGTCATATTCGTCACCATCACCTACAGACTGGCTGCCTACGGCTTCATGCATTTGTCACACCTGCCAGACGGAGCTGCCTATCCCGATGCCCAGAATCTGGGAATCATGGACCAGCTGATGGCTCTGAAGTGGGTGCATGAGAACATCGAGAACTTTGGAGGCGATCCCGACAACGTCACCATCTGGGGTGAGTCGGCTGGCGGATCAAGCTGCGCTCTGCTCTCACTCACTGACGAAGGACATAAGTATTTCAAACGTGCCATCGCAATGAGCGGTTCGCCCATCATGACCCGATCGACCGAGGAGGCCATCGCCGTCACCAACAAGATTATGGAGGCTCTCGAATGCAAGACCGTTGCCGACCTGCAGAAGATTGCCCCCCGAACACTTGCCGACAAGGTGGGAGAATTGTTCGGCATCTATCAGGTACTCGGATGGAGCATCTGGCCGGAAAGAGACGGTAAGCTCCTGCCCAAGGATGGATGGAAAGCTTACGAAGACGGCATGGCAAAGGATATTGACATACTCGCCGGCTGCACCAAGGATGAGTACAACACCTTTGCGGCTGCCCTCGGAGTAGAAGGTTGGAACAAGTGGGCCGCCGACCGTATAGCGAAGAGAAACAAACTGATGACGCCCGAAGAAATAGCAAAGGTGGAGAGCTACATCAGCAGCGCACCAGGAGAAGAGTGGCAGAAGACTTGCAGCATGTTCAGCCAGAGCTATTTTAACGCACCAGCTATCCGTATGTCAGAGAATCAAAGCAAGTCAGGCGGTAAAATTTACACCTACCTCTACACGCCCGAGTCCGCCTTGCCAATGGTGAAGAGCGGCCATGCCTCAGAGCTGTCGGTAGTATTCAACCATCCAGAGATGACCGGCTTTACAGGAAGAGTCATTGACGAGACCTTCTCGAAGACCATGCGCAAGATGTGGATTCAGTTTGCCAAGACCGGCAACCCGTCACTCAGTGCCGAACAGTCGCCCGACGGTCAGGCAAAGGTGTGGCCGCTCTACAACCAGAGCGACAAGCAGGTGATGGTGCTCGATGAGCAGAACATCCATCCGGCCAAGGAGTCAGAGGTGAAGATAGTGGACTGGGAGAACACCTATTTCCTGACCAAGTACTATTGCAACTGATAAAAACTATTAAAAACCAGTAATAACTCTGGAGGGCGCATCGCTGCGGCCTCCAGAGTTATTGCATAAATAGGTAATTATTGAAAATATACTTCGTGCTCACCCTTCTATCTCCTTGATAAGGTCGTCCAAACTGTCATATTCGTACACTCGTCCTTCGTCGAGGTCGCGCAGTGAACGCTCGTATGAAGACATTCTTTTGCGGCGAGGAACAGTAATCTTACCCACGCCACGTATCAGACCAATGGCGCGTTTGATGTCCTTCAGCATTGACATATCCTCTATGTTGACCAGTATCTGTCCCTGTGTCGGGACTGTTGCTACGTTTGCCATAATCGTTTCGTTTTTATATAATCCATCGGCAAAGATAGAAAGAATTTCCGAAATTCATTTCTCTTTTGCTGAAAAAGTGCAAAACCAAAGAGCAGGAATCATCAAGAAGAAGTAATGCAAATAAAATGCAAAGCGGAATGAATCCTTTTTTGTGCAGAAAAAATGATACCTTTGCACGAAAAAGAAAAAGATGAAGAATTTTCTTTTGCTACTCACTGTATGCCTGTTTCTCCTTTCCTGTGGCGACGCAAGGAAGAATGAACGGGCATATTTCCTTCATGGTGCATGGATGTTACAGCACGTAGAATTTCCTGTGGGGCAAAAACTGAACTACACGAGAGAGGGTGATGGCACACTTTGCCATATTTACACCAGCGACAGTACGCTCTATGAATGCCGACTGGCTACCACTCTGACAGGACTGGTCATCAGGCCAAAAGCAGTAGTCAAAGTGACACTGATAGACAAGGGAGGCGGTGAACTGCTCTATTTGGAAGACGGTGATCCGCACCCGCTCACCATTAGCAACGACAGCACCGTCACCATTCAGCGCAGCGGTGTGATTTATACCAGTGTTCGCGCCGACGACATCTTTCAAGAATGGAGCAACGATATTTGTAAAATTATCGATGCGGCCATGAAAGACGAGAATGCCGACAACAGCCGCTACGTGCTCTCGGCCAAAGAGCGGCGACAGGAAAGAACCATTATCTGGTTTGCCTGTGTATCGTTGCTCATCGCAATCATCGCACTGGTGTCTGTACGGCTTGCCATCATCAACCGCAGGGCGAAACGACAACTTCAACTACAATTGCGGCAGATACAAGAGGTGCAGGAAAACCGTCCTTCAACCGTAAGAGAAGCCGTGGAGACCGTGGAGAAAACATTTTTTGCTTCCGACGAATACACCGCCTTTTACCGACGTATAGCCAACGGACAACGACTGAAGGAAGAGGACTGGCAACAGGCAGAACAACTGCTGAAGACGGTATATCCCGGCTTTTGCAGTCAGCTGCGCGGTATTTATCCGATGTCGGAACTGGAGTTTCAGACCTGCCTGCTCATCAAGCTCCGCATAGCTCCCAAAGATATTGCCGCAGTACTATCGCGAGACATGAGCACCATCAGCACCGTGCGTAGTCGTTTATACAAAAAGGTGTTTGGCCAAAAAGGCGGTGCACGCGACTGGGACGAGTTTATCCTGTCAATGTAGCAAAGGCGCACTTGCAAACGAATTGCAAGCGCTTGCAAAGCAGATGCAAGCTGAAAGCCTTGGTCTGCTGGCCATAAGCTTGTACTTTTGCAACGTGTTAATTCACATGAAGTTCAATCCATTAAAAAAATTAAGACACATGAGAAAGATGATGGTAGTAATGGCAATGGCACTTATGAGTGCTATGCAAGTATGCGCCCAAAGTGCGAAAGTGGCCGACAAGGAACTTATTGGCGTTTGGATGCTGGAGAAAATGCAGTGGGATGGCGAAAAGGAGCGCATCTGCGGCAAGGCAAGCGGCTACACGCAGTTTAAGTACTATGGTGCCGACGGCGAATACGCATGTGCTGAGATTGCCCTCTCAAAAGAAGGCAAGATTGTGGTGATGCCCCATGAGTACGGAACTTACACTTTCAAAAATGGTGTTTATAGCGAGATGGGGCGTCCCGCAGTCAAGCCCGAGGAAATGATGATGATCGACAACACTCATTTCAAAGGTCGTTGGAAGAAACTGAATCAGGAATGGGTGAAGCTGCCCACACTGCCCAACAATGTGGTGAGGCACATCGTGAACTGCTGCAAGTACAAGGACACGCCTGCCGATATACAGCAGACAATCAAACAGAACATGTTCAAATAAAAGTTAGTAAAAATACAGAACTGCAGTAACGGCACGAGTCGCAGCGATTGCGCACCGTGCCTTTTTTTCATTTCAGTCCAGCTATATCTGGCCTATAAATTAAGTTTATCGGATGTTCCTTTTCCAAGAATGCAACCATATAGATAGGCAGATAAGTTACCCTCCCCACTCGCTTCACATTGGCATTTGACAGGACGAATGCTTCCGCAATCTGGTAATCATCATTTGCCATGACACCTGTCAGCGCGTTATGTCGTTGGTAGTCCTTGCCAGATTTCACCTCTATGGGTAGCACCTTGCCTCGATACTCTATGACGAAGTCCAGTTCTCCCTGCTTCTTGCTATTGAAATAGTACAGATCGAAACCATGCGCACGCAGTTCCTGTGCCACTACGTTCTCATAGATGGAACCGAAGTTGATGCCTTTTTCGTCGTTGAGTATGCGCAGTTGGATGCCATCGGCATATTGGCTGGCCAACAGTCCAATGTCGTTCTGGAATAGCTTGAACAGATTTCTTGAGCGCGACAGCTTCAGCGGCACTACAGGTTCTTCCACGTTGTAAGTGGTCAGGGCAACCCCAGCATCTTTCAACCACAGGAAGCTGTTTTCGTAGCGTGCAAACTTCAGGTTCTCATTCAAGTTTTTGAGGACGAACCTTTTGTTCTTCGCGTTCAGCTCTGGTGGAATCAAGTCAAATATATCCTCAATGTAGAGCTTGTGGGCTTTATCATATTTACTGATGTCACGTTTGTACAGGCGGACGATAGCTTGCTGTTCCTCCATCACCGTCTGCAAGTTGTTCGTGTCAATATATTTTTGTACAGCAGCGGGCATTCCTCCCACAATGAGATAGAGCTTAAACAGGTTCAATAACTGCTTGTGAACGAAATCATCCACGGGCAACCGCTGTTTCCAGGCTTCCCTAACGGTTTGCATCACTTGGGAATTGACCCCAAGTGCCTCAAAAAACTCCTCAATATCCAAGGGGAACATCTCCTTTACATCCATATAGCCTACAGGCTCAGACCGAAGGTCATTCAGTTCTACGCCAAGAAGAGAACCACTCAGTACGTAGCGGAAACTCCCTTCCTCAACAAGGAATTTGATGGAAGTCACTATCTCTGGACACTCTTGCACCTCGTCAAAAAAGACCATCGTCTTGCCCGGCACCATGCTTTCCATGGTGAGCAACGACAGTCTGGACAAAATCTCATGACTGTTCTTTGCGCCAGTTAGGATGACAGCAGCATTAGGCATGTCCACAAAGTTTATCTCCACGAAATGCTCATAATGGGTAGTTCCAAATTGGCGGATGGAGAATGATTTCCCCGTCTGACGTGCCCCAGTGATGAGCAGTGCTTGTCTCTTCTCCTTATAAAATTGCTCTAAGTAGCTGTCAATCTTACGTTTCAACATACGCTTGTCCGTTTTTCCAATGCAAAATTAGGCTATTTTGTCCGTTTTTCCAACACATTCCTGCCTAATTTTGTCCGTTTTTCCAATAATTAACTATTTATGCTGTACTGCACCCTTTAAGTAGACAGAGAAATTGATTTTTAGTTTTTTATTTTTTCAAAAGTAGACATATACGTTATTTTTCTCTTATTATCTTTTTCAAAAGTAGACATTTCTATCAAAATCTGCAAGTTTTCTTTTCTAAAAGTGGACACATTAAACTATTTTATTGATTATCAGCCTCCTTTCTTCTTTTCTGTACAAACTTGGGCACTTCCGAGAGCTGTCTCTTGGAAAAAGTGTCTTTCTTCTCCAGTTCACCTTTATAATATCTTCTGCGATAATTGGCCGGCGTATCATATCCGATTGCGAAACATGGACGGTTTTCGTTATAGAAAGTGACGTACTTATCTATACAGTCCCTGACGTCTTCCCTTGAGCGGAGCGTTTCTATCTGGAAGTCTATGACCAGCTCTTCCTTAATCCATCCATTTAGAGCCTCGTTGACAGGATTGTCGGTAGGCTTTCCTGCTCTTGACATAGAGCGTACTATCAGAGTATCCTTGATGAGCTCATTATACGCCATCGATGCATAGACGCTTCCTTGGTCGGTATGCAGCACCGTAGGTTCTGTTCTTCCTTTCAGCAGGCTTATAACATCTTTCAATCCGTCTATGTACTGCTCCCTAGCTCCTCTTCGTTCTGCCAGCTGCCAGGAGAGAATTTCCTTGGTGAATACATCAAAATAGAAGGTAATCTCAAAATAGAAGTACCAAAACTTGAATGCGGTCATGTCAGATACAACAACTTGCCTGGGGCGGTCTACAGTCTCCCATGTAGAGAATATGAGGTTGGGGTATCTGTCCTTCACCTTCCTCGGCTTGTAATGGGGCTGATGCTTAGTTTCCGACTTGATGCCCAGATAGCGGAAGCACTTATAGACGAAATTGTCGCTGACTTTTGTCCTAAGCGTGTTCCGTATATAAGCCGCAACCCATCTGTAGCCGTGAGAGGGGTATTCGGAGTGTACCTCCTCCACGACCTCCACCATGGCCTCCCTGTTGATATCACGGTCGGACGGGTCGCGTCTGAGCCACTTGTAGTAGCCAGACCGGCTTACGTCCATCATCTCGCAGATGTCCTTTACGGAATAGTCCCTCGACAGCATACTCACGATTTTGAATTCTTCGTTTTTAAACGAACATACTCCGTTTGCCCATCCGCGTTCTTCACCACCGCATAATTTTTTTTTAGACGTTCGTTCTCTATGCGCAGCCTCAGAATCTCACGCTTATAGGCCTCCTCCGTGCGATCAACACCCTCAGGGAGCACTTCCTTGATTTCTGCGTCTGCACGTGCCAGTCCTTCCAGACCGCCCTCCTCGTACTTCTTCAGCCAAATCTTAAAAGCACCGTCTGAGATGTGGTGGATGCTACAGAAGTCACGCAGTTTAATCTGACCATTCAGTTTATACTGATGGATCAGGAACTCTTTCTCTAATGGATTCAAATGCTTTGCCATAAAAAGTATTCCTTTCTGGTGGATTAAACTTCATGGTGCAAAGATAAGAAATAATTTCCAATCTGTAAGCACCTAGTTATTTTTCCACCTTCCCGTGTCTACTTTTCGTAGAGCAACATGCAATAATTCTGGAGGGTGCATCACTGCAGCCTCCAGAATGGTCAATAGTTCATCATTACGCTCTGATTTTACGGCAGTGTGATGCTGAGTTTCCTGAGGTCCTTGTCAGCACTCGAGGTGCCCACCATCACGTCGTAGCGACCGGGGAGGATGCGCATGACGGAATGGGCGGCATCCCACCACTCGAAATCAGAACGCGACAGCTGGATGGTGACGGTCTGCGTCTCACCCGGCTTCAGCAGACGGGTGCGGGCATAGCCGCGCAGGGTCTTCACCGGACCGTCAGCCGTGTCGCCCTGACGATGCAGGTAGAGCTGCACCACCTCGTGCCCCTCACGCTGTCCGGTGTTGGTCACGTCGATGGTCACGTCGTAGGCACCCGTTTGGTTCAGACGGCACTGCTCGTTGGCCAGTTGGAACGTGGTGTAGGACAGGCCGTAGCCAAAGGGGAAAAGGGGCTCGCCCCGGAAGAAGCGATAGGTGCGCCCCGACATGCGATAGTCGTCGAACGGCGGCAGCTGACTGTCATCACGATAGAACGTGACAGGCAACTTGCCCGAAGGGTTATAGTCGCCAAAGAGCACGTCGGCCAGTGCATGGCCACCCTGCTCACCGGCATACCATGCCTCGATGATGGCATTGCAGCTTTCCAGCTCAGGCACCATAGCCACGGCTGAACCGCTGCAGCACACGAACACCACCTTCTTGCCTGCCTTGTGCAATGCCTGCAAGATGTCGCGCTGCACCTGCGGCAACTCTATCGATGTGCGGTCGCCTCCGTCGAAGCCCGGTGCATCGGTGCGTGCCTCTTCGCGCTCCAGATTGGGCGATATGCCGCCCACGAAGATCACGGTCTTCGCTTTCTTGGCAGCCTTCAGAATTTCACTGATTGTAAACGTGTGCTCACCTTTGTCCACCAACTGCAGTGTGGTGCTGCCGTCGGCAGTCTCCGTAGTGGCTCCGATGGCGCGTTCCTTTGCCGTCATGCTGGTGATGTCGCAGGCCGTGAGATAAGGCACGTTGCCCAGACGAGAGCGCAGTCCCTCAAGCGGAGTGACCGTGTGAGAGGGCTGTCCGAAGTATATACCCCAGA
>ODAI014177880.1_pt1 | contig 11804 bp, 6 predicted proteins | sample 1539321 | NCBI WGS metagenome assembly ODAI01 (sample SAMN02144231, study PRJEB22623) | gut metagenome | biome: sheep rumen | host: Ovis aries | place: New Zealand
AGCTCGCCTGATTTGGGACTTCTTCCGCCACTTCTCTCGTGACATGGAAACCAAGAAGCTGAATTATACAGAATAAAGAATTTGACAAAACTTATTGAACACAATCAATGGTGGTTCTCGGTGCTCGACATTGTGGGAGCCATCAACCAGCAAGATGACTACGAGAAGAATCGTAACTACTGGAAGTATCTTAAAGCCAAGTTGCGGAAAGAGAATAATGAAGTGGTTAGTGCCACTACCCACTCAGATGGCAGAATTGTTTGAGACTGACCGTACGTCAATAGTTCGTCACATCAACAACATCTATAAAGTGGAAGAACTTGACAGGGAGTCAACTTGTGCAAAAATTGCACAGGTTCAAGTTGAGGGCAAGAGGAATGTAAAACGAAACATTCCATTGCACCATGCTTAGTGGTATTCGCAAATTTTGCGACTACCAGGTTTCTATTCTGTATCATCGCCACTTTCAGTGTCAAAAATAAATCAGATAAATTTTGCATTGTGCCCGATAATTTGTATATTTAACTCCGTTGAAGATAGGCTGCACCTCGACAATAAAAGAAAAAAGCATTTTTCTTTGTATTGTGCTCGATTTATACTATCTTTGCCACTAAAGTGGCGATGATGCTCACGCTTGGCAAATATGAACCAGTTCTCTTTGCTCTCGCTTAACCGCACCATTGCCCTGTAATAACCAAACCAATCTATATACAATGCAGTGGTTTTTTATCATATGGGGCATTCTCATCGTCATCCTTGCAGCTTGCATTCTTCCTTGGTGGTTTCTGCCGGCATGCATAGCTGCAGGCCTTTTATGCTTTTTTTTCCAAGAAAAGTGACGAGCAACCACTTCATTTCATGTCATTGAAGTGAAAATGTGCCCCTCATTGCAAGTCATTAGAAAGGAGTCTTTATTGAAATTTATTCATACTGTTGAAAAAGTTTACCTGCTCGTTTTCATTATTCGAAATTAATCCTTATCTTTGCAGAATAGAAACCTAAAACACGAAAAAACGGCAATGCCAAAGAAAAAATATACATTCATAGATTTGTTTGCTGGTCTAGGCGGATTTCATTTTGCTCTTAGTCAACTAGGACATAAATGCGTGTTTGCTTCTGAAATTCGCGAAGATTTGAGGAAATTATATCAAATCAATTTCCCTGAAACTAAAATAGAGGGAGATATTACAAAGATTAACCCCTCAGAAATACCAGCACATGATATTTTATGTGCAGGTTTCCCTTGTCAACCCTTTAGCCAGGCGGGAAAACGTCAAGGTTTCAACGATGAGAAGGATAGAGGAAACTTATTCTACACCATTTGCGATATTATAGACTATCATCATCCAAGATATATCATGCTTGAGAATGTTTCAAATTTGAAAGGACATGATGGAGGAAATACATGGGCAACCATTAAAAGTATGCTAGAAGAAAGAGACTATGAAGTGCAAGAAAGAATAATCTCTCCTCATCAATTTGGAACGATTCCACAGCATCGAAAAAGAATATATATTGTTTGTGAGCATCACAAGTATGGGCATTTGGAGCATTTTCGTTTTCCAGAACCTAGCAATCGTTTCACTTGTGACATCAACAAGATAATTGAAACTGATACGCCTGATTATATCCCTCTAAAAGCAGAAACGCGCGAACAATTGGCTTTATGGCAAGAATTTATAGATAAAACTGTCAATAATGGTCAAAAAATACCTCGTTTCCCTATATGGGCAATGGAGTTTGGAGCGAATTACGAATTCAAAGAAAAAGCGCCGGCATTTCAAACAATAAAAGAATTGCAAGGAAAAAGGGGGCATCTTGGGAATCTTCTACAGGGTAGTACTAAAAATGCATGCCTTTCATGTCTTCCCATTTATGCGCAAACAGCTAAAAACAAAGTCTTCCCTCATTGGAAAATTCGTTATATTGAGCAGAATAGAGATTTTTATGAAAAAAATAAGGAATGGTTAGACGAATGGATTGGAAAGGTAAGACATTTTGAGAATAGTCATTTGAAATTGGAATGGAATTGTGGAGATGATGCCGAACCTATCCTAAAAGATAAGATTATCCAATTCCGAGCTTCTGGCATTCGTGTCAAGTTGCCTACATTCTCTCCAGCGTTAAACTTGGTTGGCACACAGATTCCAATATTTCCTTGGGTAAAACTCCCTAAAGAAACATTGAAACCGGGAGAGCCTGACGAAGGTCGTTATATGACTCTAAAAGAAGCTGCCAAACTTCAAGGCATGCAAAATCTCAAGTTTGGAGATGAGAGCTATACACTCTCAACAACACGCTCTTTTGAAGCATTAGGAAATGCTGTTAATGTTACCGTTGTAAACCATATTGCTAAAAACCTAATAAAATGAGTGGCAAAGTATCTATAGCAACCAGACCGTTAGTATACTCAACATTCCGATACATCAGCAATCATGTATGGAATGCGATAGGTGAATATGTTGATAATTCTATTCAAAGCTACATGGACCACTTTGACTTGTTAAAGGATATAAATCCAAATAACAAGTTAAATGTGAGTATAAAGTTTGACCTTGATAATGATGTCATTACTATAAGAGATAACGCTTTTGGTATCGATGCCATGAATTTTCAAAGGGCATTCGAACTGGCAAACATTCCTTTGGACGTTAGTGGACTGAATGAGTTTGGAATGGGTATGAAGGTTTCTTCTATTTGGTTAAGCAACTTATGGAGTGTTGAAACTTCAGCTTATGGAGAACCTGTAAAGAAGACTGTTATCTTTGATCTTGACGAAGTAATAAATAAGCAAGAAACAGAATTATCTGTAGTAGAAGAGCCCTTTGATGAAAAAGCCCATTATACTCTTATTACTTTAAGGAGGCTCTCTATCAACAAGCCAACATCTAGACAAATGGGTGTAGTTACAAAGCATTTAGCAAGTATCTACACAAAATACATCAGAGAGGGAATTTTAGAACTTCAGATTAATGATACTATAGTTAGTGACACAATTCTAAAGCCACTAAAAGCATCATATTGGAAAACTCCAGATAGTGAACCCGTTCTATGGAAAAAGAATATAGATTTTAGTGCAGGAAACTATAAGGTTAAAGGGTTTATTGGTATTTTGGAAAAAATGAGTACCAATACAGACAATGGCTTTCTTCTTTTCAGAAGGAAAAAGGTTATTGGGACAAGCTATGATACAAAGTTTCGCCCCAAGAAGTTATGTGGGGATGTCGGTTCGCCAAGATATAAACGTATTTATGGGGAATTGGAGTTAGAAGGATTCTCTGTCAGTTTTACAAAAAATGCCTTTACCCAAGACGATGATTTGGATGCATTTATTGAAATGCTAGCAGATGATTTACAAAGAGACAAAAATTTCAAAATCTTTGAACAGGCACAGAAATATACTCCCACAAAGACAAAGAAAGAGAAGAAGTCGGTTGCTACGCAATTGGTAAATACGATAGTTTCAGGGTTAGATAAGCCCATCGAGATTGAAACGACAAAACCGGAGCCCAAGCCAGAACCAGAACCTGAACCGGAACAGCCTTCTGTTCCGGCAGAGATTCCTATAGTAAATACTGAACCCCCCAAACCTTCCATTTCGACAAAAGAGAAGAAGGTTTGTGTTGGCCACCTTGAGTTTTATCTCTCTGTTGGTGCTGAAGACCGGCTTACTACTGATCCTTTTTATTCAATAGTTAAAACTGAGGATAAGCATTATCGGTCAGTAATTAATCTCAAGCATAAGTTTTTTGAGCGCTTTTCTTCCTTGGTAGATAGTCAGAATGATTATGAGCCTATATCCGCTATCATCAGAACGATGATAGTCACAGAGATTGTGCTGACTCTCAACAATCAAAAAGATAGCTCTGCGTTTAGAATGAAGTTTGATGAAATATTTGCAAAAGTAGATGTCTGAAGTAATAAATATAATCGGATTGAATAGTGTTTCTCACAAGTTTTCTAATACGAAAATTGGTGATAGAACAAATACTTTCATGGCTAGCCAGAAAAAGTTAAGTGTTGATGGAAAACTGATTATTATAGGCGAAGCTCAGAGTATTCTGGAGCATTGCCTCGCACCTGGAGAGAAAGGTAATATTACGAACATAGCCGTAGGCTATATTCAAAGTGGAAAAACTCTTTCCTACACAACGCTTTCCACCCTAGCTGCTGATAATGGATATAGAATAATTATATACCTAACGGGTGTGACGTCTTTTCTGAATAACCAAACTTATGGCAGAATAAGGGATGACTTAAATGTGAATGAATCTGAGTGGTATTCTATTTTTGAGGATAAAACTCAAAATACAAATAATGATATTGATGAAGTATATAACTATCTTCGCTTTTCTACTGAAGCCCTTCTTTTCCCAGTTTTAAAACATGCTGCTCATATAGATAGACTTACGAAAGTCTTTTCTTCTACCGAGATTAAGGCGTATCTTGATAATATAGGAGTTCTTATCATTGACGATGAGGCTGATCAGGCAAGTTTCAATACCTATGCCAAGAAAAATGCAAGCAAGAAAGATTGGGAAGAAACCGAAGAGAGTAAAACTTATTCCAGCATTCTCAAATTAAGGTCGGTATTTCCCTGCTTGTCATATATACAATATACGGCAACACCTCAGGCTGCATTCCTTATTAACAACAATGATATACTATCCCCCAAGTATCATACAGTTCTTACGCCTGGCCAAGGCTATACGGGAGGAAAAGTTTTTTTCGTAGAGAAGAAGGATAATCTGATACGAGAAATTAAAGACGTATTTGACAAGAAGGACAATTGTGGCTATCCTGATTCGTTAACAAACGCTTTTCAGCAATTCCTAATTAGTGTCGCAATTGCCGTTTTCATAGAACACGACAGGGGTATAAAATTTCTTTCCATGATGGTACACCCTGATGGAACAATTGCATCAAATGAACGTTTCTATCAATGGGTTTCAGAAAAGAAACAAACATGGTTGCAGACCATCAATCTTCAAGACGGAGAGATTGCTAAAGAGAACCTACTAAGTGAATTTTTTGAGTCTTACAAAGAGATAACCAAATATTGCTTGCGTAAACCTTCTTTTAAAGAAGTCAAGAAACAACTGAATTCTGTCTTGTTAAAGACGAAGATTCATCTTGTCCAATCAAGGGTTGATAGTTTGGATGTAAGCCCAGAAAGTGAAATAAATTGGGATGCTAGCCCGTCTCATATTTTAGTTGGTGCTAACATCCTTAATCGTGGCTTTACTGTTGAAAATTTATCAATGACATATATGCCGCGAACCATAAAAGGGAAGGCTACTGCTGATACCATTGAGCAACGCTGTCGTTTTTTTGGATATAAACAAAAATATTTGGATTTATGTCGGGTGTTTTTGCCAAAGAAGAGTATAGAAGAATATGATGCTTACGTCAAGCATGAGGAAATCATGCGGGCCGCACTAAAAAAGTGCAAGACAACGGCTGAATATGCTAGGAATATCTCTGTCCTACATATGGGCGATAATCTTAATCCTACTCGTACCAACATTCTCTCAAAGAATTTAGTGAGGGGAAAAATGAATGGATGGCGTGAGATGGGTTCTATTGCCTATCGAGATTCTAACAAAGTTCTTTTTGAACAGTTGCTTGATGCCTGCCAGAAAGGTTTTGTAGAGATGAATCCCGAGATGACGAATGTAATGCGTAAACATAGATATTCTATAATTAGTACAGAATCCTTTATTGAGTTTTTGAAACAGGTTTCGTATGATGATTTACCGAATGTGACTCGTAAAATTGTAACCATTCAGTATCTAGAATATCTAAGGAGTCGAAAGACAAACCCAATTAAAAATGTTTACATTATTCAAATGTCTTATGGCTTGGAAGGCTCTAAATTGCGTGAACGTCAATTATATGAGAATAATAAAGTAGCTCTCATGATGGGTAGAAATCCCAAGGGGGATCTACCAGCTGATAATGAATTCAAATTTGAGGATTCATTATGTTTCCAAATACATCATTTCACACTTAATAATGCAGGCTGGGATAGCCATAAAGATTATTATAGCCTCTCGGTGTATTATCCTGAACCGTTAAGTTCGAGTTTCGTTTCTGTAGAACAAGAACCTGATGAAGATGATGAAGATGAATAGTAATTTGTACGAACTATATCAACAAACATTGGCAACTGAAATTGACAATGATAGTTATAACGTTGTTTCTATGGGAGAAGGCTCTCCTCATAGGATAGGTTGCTCAAGTAGTAAAACACCAATGCTTTTCATTGAGTGTTGCAACAATGAAAAAGTTTCTGACATAAAACTCTCTTTGTTTAGAGTTTTGTTTAACAGAAAGTGTGCATTAGTGGATGTTGAAAAGAGAACAAGAGAGGAAAAAACTTTCTCAATCATTGAGATGAAATCTACCGATGAAGAATTGGTTAAGTATTTCTTTCAAGTTCTTTCAATTGTATTGCAAAAACTTCCAAATAAGCCCGTGGTAAGCGAACTCAAGCAGGAAGTTTCAAAGGTTATTGAAATCTTCAAGTTACCTCCAAAATTCTCAAAAGAAGTAGTACGCGGTTTATGGGCTGAGTTACTGATTATTGAAAAAGGGGCTGATCCAGAATATCTGCTGAAGGCTTGGCATGAAGACCCTGAAGACAAATATGATTTTAATGATTCAATTGACAAATTGGAAGTAAAGTCGACAAAGGGGGATTTCCGCATTCACGTTTTTTCTATTGAGCAATTAAACCCAAACCCAAGTTCAAAGTTGTTGATTGCATCCGTGTTCGTGAATGCTGTCGGCGAAGGGGTTTCTATTTTTGACTTAGAAGACTCTATTGATAAGAGGGTCACTAATGTTGATTTGAAACTAAAACTTAAGGAGATAATCCTTACAACAATAGGCCCCCATATAGATGAAAGTGCCAAACTAAAATTTGATTACAAATTTGCAAGTGACACTTTGCGTTTATATGATTACAAATTAATTCCTTCAATCAAGAAAGAATCGATTCCCGTTGAAGTCTCTGGGGTTTCATTCCGCTCTGATATCACTGGGGTTATGTCTATTGATGAGTATGATTTTAAATTAGAGGGAAAACTATTTAGTAGCCTATAATTATGATTTATCCTAAAGGAGCTGAGATATATAAGTTGATAGAAAACTTGATTCATTCAAACAAGGATATTAATGTTATATCTGTTGGGGTAGTCATGCATTTGGAAGTAATGGGAACTGATTACTACATTTATTCCAAATGTGTAACTTATGCAGGGAAACCATATCCTATTAATACAACGAGAGCTCAACTCCCAAAACGGGATGAATTTGAAGCCATCAAAACAGGTAATAATATTTTTCTGTTCTTGGGTTTTGATGTTGAGAATAATGTTTTTGTATGTTGGGACCCCAATATCACAAAAGAAAGACTAAACAAGAAGTCATATGTTTCCTTTTTTAGTCGGCTAAATCTGCAACAATCAGTTGAGAAAGGAAGTATTACGACTGCTGCTTTACAAAACAATTTTAAGTACGTCTTGTTTAAGCAAGAGGATTTATGTTATTTTCTACTAAATGTTCACAAGTATTTTACTGAAGTAGAGATGGGCACCCCTATAATTTCAATCAATGAAAAAGTTCAAGGCTATCTTTCATCTGTTGAAGATGACGTTTCGGTCAAACTTTTTATAGACGAAATGTGTGAAATGGACGAATCCGCCAGTATTCTATCAGTCGTTTCGGGTTGTTTTAATGAGTTTGGGGAATTTTACCATGAGATGAAATTGAAAGATTGGTATTCTATTGTTAATGAATATCTAACGAACAAAGATTCTGTCTTTTATTATGGCAATATTGAGCCTGAGATAGAAGAGAATGAAAGCGAAGAGAATGAAGTGGAGTATGATGAGATAGATAAAGCATCTGAAGATATTCAAGTTAATTCCTATTACGAACCACTTCCATCTGATGACGTTGTTGAGAATGTATCAGAGGCAGAGCCTGTAATTATAAAAACAACATCAAAAAGCACATGTGAGGGCATAATCAATGAAGTGCAGGACGAAGAAAGACATGTTGCATTAGAAGACCGTGTTTGTTGTTCATTTCCTCTGTTAGTAATGAAATATTTAATGAACAACGACTACATTGTTTATAACAACATTATTCATTCATTCAGTACGCACGAATTTTTGCAGGGAATAAAGGTCGAGGCTTATAAATATAAGGATGAGAATGTAGAAATTCCGCGCTTCTTCTTGCCAGAAAAGTATTATTCCGGTTTAACTACAACTAATCAAAATCGATGGATTCCAGAAGTTAAGTTTCCTATAGATGGTAACGATTGTTTCATCAGTAATCAATGGGTGGGGCATGATGTAGAGAAAAAAAGCAATTTGCGTATAAACGACTTCGCTTATATGATTTACAAATTGTCTGGCAAAAAGTATTATATTAACTTTATTCCATCTGGTCGCATATATATTATGCAACTTGTACATATTAAAAAAAAAAGAATAATTGACACCAATACCGACTTAGTTTCAGGATGGACAAGGGATGTCATGAATTGTGTGGAGCGGATACCTAATGACATATTCCGGCTAAAGGATGTTTATGCTTTTACTGAAGAGTTGCAAGAAAAACATCCGGATAACAAGACAATACGTGCTTCGATACGACATAAGTTGCAAACCCTTCGTAATAAAGGTTATATTGAGTTTGTCGGCAATGGAAAATATCGTAAACTCAAAGAAAAAAGTTCCCCGCACCATTCGGAACAAATCGTGAACATCAAGCAGACTAAGATAGAGCCACCCATAAGTAATAATGTGTGGCTAATATGCTATGACATAAATCATTTTGATGTAGAAGGTTGCTTTAAAAAGTTTGGGCAGATTTATTGGACTCACAGAGGGGCAAAGATGAATGTGAAGATAGGCGATATTGCCTATCTATATTCTAATTGGCCAGAGTGTGCAGTGCGTTATAAAGTGGAAGTGGTAGATAGCCAAATCCCATATTCGCAAGAAATGGATGTAGAGGATGAATTTTCGAAAAATGGTCCTTCGAATGAGGATGGTTCAAAATATAAGTATTTTCTTGTTCGCCCCATTGCAGAGACACATAGCCCAGCCCTATGTCTTTCGGCAATGCAAAGTAACGGTTTGGTAGGCAAGCGAACTGCTACAACTATTCTCTCAAAGAAGGAATATAAACCTTTGAGGGAGTATATCGAGCAGCATTTTGATGATGCAGACTCAATCGATGAACAATGCTATATGCATTTTGTTCAAGTAATAGACCATATCAAGCAAGCAAAGATAAAGGGTGAGGTAATTGTTGCCAAACCTGTATTGTTGCTTTCCTTGATTGATGGCGTTGAAAATGGCGTTTTCGGAAGCAATCGCTTCTGCTTGAACGAATGGTTGGAAGAGCGGTATCTTTCGCTGATGAAGCAATATACAAAGGATTCTCAGTTCGATGCTCCATCTCCAATTTCTAATCCCTTCTGGCATATGGCTACTGACGGATTCTGGCACTTGCAATTGAAGGAAGAACACGAAGGCAAAGCAACGCCCTCAACAGCATGGCTGAAGGAGAATGTGGAGTTTGCCCGCTTCGATGATGATTTGTGGGTGCTTCTGCAAAATCGTGAATGGCGAATGAAACTTCGCGACTTCATCATAGAGCATAAACTGACCAAATAACCAATAAAATCCCTTGTAAATTTTCATAATGCGTGGTGATGCGGCCTGTGGCCTAAATGAAAATGAAAAATGAAGAATGAAAAATGAAGAATGAAAAATAAGGAGAGAGAGCCCTGCTTTCCAACCTCAGCGAGATATATTTGCTGTTTGGGCGGCAGGGTTTTATTTGCCATTTTCTCAACTTTCGCACGAGCTATTTCTCACCCGATTGTGTTAACGAAGTGTGAAAATGTGTTGCACAAACGGGATTTTTGAATCTGAATTCTTAAAAGATAATAAAGTTTTTGGGGGTGTCCTGCGTTTTGGGACACCCTCGTATTATATTTGCAGGCTGAAATGATATTTCAGTTTATGGATAACTTTATTGTTTAACAATTTAACTTAATATTCAAAAATACTATGTTGTACAAAACTATTGTAGAAAAAGACGAGAACGGTTTGGGCATGCTTATTGCTGCCGCAGAACAGTTTTCGAAGGAACGGTTCCTTGAGGGTATCAGGTTGAAGCACTATGACCTGTATGACATCAACCAGATGGTTGTATGGGTGAGGGAGCATCAGCAGAAACTGAATCGCGAGTCGCTGGCGCTGTCGAAGTTTGCGGAGACGTTTATCCAGGAGTATGCCACGAACAACAACGAGTGCTTTGAGACGGCCCGCCTGTTTTTCAATCGCATCCGCAGCACCATCAGCACGAGCCAGAAGGTGTACAAGAAGATGTGTCCGAAGGTGAGAAGACAGTTGCCAAGTGGCACGGAGAGCCCTTCTGTGTATGAGCGTTCGTATCTGACATATGCGCCCTGCACGCCGGACGTTTTCGGCATTTCCTCGTTTAACGATGCCGTGGGCGAGTTGTATCATGAGTTGGAGACGTTTTTCGTGATGGTTGTGCAGTCGTTGGTGTTGTGCCACAAGATGATCAAGACGGAGCATGACGTGAGGCTGGACGAGGAACGCTGCCTTGCGATTTACAGGGACAGCTGCGAAAAGGCGATGAGTGGCCTGCGGGATTTCACGCAGATGTTCTGCGGTTCGCTGCCGGAGGCGGAGAGTGAGTTGCTGGAGCGGAGGAGCAAGGCGAAGAAGCTGTCGGACTTTGCCTTGGAGAACTACCACAGATTCAACAAGACGGAGTTCAACACTTATCTTGTGCTCGACACCATCAGAAAGGGGCAGCATGACGGATTGACGCAGATGGAGGCTTGCCTGTGGCCGAACGACCACGAGAAGGCTTTGCGCGTGCGTGAGGTGGTGGCGCGTTTCGATGAGTTGCCGGATGTGGAGGGACAGAAGGGCAAACTGTGCAGTTCGATTCTGGTGAAGTTTCTGAAGTGGTGTGGCGTGGAAGCTGAGAAGGAGAAGAAGGTTTACGTGGGGTATTTCAGCAGGGAGTATGGCGGCGCGTTCAAACTGCTGAGTTGGAAGAGTGTGAGCCAGGAACGGAAGAACCTCAAGGAGTTGGGCGTTGACGACGGGGAGTTGGTTAGGGATTTCGAGAAGTCGGTTGGTGCGTTGGCCAATCAGCCGCGGGACGTTATTCCGTTCAAACACGCCAGTGGTTATAATTGATTTTTTGGATTGCTGATAAAATGATGTGGATAGATTCTGGATGGGTCTATCCACTTTTTTTGGATTGTTTTCGCGGGTTTTGGATTGGAAAATGTGAAGTTTTGGATTGAGAAAGGGGGTGCCTGTCCAAAAGTTGTGGAAAAGTAATCCAAAACATGCGATTTCGATCCAAAACTTCGTAATCGGAGTGTCTAATGCGTTGAAAAACAGAAAATTAGCTGTCTATGTCATGTTGGGATTTTTGTTGGAAGGAGGGGAAAAAAGTGGTAATTTTGCATTGTACAATTCCGAGGAATGTGGAATGAGGAATGTGGAATGAGAATAGCGTGGGAAATGGAGATTCTCTTGGCGCGCGAAAGAGGTATCGTCCAAACTCCCAAACCATCCCGAGCAAAGCTCGCCCCCCCGTAGCCTTCCCCAAACTTCTAAACTCCTCTAAAACGAGAGAACTAAATTAATCATTAACCCGCCCCCAACCGAAAGGAATGAAAGCCTCCCCGACGGGGGGAGGATGGAGGGGGCCAAAAAAGAAAGGAA
>ODAI011173504.1_pt1 | contig 11803 bp, 10 predicted proteins | sample 1539321 | NCBI WGS metagenome assembly ODAI01 (sample SAMN02144231, study PRJEB22623) | gut metagenome | biome: sheep rumen | host: Ovis aries | place: New Zealand
GCAGTGATGCTGATACTTTCCTGAAAAACGTTGTAACTAATTCCAGGTTTCTTTATAGTGCGATTTCTTCTTATGATCAGGATGATGTAATAAGAGATTTTAAAAACTGGGGAGCCAGGCTGAAGATAGAAAGAGGTAACCGGGTATTTCCTGAAAGTGACCGTTCTTCAGACATTATTAAGACATTAACTAATCAGATGAGGAAGAAAAAGGTTAAGGTTCGTTATAATGCAGAAGTTAAAAAACTGATATGTGAAAACTATACCTCTGATAACACCAAGGATAAATATAAGTATATCGTAAAAGGTGTTGAACTAGAAGGTGGAGAAAAGCTGTATGCTGATTGTGTTCTTGTTACTACCGGAGGAAAGTCTTATCCGAGAACAGGTTCCACCGGCGATGGATATAGAATGCTTAGAAACTTTGGAGTTGAAATCAAAAGTCCAAGGCCTGCACTGGTTCCATTAGAGGTTAAAGAAAAATGCTGTGCCGATATGATGGGACTTTCTCTGAAAAATGTATCAGTAAAGTTTGTGGCTTCCAGAGATAAGTATCCTTTCCTTAACAAAAACAAGATTCTTTACGAAGAATTCGGTGAAATGCTTTTCACTCATTTTGGTGTCAGTGGTCCGATCTGTCTTTCTGGATCTTCCTATATCAGTGCTTTCTTTAACAGTAGTAAGTACTTTCCTGATGGAAAGCCTAAGGGACCTATTAATATCGATATGATTATTGATTTGAAACCTGCACTTACTGAAGAAGAACTTGACGACAGAGTATTAAGAGATTTTGAGGAATATCATAATCGTGATTTTCAGAATTCTCTTTCAAAACTTCTGCCACGTCTTATGATACCTGTTATTGTAGAGAGAAGTGGAATAAGACCGAACAAAAAGGTGAATGAGATAAGTTTCCTTGAGAGAAAGAAACTGGTGAATCTTTTGAAACATTTCCCTCTTACGGTTACGGGCTTCAGAGGTTTTGATGAAGCAATAATCACCGGTGGCGGAATATCAGTAAAAGAGATAAATCCATCCAATATGGAGCTTAAGAAAATCAAGAATCTGAGAGTGGCCGGGGAGATAATAGATTGTGATGCGCTGACCGGTGGATTTAATCTCCAGATAGCATGGTGCAGTGCATATATGGCTTCAGCTCCGTTGTTGAATTAGAAAACATATTTTGGTACAATATCCTATGTGTTTTGAAAAATGTATGGCATATCCGAAATTAAGTGCCATATGAAATTTGAGAGGTGTATATGAATAAAATAATAAGACATAACAAAGCAGTTATGGGGTTACTTACATTTACTGCTTTGGTTTTCTTTTCGTTATTTTTGGGTATCAATGTATCTGCAGATGAAACAGCGTCACTTAATTATAGTGAGCTTTCGCTTTATCCCGGACAGGAGATAGGACTAAAGCTTGATGGTAAAGCTTTAAATATTTCGGCTGTTCAGTATTCTTCTGATAATACAGGTCTTGTAACCGTGGATGAGTCCGGTAAGGTTCAGGCGACTACGGATACTGATTTAATTCAGAATTCTGAAGGGGCTGTTATTACAGCTACATATACATATAAATCTGAAGAGGAAGAACTAAATGCTTCCCTCACCTGTAAGGTTTCAGTTTCGGTACCACAGGATCCGGATTTTGGAGTTAAGCCTTTAGGTGCCGGTTTTTCCAGAAAACTTAAATACAGCGTTACCGATACATTTACAGATACTGTCTGTAGCTGGGTTACTGAAGATAAATCTATAGCGTCTATCGATGAAACCGGTAAGATAACAGGTAAAAAGGCGGGAGATGTAAGAGTTGGTGTAAGATTCACCTGCGGAACATCCTACTACGATGCTCTGGGCACAGTTACCATTACAAAGGCAAAGCCTGTAAGTAAAAAGGTGGCTATTAATTATTATAATAGAAATGCTATCAATGTTAGAGATTTTCTTGAGAATATCAGTGAGAATAGTAAGATAACAGAGCTTAAATCCTCAAAGACCCAGTACATAAAGGTAAATAAGAAGACTAATACCTTCAAGATTAAAAAGAAGGGTAAGAATATAAAGATAAGCTGTAAGGTAGACGGGGTTCCGGTGTCCTTTAAGGTTTATGTGACTAAGGCAAGACCGTCGAATTCAGCTTTTGATAATACAGGAAGATATGGTGCACCTGGTTATGTTTCAACTCCTGTTATACTTTATAACAGACAGAGGAAGACATTAAAGGCTGAGGGCACACTGCTGATAAGTACAAAATCCTTCAGATCTGAGAATCCTAAGATTGTAAAGGTTACAAAGAAGGGTACTCTTAAGGCTATGAAGGAAGGCTCAACCCATGTTGTCATGGAGATTGATCACTTTGAATACCGCTTCCTTGTCACAGTTACAACTAAAGAGGTTGCTGCAGTACTAAACAGAGCGGTGGATGTTATTGGCTGTACCTACAGTCAGGCAAGGCGTATGGAAAAGAGATATTATGACTGTAGTTCACTTGTATGGCGTGTATACAGTCCGTCAGGAATTACATTTGGCTATCCATCCTGGGCGCCTACAGCTGATATGGAGGCCCAATATATGGCGAACCATGGTAAGATCATCGCCTGGAAGGGTGTCCCTTATAAAAAACTTAAGCCGGGAGATATTATTTTCTTCGGTGGATATTATGACTGGCAGTATCGTACCATCGGTCATGTTGCTATATACGTTGGCGGCGATACCATAGTTCATGCATCCGGAGGTGGCTTCGGAGTTATAGAAAGTAATTATACGGACAGAAGACAATCCATAGTTGCGATTGCTCGTCCTTTCTAAATAAAATCACGGGGGTGAATTAAATGAATATAGCAATAGACGGACCTGCTGGAGCAGGAAAAAGCACCATTGCAAGACTTGCGGCAAAGGAACTTGGTTTTGTATATGTTGATACTGGAGCTATGTACAGAGCGATAGCACTTTATCTGATTGACCATGATACCAATATTGAGGATGAGACTGCTCTTAAATCAGCTCTTTCCCAGATCAATATCAATATTGTTTATGAATCAGGAGTTCAGCATGTATTCCTGGATCTTCAGGATGTTTCAACTGAAATCAGAAGTGAGAAGGTTGGAAATATGGCTTCCAAGTCTTCGGCTCTTGCTCCTGTAAGAGAGAAGCTTCTTGATCTTCAGCGTGATATTGCTGCAAAGAATGATGTTATTATGGATGGAAGCGATATCGGAACAAATATTCTTCCTAATGCTGAACTGAAAATATACCTTACAGCATCAGTGGATGTAAGAGCAAAGAGACGCTTTGATGAACTTGTTCTTCATGGTGAGAAGCCGGATCTTGAGGATATTAAGAAGGGTATTGAGCAGAGAGATTATCAGGATATGAATCGTGATATAGCTCCATTAAAGCAGGCTGAGGACGCTGTACTTATTGATAGTTCTGATCTTGGTATTGCAGAGGTTGTGGATAAGATAGTGACTCTTGCAAAGGAAAAAAGGGCATAACCAGAATTATTATATGTGAGGTAGATGTATGGAAGTTATTCTCGCCTCAAAAGCCGGTTTCTGTTTTGGAGTAAAGCGTGCAGTAGACAAGGCATTTGAAGAGGCTGAAAAGAAAATTAATTCTGATACCGGAGAAAGTTCCGCAGTCTTTACATTTGGCCCTATTATTCATAATGAAGAAGTAACTAAACGTCTTAAGGAAAAAGGGGTAAATGTAATCGAAAGCACGGATGAGATAAAAAATCTTCCTGCTGGAACCAGAATAATTATCAGATCCCATGGAGTCGGGAAGGATATATACAGGATCATTGAAGAAAACGGTCTTCAGATTGTTGATGCGACCTGTCCTTTTGTCAGTAACATCCATAAGATTGTAAGTGAACAGTCTGAGAAAGGGGATGTGATCCTGATAATCGGCAACCCGGGACATGCCGAGGTTGAGGGAACGATTGGATGGTCGGGAGAGGAAACATATGTCATTAATTCTGTTGATGATATAAGAGCACTTCCCGATATAAAGGACAGAAATATTACTGTTGTATCCCAAACAACATACAGCCTAAAAAAATTTCAAGAATTAGTTGCAGAATTGCAAGATATTTATTATAATGTTAATGTTTGTAAAACTATCTGCAATGCGACCGAAGAACGACAAAAGGAAGCAGAAGAATTGTCATCCTCTGTGGACGCGATGATCGTTATAGGTGGCCGCAATAGTTCTAACACACAAAAATTATATGAAATAAGCAGACAGCAATGTAACAATACTTACTATATACAGACACTCGATGATTTGGATTTAACTGTTTTTGAATCCGCTAGTAGGGTAGGTATTACTGCTGGGGCATCTACCCCGAACGATATTATTAAGGAGGTTCAAAACAGTATGTCAGAACAAAGTTTTGAAGAAATGTTACAGGATGAGACACCTGTATCAATCAGACCGGGACAAGTAATTGAAGGAGAGGTTATAACTGTAAAGCCGGATGAGCTTGTAGTTAATATTAATTACAAGTCAGACGGAATCGTAACAGCAGCAGAGTATTCAAATACTCCTGTTGATCTTACAACAGTTGTTAAGCCTGGTGATTCTATTCTTGTAAAGGTAATTAAGACAAATGATGGTGATGGACAGGTACTTCTGTCACATAGAAGAGTTGCAGCTGAGCAGGCATATGCTGAGCTTGAGGAAGCTTTCAATGAAGGAAAGGTTCTTAAAGGAAAGGTAGTTCAGGTTCTTTCAGGTGGACTTAGTGTTCAGGTTAGTGAATGTAGAGTATTCATTCCTGCAAGTCTTGTATCAGATACATTTGAAAGAGACCTTTCAAAATATCTTGATCAGGAAATCGAATTTGTACTTACAGAGTATGAACCACGTAAGAGACGTGTTATCGGTAACAGAAAGAAGCTTGTTGCTGAAGAGAAAGAAAAGGCTGCAGCAGAGCTTTTTGCAAAGATTAATGTTGGTGACACAATTGATGGTGTTATAAAGAATATCACTGATTTCGGTGCATTTGTAGATCTTGGTGGTGCAGACGGACTTCTTCACATCTCAGAGATGTCATGGGGAAGAGTTGATAATCCTAAGAAGATCTTCAGCGTTGGTGATAAGGTTAAGGCCTTTATCAAGGAGATCAATGGTGATAAGATCGCTCTTTCACTTAAGTTTGATGATCAGAATCCATGGCTTACAGCAGAAGAGAAGTATGCTGTTGGTACAGTAGTAACAGGTAAGGTTGCTAGAATGACTGACTTTGGTGCATTTGTTGTACTTGAGCCAGGTATCGACGCTCTTCTTCATGTTTCTCAGATCGCTCTTCAGAGAATCGAGAAGCCTTCAGATGTTCTCAAGGTCGGCGATGAAGTAACAGCTAAGGTTGTTGATTTCAAGCCTGCTGATAAGAAGATCAGCCTTAGCATCAAGGCTTATCTTAAGGATCAGGGCGTTGAGGCTCCAGCTGAGGAAGCAGCAGAAGAAGCTGCAGATGCTGAGTAATCAGAATCATTAAGATGTAACGTAAGGGGAATGAGTTATGCTCATTCCCTTTTTTTTAAACAGATGGATAGTAAATTGATATTCCTAAAAAAATATCTTGATTTATGTTTACCGTTGTGATATATTGTAACAGCTGTTAAAAGACAGCTAAAAATAAAGGTGGTCCGCTGCAGTTATATAATATCTTTTAGATATAAGACCTGATTGATCAGGATATCATTTATGCATGAACATCGAATAATATAATGGAGGAAGATTTCGATGAACAACAGTGAAATCATGAAGAGCATTGAGAAGGCTCAGCTCAGAGAGAAGAATTTTGATTATAACGTAGGTGATACAGTTAAGGTATCCGCTATGATCAAGGAAGGAAACAGAGAAAGAATCCAGGTTTTTGAGGGTACAGTACTCAAGATCCAGGGTACAGGATCAAGACAGACATTCACAGTTAGAAAGAATTCTAACGGTGTAGGTGTTGAGAAGACATGGCCTGTTCATTCACCTCTTATCGAGAAGATCGAGGTTGTTAGAAAAGGTAAGGTCAGAAGAGCTAAGCTTAACTATCTCCGTGACAGAGTTGGTAAGAGTGCCAGAGTTAAAGAGATCGTTAAATAAGGCAGATTATTTTTTGGCTGGAGTATACTTTATACTCCAGTCATTTTTTTACCGGTTTTATGATCGTAAAAGTCATTTTACCGATGATTTTTAGCAAATATTTGATTATTCACAACCGTTTGGAACTGTACGGAAGATAGATTATGAACGATAAGATCAAAAAAACGAAAAATAAGAATATTGCGGATTTCAGTCTTGTCAAGGAATCAAAGAAACCGAAGAAAAAGAAGCTGAAGAAGGTTGAGTTTTATATACTTCTTGTTGCAACAGCGCTTGTATTCGGCTTTGCCTTCGTAAGCTTTATGTATCAGACCGTGACGGTTATCGGCCCATCCATGGAAGGAACCTTGGATGATGGTGATGAGGTTGTGATCTCCAAGCTTAGAAAATTCTTCAGCGTAAAGGTTGATGATATAGTTGCGATCAAGAAGCCTGACAGTGATTATTACAGCATTAAGAGGATCGTTGCTGAGCCAGGCGATACAGTTTACATCTCCGGCGGTAAGCTATATGTAAATGATGAGCTGCAGGAAAGATTTGCAGAAAAGATCATTATCAATTCAGGAGCGGCCGGAAGCAAGATCAAGCTCGAACAGAACCAGTATTTTGTACTTGGTGATAATGTTAATAGCAGTGATGATTCGAGATTCAATAATCTTTCGATAGTTCAGAAAACAGATATAAAGGGAATAGTCATCTACAGATTAAGTCCGAAGGATAAGAGGGGTAAGGTTAAGTAATGACTGATAAATTTAATGAAATGGCTGCGATCAACTGGTATCCGGGTCATATGACCAAGGCTGTCAGGGAGATGGAGCAGAACATAAAGCTTATAGATATAGTTATAGAGCTTCTTGATGCGAGAGTTCCTTTCTCAAGCAGAAATCCGGTCATCGATAAGCTTGCTGCAAATAAATACCGTCTGATGCTTCTCAACAAATCAGACCTTGCTGATGCAACGGTCACAAAAAAGTGGGAAGAATATTATAAAGAGAAGGGCATACGTGTTATCGCTCTTGACTCAAGAGTAAGTAAAAATGCAAGAGGTATTACTCCTGTTGTGACAGAGATCTGCAAAGAGAAGATTGAGCGTGACAGAAGAAAAGGCCTTCTTAAGCGCCCTGTCAAAGCTATGATAGTTGGTATCCCTAACGCTGGAAAGTCTACATTTATCAATTCTTATGCAGGAAAGGCCAGTGCAAAGACCGGAAACAAGCCGGGAGTAACCAAGGGCGTTCAGTGGATCAGATTCGGAAATGATATCGATCTTCTTGATACACCTGGCGTTTTGTGGCCGAAATTCGAAGATAAGCGTACCGGTATCAATCTTGCGCTTATCGGCTCCATCAATGATAACATCATAGAGAAGCATGAGCTCTCATTATATTTCATAGATTATTTAAAAAATAACTATTGCGGTATCATCTCAAAAAGGTATAATATTGAAGAGGTTATGGATGCAGAAGACATTTTGCATGGTATTGCTGATGTCAGAAAATGTGTCCTAAAGGGAGGAGAACCCGACCTGGAAAAAGCGGCACAGCTTCTTATAGATGATCTTAGAAGCGGCAGTCTTGGAAGGATATCCCTCGAAACACCTTGAGTTTAAGGAGCATAGTACATTGAGTGGCAGAAAGAATAAAGAAATTGAAAGTATAGATGAAGCAAAAGAGATTTTCTACAGCCTTGCTGATGACAGAAAGCAGGAGAAGAGAGCTTTAAGAGAAGCAGCAAGAGAAGAAAAGAGACTTGCCAAGGAACAGGCCAAGGAAGAGGCTGAGCTGCTGAAAAAGAAGAAAAAAGGCCTTTCTGATGACGAAGCTGAGGCTGATTCTGATAAAGAAGAAGCAAAAGCTGAAGTGACAAAAGACACGGACTCGGCAGCTGCAGATACTGACAGTGAAGACGTGGAGGATTCTGAAGAGAAGTCATCTAAAAAGTACAGAGGCCGCAAGAAGAAAAAAGAAAAAGTAAATATACTCAAAGAGTTATATTATCTTGCTATTTATATTGGTATTGTAATCGTTGTATGTTTTCTTATCATTACATTTGTCGGTGAGAGAACAACCGTACAGGGCGATTCAATGCTTCCGACACTTACGAATAATGATAGTCTCTGGATAGATAAGATCAGCTACAGATTCACCGATCCGAAGAGATTTGATGTAATCATCTTCCCTCCAAGGAATAATGATGAGAAGATCTATATCAAGAGGATCATCGGCCTTCCGGGTGAGACAGTGCAGATCGATGAAAAGGGAAATATCTTTATTGACGGTAAGCTGCTCGAAGAGGATTACGGACTTGAGATCATAGAATCCTCAAGGAGAGGCGTCGCCAGCAGTCCTGTCATACTTGGACATAATGAGTACTTTGTTATGGGAGATAACCGGAATAACAGTATGGACAGCCGAAGTTCCTCAGTCGGAAATGTCAAACGTGACGAGATAATAGGAAAAGCAGTTTTCCGTCTGGCTCCATTTAAGAAATTCGGAAAAATAAAGTAATTAATCAGAGGGAATATTTGTCATACATCTATTCCCTCTTTCTATGTCGATATATTAATAAATGTGGGAAGTGTGGAAATGAATATTTGTGAGATCAGGAAGAGGCTGCAGGATATAGATAAATTCCCTGCGCTTAAATATGAGGAGAAGAAAAATCTTTATAATGCATTTATAAATGAGATAAAGGACGATGAGAGAGTTGGAGTTATCGCTGTCAGAGAGAAGGCCGAAAAGGCTGTTCAGGCGATAAATGACGAAGTGCTCCGCGTCAGGAAGATGATGTTTTTTGAAAATAAATACAGTGATCTTCAGTATATCTGCGGCACTGACGAGGTAGGAAGAGGACCTCTGGCAGGCCCTATCGTGACTGCTGCGGTAATACTTCCGAAAAACTTTGTAATTCCATATCTTAATGATTCAAAGCAGGTAAAACCTGCCATGAGAGAGGAATTATATGATATAATAATGTCCAATGCCATCTCTGTAGGGCTCGGTATGAATACTGAAGGCTTTATCGATGAATATGGAATTCAGGAAGCAAACTATGATGCGATGAGAAAAGCTGTTGCAAATCTCAGCATCAAGCCTGATCTTGTTCTGGTGGATGCGGTTAAGATCCCTTCACTTGATATAAAGCAGGTATCCATCGTTAAGGGTGATGCGCTGTCGGTATCTATTGCAGCTGCAAGCATTATTGCAAAGGTCACAAGAGACAGACTCATGAAGGAGTATGACGCTCTATATCCTGAGTATGATTTTAAGAACAACATGGGCTACGGCTCCAAGAAGCATCTTGAGGCGCTTGTAAATAAAGGACCTTGCGAGATACACAGAAGATCATTTATCAAGAATTATGTGTAATCCTTAAAGTCATGAAGCATGTTTCAAGTACAAATGATCATGAGTCATATGTCATTTTATGAAGGACTTAAGTTATATTTCCGTTGATGAAGGACTTGAGTCATGTGTCATTTGATGAAGGACTTATGTCATATGTCAGTTTGTGAAACCTTAAGTAATGTGTTTGACAGGAAATATGATGTCATGAACTAAGTGTTATAAAAGAGGTACATTTATTAGAATGTATAATAACAGAAAACTGGGAAATGAAAAGGAATTAAAGGCTGCTGCTTACTTAAGTGATAAGGGCTATAACATACTTGAAATGAATTTTTCAGTCCGTCAGGCAGAGATAGATATAGTAGCAAGTGATGCTGACGGAACTCTGGTTTTTGTTGAAGTAAAATACAGAAGCACCAATAAGAGCGGAAGCTCGCTGGAAGCAGTAACTTTAAGTAAACAGAAGAAGATCTGCCGCGCCGCTTTATCATATCTAAGTATCAGGAATATAAATCCTGAAACTACCTCTATAAGATTTGATGTGATCGGAATCGACGGAGATACTATAACGCATATTGAGAATGCATTTCAGTTTGTGTAAAGCACATTACAGCAATGCGGTTAATTTAAAATAATGCATTTAAAATGCATATGGATCTGTATGAATAATATTAATATACCTAAAAAACTGAATATTAAAACGATAGAAAACAGTGACGGAACTGTGGTGCCATTTATCTATTCCAATCTTCTCAACCGCTATAATGATAAGATAATCCATGGATATGCAACAAGGCTCGGAGGAGTCAGCCGAGGATATCTTTCATCGATGAATTTTGGAGTTGAAAGAGGAGATACTGAGGAAAATGTAGCTGAAAACCACAGAAGATTCGCACAGGCTCTCGGATATGACGAGAAGAGACTTATCTTTTCAAAGCAGTATCATACGGATCATGTAAGAAACTGCACGGAAGCTGATGCAGGAATCGGTTTTTCGAAGGAGAATCCTATCCTTGATACGGATGGATATATCACTGACACAAAGAATCTGCCGCTGATGGTTTTCTACGCTGACTGTGTACCGATACTTTTCTATGCTCCTGATGTAAATGCAGTTGCTGCGGTTCATTCCGGATGGAAGGGAACTGTTGGAAAGATCGGACCTAAGACAGTACAGAAATTTGTTAATGAATATAAAGCTGATAAGTCTAAGCTTATCTGCTGCATCGGACCTTCAATCTGTAAGGACTGCTATGAGATTGGCAGGGAAGTTGCCGAAAGGTTCTATGATATAGCTGGTAAAGATGAGGAAATCCTTTCCTATGATGGAAATGATAAATTCCATGTTTCTCTGCAGAGGGCTATCAGAAAGACTCTGATAGAAGAAGGCATGCTGCCTGAAAATATTGAAATATCAAACGCCTGCACCTCATGTAATCATGAGATACTTTTCTCGCACAGAAAGAGCAACGGACTAAGAGGAAAGCTTGGCGCTGTAATAATGATCAGGGAATAAGGTAATACATGAAAGAACATCTGATTGTCGGAATCACACAAGGAAGTCCTGCAGATATCGCAGGCATTAAAAAGGGTGAAAGGCTTATAAGTCTTAACGGTAAGGAAATACTTGATATCTTTGACTACGATTTCATTGCCGAGGACGAAAATGTAAGCCTTGTTACCATGTCTTCCGACGGGGAAGAAAAGCATTATGAGATAGAAAAAGAAGAGGGCGAGGAGCTCGGACTTCTCTTCGAAGAGTCTCTGATGGACAATTATAAATCCTGCTACAATAAATGTATATTCTGCTTTATCGATCAGAATCCGCAGGGTATGAGAGAAACGATCTACTTTAAGGATGATGATTCAAGGCTGTCATTTCTTCAGGGCAATTATATAACCATGACCAATATGAAGGACAGCGAGATCGACAGGATCATTGAGTATAAGCTTGCTCCGATCAACATTTCCGTTCATACTACGAATCCGGAGCTTAGATGCAGTATGCTTCATAACCGCTTCGCCGGAAGGATCATGGAGCATATCGAGAAGCTTTACAAGGCTGAGATACCGATGAATGCGCAGATCGTTCTCTGCAAGGGCGTAAATGACGGAGAGGAGCTCCTTCGTTCGCTGAGAGATCTTGCGGCATTTGCCCCTGTTATGGGCAGTGTATCAGTGGTTCCTGTTGGACTTACCAAGTACAGAGACGGTTTGTGCCAGCTTGACGAATTTAACTCGGAAGATGCAGAAGATGTCATAGATATGATAGAAGACATCCAGAAAGAAGTTTATGATAAGTATGGAATTCATTTTGCCCATGCAAGCGATGAATGGTATATAA
>ODAI011271401.1_pt1 | contig 11803 bp, 10 predicted proteins | sample 1539321 | NCBI WGS metagenome assembly ODAI01 (sample SAMN02144231, study PRJEB22623) | gut metagenome | biome: sheep rumen | host: Ovis aries | place: New Zealand
GATGATCTTATGGATCATCTCTACGGAATCAATCTCCTTAGTTAATAACAGAGCTGACTATGCCAAGAAGAAAGCCGAAATAGGTGATAAGGCTGTGCCTATGCATTTACTTCGTCTACTGATCTTCATCGTCTTCGCGGCTTTCAATATGGTTTCATCATTCTTGCCGGTATATATCTTAAGAAGATGTGACCTGTTTGGAGAAGGAAGCAGAGAATTACTTGCCTCCTTGCCGATGACGATCAATATCTTTGTGATGGGTATCATGTCGCTGTTCTGTGCCAATGCGATCAGAAAGTTTGGTATCAGAAAGATCATCATGGTCTCAACACTGTTCTCATTATGTGGAAATCTGATCTTATTGATCGTTCCGGGTTATTTCTCAATCATCATCGGATTATTGTTTGATGGTATTGGCGTAGGAACGATATCTAATGCAATCTATGTCATGCTGACTTATCTTACTGATGAAGAAGAAAGACAGAGTGGCTTTACGGTATATAATGCGGCATCACTTTCCGGAATCAACTTCGGTATGATCCTGGGTGGTCTGTTGGCGACTGGTGTTTCGCAACGTTTCGTCTTCCTTGTTGTTGCAATATTCTGGCTCATCTTATTATTCTTAGGAACATATATTGCGAAGAAACTGGCTGCTATCACACCAGAGGTTGAAGATGAATTTGATATGAATGAAAGAATAGGAGCTCATCGCTTTGCCTCAAACAAGACAATCCTGAGTTTCATCGTTCTGATGCAGAACCCATATATCGTCTTTAACAGCTTTGTATTCTATTTTGTGCCAATCTTCTGTGAAAGTATTGGCTATAATGAAACTATAGTATCAGTCTTCCTGATGATCTATTCTGAGGTAGCAGTTATCCTTGGTGAAGTGATGACAGAAAAGACAAACAAGATCTTCGGCAATTACGCAATGTATCTGGCCTTAGGTCTCAATATTCTGGCTGTCGCAGTATTTGTGATGGAAAGAAATGTTACCGGACTGATCATGGCTCTGATCATTCTGGGAATTGCTGCTTCATTTGGTAAACCAAGTCAGCAGGCATATTTCCTCTCACGTAAGATCACTAAGGAATATGGTGAAGATAAAGCTATGGGAATCTACAATTTCTCTGAAAATATCGGCGAATCACTTGGACCGATGGTCTTTGCCCGACTGGTAGGTGCATCATTCATGAATTTTGCTACCTTCCTAGGCACGATCGCAGGTCTTGGTACACTACATTTTGTTCTTAACAGAAAGGAACTGAAAGAAAATGGCTAAAAATAAAAAATCACTCAGCAGAACTTTACTTATTGGATGTGCAGCTTTTATATTGCTGATCTGTATCCTGATGGGTGCATTGGGTTTTGCGACATACTATAACGGTATCATCGATAAGTATCAGGTCTATCTTCGTGATCTGCTTCAGCTGACGATGGATAATATCGATGCTGATGATCTTGCGAAATGTATCGAAACAAAGAATAAATCTGAGGCTTTCGAAAAGACGCAGGCCTTCATCGATTCCGTTAAGGAAAACTATGATGATATCGAATTCATCTATATCATCAAGCCTCTTAATGATAATGCAGTTGATAACGTCATGGATGTCATGGCTGGTATTACTGCAGAAGAAAAAAAGATTGATATCGATTTCTATTCAGTTACTTTAGGAAATCTGACAGGGGACAATTATACTCCGAAAGTTGCCAAACTGTATCTTGATGGCATGAACAGTGATGGTGTATCCTATTTCAGCAATAGGACCGAATATGGTTTTGACTATACTGGCATGATGCCAATCAAAGATTCAACAGGAAAAGCAATAGCTTTACTGGCAGTTGATAAATCGATGATAGAGATCCAGGATGTATTCTATCGTTATTCTCTGATTGTCTTAGTAGAAATACTGATTCTTTCAGCAATCGGTGTCTTTGTAATGTATAAGTGGTTACGCAACAGAGTAATCGATCCTCTTAAGAGACTTGAAGAGTCATCCGGAAGTTTCGTTGAAAGTTCCAAGGTAGCAGATAGTCCTGATGATCTCAAGATCACTGATCCACATATCAATACAGGAGATGAAATGCAATCACTTTCTACTTCCATGAACGATATGTTTACCGGTATGAAAAAATACATGACTGATCTGGTTTCAGTTACAAAAGAAAAGGAACGTATTGGTGTTGAACTGAATGTTGCTACACAGATTCAGGCTGATATGCTTCCAAGAATCTTCCCGGCTTTCCCAGGTACGCCGGAATTTGATATCTATGCAACAATGACTCCGGCTAAGGAAGTTGGCGGTGACTTCTATGACTTCTTTATGCTGGATGAAACTCATTTAGGAATGGTTATTGCCGATGTTTCAGGCAAGGGCGTTCCAGCTGCCTTATTCATGGTTATTTCTAAGACTCTGATCAAGAACAGAGCCTTGATGGGTGGTGGACCAGGCGAAATACTGAATTATGTTAATGATCAGCTTTGCGAAGGTAATGCTTCTGAACTGTTTGTCACCGTCTGGTTTGCAATATTTGATATTGAGACAGGAAAAGGCTTAGCTGCCAATGCCGGACATGAACATCCAGCTATCAAGCGTAAGGGTGGCCAGTTTGAACTTGATATCTATCGTCATTCACCTGTTGTCGCTACAATGGAAGGAATGCGCTTCAGAGAACATGAATTTGAACTCAATCCTGGTGATATGCTGTTTGTCTATACCGATGGTGTTCCAGAGGCTACTGATGCCAACAAGGAACTCTATGGAACTGATAGAATGTTAAAAGCACTTAATTCTGATCCGGAAGCTGATGTTCATGAACTGCTCGCAAATGTTAAGAGCGATGTCGATAAATTTGTCGGTGAAGCACCTCAGTTTGATGACCTGACAATGATGGCATTTGAATATAAGTCATATTTTAAAAAAAAGTAACGATAAAACGATATGAACGATATTCTGACATGGATTGATAATAATATCATGTGGGGTCCGGCAATGATAATCCTTTTGCTGGGAACTCATATCTATCTGACTTTCAAGACACACTTTGTCCAGAGAAAAGTTTTTAAAGGTATCAGCGAATCGTTAAGAAAAGATTCCTCCTCCAAGGGGGATCTTTCTGTTTTCGGCTCACTGATGACAGCTCTGAGTTCTACGATCGGTACAGGAAACATAATCGGCGTAGGTACGGCTATTGCAGTAGGCGGACCTGGAGCGGTTCTGTGGACCTGGATAGGTGGTATTTTTGGTATAGCTACGAAATATGCTGAATCATTTATTGCGGTGAAATATCGTAAGAAATATGAAGATGGTTCCTATATGGGTGGTGCTATGACAGCCTTTGAACATCTCAAGATGCCTGTCATGGGAAAGATCTTTGCGTATTGTTGTGCCCTTGGAGCATTCGGTATTGGTTGTTCTTCACAATCCAAAGCCATTGCGGATGTCATGAATAATAATTTCAATATAAATAATATTGTTGTTGCCTTAGTTCTGTGTGGATTAACAGCCTTGGTTGTCTTTGGAGGAATAAAAGCGATTGCCAGAGTATGTGAAAGACTGGTTCCATTCATGTCTATCATTTATGTCCTTGGTTGCCTTGTTATTCTGATCATCAATTTCAGATTCCTGCCTGAGACGATCTTGCTGATCATCAGATCTGCCTTTACCAGCCGTGCTGCTTTAGGTGGTTTTGTTGGAACAAGCGTCATAACAGCAGCCCGAGCAGGTATAGCCAGAGGCTTATTCTCCAACGAAGCCGGCATGGGTTCTGCCCCACAGGCAACAGCTGCTTCCGTAGCTAAAAACGCTGTAAAACCTGCCCTTGTAGGATCAACAGGAGTCTTCTGGGATACAGTTGTTGTATGTCTGATGACTGGATTGGTTCTGGTCTCAAGCGTTGTTGGAAACGATGCGATTTCATGTATCCTTCCTGATGGTTCGACCATTTCTGGTTCTCTGCTGGTATCGACCTGCTTCAATCAGATTCCATTAATTGGCAAACCTTTACTTACTTTTGGTATTTTGACCTTTGCCTATTCAACGATACTTGGCTGGAGCTATTATGGTGAAAACTGTGTCAGATATCTTTTTGGCCAGAAAGCGATCAGGTTCTATCAGATCTTGTGGATCGTTGTTATCTTTGTCGGTACGATCGTTTCGGAAGGTGCAGTATGGACAATTGCTGATATCCTTAATGCAGCAATGTGTATTCCTAACGTTATTGCCTTGCTTCTGTTAAGAAATGTAATCGAAAAGGATACCTTATATTATCTTAATGATGAACATCTGGAAGATGTTGATGCAGAACTTGATTAAAATTATAATTCACAATTATTTCATCTTAAGCATATAAAATTAAATTATGGAAAAGTCGAATGTTTTGTTTCTGCTTACTCCTAAAAACAGCGTAGCGTGTCTCAATGATACCATGAATGTCCGTCAGGCTTTAGAGAAGATGCGAGCTCATGGCTATTCTGCTATTCCACTGATCTCTCAGGAAGGTGTATATCTTGGAACGGTTTCCGAAGGCGATCTGCTCTGGCATATCGTCAAAGGAGAAAAGATCTCAATGGAAGACTTGGAAGATAGTAAGGTGATCGATCTGCCCAGAAAGAATAATACGCCGGCAGTAAAAGTTGATGCCGATATTAATGATCTGGTAGAAAAAATTATCAACAACAACTTTGTGCCGGTAATCGATGATCGCAATGTCCTGATGGGCATCGTGACCAGAAAACGGGTTATGCAGGAACTGTTGAAAACTAGTAATAAATAAGGCGGTTTTTATTGAATTATTGGCTAAAATAACATACAATAATAATTGCCTTATTTTTATTTGGAGCCCCGGAAACTTCAAAGGAGAAAAATATGCGTCAAACAACTATGCTGAAACCAGCAGATGTTAAAAAAGACTGGTATGTAGTTGATGCTAGTGGAAAGACTCTTGGTAGACTTGCAACTCAGTGTGCAGCTATCTTAAGAGGAAAGCACAAACCATCGTACACACCAAATGTCGATTGCGGTGATTATGTAATTATTACTAACGCTGCAAAGGTCGTTTATTCAGGCGACCAGGAAAATAAGAAGATCTACTACCACCATTCAATGTTCCCAGGAGGATTGAAAGCAAGATCTATCGGTAAGATGAAGAGAGAGTATCCTGTAGAATTAGTGGAAAAAGCAGTTCAAGGTATGCTTCCACACAATAAGCTGGGTGATCGTATGAGAACTCACTTATATGTCTATGAAGGTGCTGAACATCCTCATACCGCTCAAAAGCCAATTGAGCTTAAATAAGGAGAAAATCAATGCCTAAAAAGAAAACAAATGTAAATTACCTTGGAACAGGAAGACGTAAATCTTCTGTAGCACGTGTCTATATGACGCCTGGTACAGGTAAGATTATGGTCGGTGAAAAGACTCTCGAAGAATACTTGCCTCAGGAAATCTTAAGAATGGTAGTAAAATCTCCACTTGTAGAAACAGGTACAGATGGTCAGTATGACATCTTCATCAATGTCTACGGTGGTGGTTTAACAGGTCAGGCAGGTGCCATGAGACATGGTATCGCTCGTGCTTTACTGGAAGTTGGTGAAGACTTCAGACCTGTATTAAAGAAAGCAGGCTTCTTAACACGTGATTCTCGTGCTAAAGAACGTAAGAAGTATGGATTAAGAGGAGCTCGTAGAAGACCTCAGTACTCTAAGCGTTAATTTCAGAATTACGTTACAAGCACTCTTCGGAGTGCTTTTTCTTTACAAAAAAAGACCTGAAGCTCAGGTCAGATATAGCGATAGTTCGCCGGATATTTATTTTTCAGAATACCTTTAGACACCTTACCAAAACCAAGAGGATATCCATCGACACAGACCAAGGCATATCCTTCAACATCGAATTCTTCAACATTTAGTGTTTCGCATTTAAGGTATTTGAGAACGCGCTCATCATTGTTTTTAAGATCGATGATCTTTCTGTATTCTTCTTTCTTTAAAGCCATCGCAAGTGCTTCAGATGGCTCAAATCTGCCATGTGAATATTCACCAATCAATAGTCCTGATCGCAAGATCCTTAAACCTGTAAGATCGATATTATGATCAGGAATAAAATACAGTTTGTCTTTTCTGGTTTCAAAATGACCATTATGGAAAGGATAATCAAGATCCTTAAAAAACGGATCAGCTGGTTTTTCAATGATCTTTTCTTCATAGACTTTATCTTCTTTTTTATCACCTTTCTGAAGCAAGGCTACAAAGTGCCCTTCACCTTTGATCTTATGCGGATAGAGTCTGACACAGTTTCTGGTAAGTGGGGTCAGACCTTCAACAAAGCCCTCAGATTTTTTGATAGGCAAGACCTTAAGTTCAGGACAGATCTCTAGAGCATATTCAATGATATCTTCATCTTCCTTTTGCGAGAAAGTGCAGGTCGAATAGACCATCATGCCGCCAGGTTTCAACATCTTCAAGGCATTGCTTATGATCTTTTTCTGAATTTGGGCATAGTAGTCGTTGTTGTGCTCAAGCCACGATCTGATCAGTTGTGGTTCCTTACGGAACATCCCTTCTCCTGAACAAGGAACATCGATCAGTATCTTATCAAAAGTATTCTCAAAGCGATCTAAAGTTGCGATATCCTGCGCACTGACATAGATATTTGTTGCACCCTGTCTTTCCAGAGTTTTTAATAATACCTGAGCTCTGCTGATAGAAATATCATTTGCGATGAGTAAGCCGGTATTGTTTAACTTATTGGCAAGACGTCCTGATTTTCCTCCCGGGGCGCCACAACAATCCAAAACGACATCTCCTTTTTCAATTGGAAGCACTTCTGCCGGAAGCATGGCGCTAGGCTCTTGCAGGTAATAGAGACCTGCATAGTAGTAGGGATGCTTGGCTGGTTTGTCTTCTTCTTCGAAATAGAATCCATCGCTGCACCAGGAAATTGGTTTAAGTCTGAATGGAGCAAGCGAAAGAAAATCCTTTGAGGAGATCTTATCAGTATTTACACGAAGTCCATAATATCTGTTTTCATTGAAACTGCTTAGATAGTCATCATATTCATCTTTAAGCAGCTGTTTCATGTTTGAACAGAATTCTTCAGGTAATGAGATCATACATCTAGTTTATCAGTTATTGAAAAAAACAGCTTAAAAGTTAGGAATTTTATCTTTTTATGCAAATTATATATAGAAGATGAAATGCCTCAGATGTGGAAACAGTGATCCTGCATATTTCTATAAAGGTTCAAAAGGCTATTACTGTCGCAAATGCATCAGATTTTCCCGCCTGCTTCTGGAAGAAGAACTGGAACCGTATGATTATGAGATCAGTATCGGCTGTCAGGAATATCACTTTGATTACGAACTGACCAAAGATCAGAAGGAGACTTCAAAAAGATGTCTTACTAAACTCACAGATGGCGATGTATTGCTTCTATGCGTTTGTGGCGCAGGCAAAACCGAAATTGCAGTTGAAAGTATCAGCGCCTATCTTCAAAAAGGACTGAAGGTCGCCTATGCCATCTCAAGAAGAGAGGTCGTGATCGAACTTTCCAAGAGGTTTGCGGATATCTTTAAACATGCGAAGGTCACAGCAGTATATGGAGGACATCACGATCAGACAAAGGGAGATCTGATCGTCTGTACCTGTCATCAGCTGTATCGCTACTACCAGACTTTTGATCTGCTGATCATTGATGAAGTTGATGCCTTTCCTCTTAAGGGAAATGAAACATTGATGAATATAGCGATCAGTTCCTGTAGAGGCAGAATCATCTTCTCTACCGCAACGATTGATACAAATCTCAAACAGGTGCTGAAACAAAGAAACTACTCTTCTGTGGAATTGTATGTAAGGCCTTCATACAAACCGCTTAGCGTACCGAAAACAGTCTGTCTTAACCGTTATATTGCCTTATTATATCTGTACAGAATGATGAAACTGATGGCCAACCAGTGTATTGTTTTTGTAACCAGTAAAAAAGACTGCCGGCAGTTATTCAGACTGTTTTCCCATTTCTTTTCCTGTACCTATGTCTATTCTGATCATGAAAAACGTGATGAGAATATCCGATCATTCAAACAGAAGGAAAAGAAGTTCATCTTCTCAACGACAGTTCTGGAAAGAGGTATCACGATTCATAACATATCGGTGATTATTCTGAATTTTGGAAAGGGATTTGATCAGAGTTCCCTGATCCAGATGTTAGGAAGAGTAGGAAGAGGAGTAGGTGATCAGGGCGGTGAAACATATATCATTTCTGAACATTATTCCTCAGCCGTAAAGAATACCCTTGCATATCTGAAGGAGGCAAATTCCCATCTTGAAATGTCTGTATTGCGATAAGGAAATAGATAGCTACAGTTTCAGATCAATGTTCATCAAGAATGATCCCTTGTGTCTGAAATGCCGAAGTGCTCTGAAAGTAAAACGAAAGAAGGTTCAGATTGATCGAATCAGCTTTGAAACATTCTTTGACTATGACGGGATCTTTAAAAGTCTGTTGTTACAGTTTAAGGAATGTTATGATGAAGCACTTGCGGAAGTATTTCTCTATGAACTGAGTGATTATATCTTTATGAGATATCAGGGATACAGGATCGCCTTTATACCAAGCAGTGAAAAGAAACGCCAACAAAGAGGATTCGATCATCTTGAAAAGATCTTTAAAGAAGTAAAACTTAAGAAAGTTCATTGTTTTGAAATGAAGGAAGAAATTACGCAAGAAGGAAAAAATCTGTTTGAAAGAAGGAAGATGATCACCAACTATCGCTATACAGGAAAACCTGTAAAGAAACTACTTATTGTTGATGATGTGGTGACAACCGGTTCATCACTTATTGGGGCCTATACCTGCGCAAAACCTTATGCTGAGAAAATAAAATTGTTATCCCTGGCTTACAAAAATAGTTCTATGCAATGAACAGATTAGTGTTATCTCTAGCTTACAAAAACATCACTTTACATTATTAAAATAAAGTGTGATAGAATATATATCAAAGGAGAATAATGTAATGTTAGGCAAAGTTAAGAGATTCAACAAGGTTAAGGGATTTGGCTTCATTACAGCAGATGATGGTCGTGATGTCTTTTTCCATTATTCTCAATTACTCATGGATGGTTACAAAACTATTAATGAGGGAGCACCAGTTGAATTCGAATTAGTTGAAGGTGATCGAGGTCTTCAGGCTCATAATATAAAAGAGATACAAGAATAATCGAAACACATGAAGTTGGCCGAAAGGTCAACTTTTTTTAGCTATGCTATAATAATATGGAATTGGAGAAAAATAAATGGGTTTATTTGATAGATTATTTAATAGTGATAAGAAGATCCTTGATGAAGTAGAAAAAGCGACTGTACCAGTTGATGAGCTTAAAGATCAGATGGCTTCATTAAGTGATGATGAACTTAAGCATAAAACCGTTGAATTCAGGGAAAGACTGAAAAACGGTGAAACACTCGACGATATCAGAGTTGAGGCTTTTGCGGTTGCCAGAGAAGCAGCTAAAAGAGTAATTGGAGAATATCCTTTCTTCTGTCAGCTGGAAGGTGCCTATGTGCTTCATAAAGGTGATATTGCGGAAATGAAGACAGGCGAAGGTAAGACCCTTACTTCTGTAATGGCAGTCTATCTCAATGCCCTTGAAGGCAAAGGTGTTCATGTCATTACTGTAAACGAATATCTGGCACAAAGAGACTCGGAATGGATGGGACAGATCCACCGTTTCCTTGGCTTAACGGTCGGTCTGAACCTTCGTGCTTTGACTCCTGCTCAGAAAAGACAGGCCTATGAGTGTGATATAACTTATACAACTAACTCAGAAGTCGGCTTTGACTATCTGCGTGACAATATGGTAACCAGAATTGAGGACAGAGTGTTAAGGCAACTTAATTTCGCTCTGGTCGATGAGGTTGACTCGATCCTGATCGATGAATCAAGAACACCTCTGATCATTTCCGGCGGTGAAAAGAAGACAGCTAATCTATATATAAATGCTGACCGTTTCGTCAAACATTTGAAGAAAGATGAAGACTATGTCATCGATGTAAAAGACAAGAATGTTCAGCTTACAGAAGAAGGTGTACATAAAGGTGAAAAAGCTTTTGGTGTTGAAAACCTTTATGATATCGAAAATACTTCACTTGTTCATTATATTAATGAAGCACTCCGTGCCAACTATATTATGACAAGAGATGTTGAATATGTTGTTGAAGATAAGGAAGTCATTATCGTTGACCAGAATACCGGTCGTAAGATGCCTGGTCGTGAATACTCTGATGGTTTACATCAGGCCATTCAGGCTAAGGAAGGTGTGCCAATCAAACAGGAAACAACAACGATGGCTACGATCACCTATCAGAATTTCTTCAGACTCTACAACAAACTGGCTGGTATGACTGGTACAGCCAAGACCGAAGAAGAAGAATTCCTTTCAATCTACAATATGCGTGTTGTTGAGATTCCAACAAACAGGCCGGTACAAAGAATCGACTATCCTGATCTGGTCTTTGGAACCAAACGGGCAAAATATAATGCTTTGTTGGAAGAAGTTAAAGAATTATATGCTAAAGGACAGCCGGTACTGGTTGGTACTATATCTGTTGAAACATCTGAGCTTATCTCCAGAATGTTTAAACAGGCCAGAATCAGACATGAAGTACTTAATGCCAAGAACCATGCCAGAGAAGCTGAGATTATCGCCAAGGCCGGTAAAGAAGGTTCTGTTACGATCGCAACAAACATGGCTGGTCGAGGAACCGATATTAAGCTGACAGAAAAATCTCGTGAGCTTGGTGGTCTTGCGGTACTGGGCTCAGAAAGGCATGAATCAAGACGTATTGATAATCAGTTACGTGGACGTTCAGGCCGACAGGGTGATCCTGGCTTCTCCCGTTTCTATGTTTCATTGGAAGATGAACTAATGGTACGATTTGGATCTGACAGGATCTCTTCTCTGTTTGAACAGATGGGTGATATCCCAATTGAAAACAAGACAGTTTCAAAGGCTATCTCATCAGCTCAGAAGCGAGTTGAAGGTCTTAACTTTGATATCCGTAAGGCTTTACTGGACTATGATGATGTTATGCGCCAGCAAAGAGAAACGATGTATGCTCAGAGAAACTATATTCTGGAAAACGAAGATATTCATTCAGTCGTTGAAAATATGTTCAAACGTGAAATGGAGAATATCGTAAATTCCAATACGGTTGTTGATGGCAAGAAGGAAATAATTGATTATGAATCAATCGCCAAGAGACTATCAACTATGGGTGTTAGTGGTTTTACAGCAGCTGATATCAGTTCACTAAACAAGGAAGATACTATCAACAAGTGTCAGGAAGCATCATTTGGCGCCTATGAAAACAAGATCAAACCGGTACGTAAGCAGATACTTCCGCTTGAAAGAACGATGGTCTTAAGACTGATGGATCGTGCATGGCAGAACCAGATCGATGTCATGTCCAAATTAAGAGAAGGTATTCACTTACGTTCATATGCTCAGAACAATCCTTTACAGGCATATGTGGAAGAAGGCTATGAACTTTTTGAAAATATGATGAACACCATTTCCAGTGATGTTGTTACATTCTGTAATAATCTGAAAATCGTAATAAAGGAAAAATAGAATATGGAAATATATGAAATGAAACAAGGCCTAAACACTTCCTTAAAGAAGTTGAAAGATTTAGGCGACTCTCTTTGACCTGGCTGAGATTGATAAGAAACTAAGCGAATACGAACAGCTACAAAGTTCAGAGAATTTCTGGTCTGATCAGAAAAAAGCCCAGAATGTCATAAA
>ODAI011404774.1_pt1 | contig 11803 bp, 13 predicted proteins | sample 1539321 | NCBI WGS metagenome assembly ODAI01 (sample SAMN02144231, study PRJEB22623) | gut metagenome | biome: sheep rumen | host: Ovis aries | place: New Zealand
AAGATTCAGTCATCATCGTCTCGGGAGGCATGGACTCCATCACCATGCTCTACGAATATAAGGAAGACATCGCCCTCGGCATCTCCTTCGATTATGGCAGCAACCACAACGCACGGGAGATTCCGCTGGCGCAGATGCACTGCCAGCGGCTGGGCAAGAACATACCATAAAAGATTCTCTTAGTTGTTCATTGCTGTTTGATGTTTTTGTTGTTATACATTATTATTACCTTTATATTTTGTCCCTTTCGGATAATTTTCGTAACTTTGCCCCCGCAAACCCATAAAAAGTTAGGATTATGACGACAATACAACTGCGTGCGGAGCTGTTCCGCGAGATGAGTCCGCTGCTCGATAGCGAGGCGGCGATGACAAAGGTACTGAAGTATGTGAAGAAGTTGGCTGCCAAGAAGCAGGCTATGGACGAGACGGAGTACCTGATGTCATCGCCCGCCATGGCAGAGATTATCCACCAGGGGCAGGAGGACATCAAGAACGGACGGGGCGAGGTGGTAAAAGTGGAAGACCTATGGAAGTGATCTTTACTCCACGTGCGCTGGAAGACCGCGAGTATTGGAAACGGACGGGCAACAAGCGCGTTATGAAGCGCATCACCGCCCTGCTGGAGGACATCAAGAAACATCCGTTCCCGGGCATCGGCAAGCCGGAGCCGCTGAAAGGTGAGCAGCACGGGCTTTGGAGCCGCTGGATTACTGACGAGCATCGCTTGGTGTACTCTATCACCAGCGGCATGATTTACGTTTACGTTATCTCGCTGAGGTATCATTACTCTAAATAGCTCTACGTCGCCTACGCACATCATCCCCCGCCCGGCTCCGTGCCGTGCGGGGGACGGTTGTGGTCTGTGGGGTTATCTCACGTCGCCTTCGTAGTACTCGTCGCTGCCGCCGTAGTCGAAGGGGCCGCTGGCTGAACGTAGATTTCTTTCGTTGCTGGCGAGCAGGTTATGCTGATGTTGCAGCACGATGATGCGCTGCTCAGGTTTGTTTTTCTTATTTTTCTAAAGCCCGCAAAGCGGTAAAAAGAACTCCCGAAGTTAAGATCTCTTATACCGAACTGACGTAAAGTTAGCCTAAGAAATCGTCATTTTACATCAAAGTGCCGCCTTAACCATTCTTTTTCTCTTCCCTTTCTATCGTTACTTTTTTGTCTGCATGTTACAGATACATCAAGGAGGAAGTCAGTACATGGTCTGATTGCCACTTGTTGCCAACAAGTCGTAGCGGATGCCATCTTCCAGCATCGAAACTCCGATTTTTTCCGATTTTAGAGGAGTTGCAGCAGGTTTGGCTGCCGCCATGACAGGACGCGGACGTACTGGACGGTGGGGGGCAGTGGTTTGATAGATTGTGTCGTGTACCACTTGATGTACAATGACCGTATCGACTCGCACCTCCGTGTGTGCCACAGGTTGCTCAACAGGAGCGACTTCCACCGACGGACGCAGGTAGAACCCCAGCAGGAACCCCACAAGACAGGCTGCAGGAACACCCACATACCAACCTGCATGATAGCGCGGTTGCCACGGGCGAACATTCATACGACGGTTTTCCTCATCACGAAGATGTCGGGCAGCAGCGATGATGTCGTCATCGCCGAGCAGAGGACGGTTGGAGGGAAGATTATTCTTTGTCATAGTGCTGTAATTTTTTACGAATCAATATCATGAGATTGTGCAGTCTCGATTTCACCGTTCCTTCGGGAATCTCCTCTATTTGGGCAATTTGCGGAACGGTGAGTTCCTCCTCATAGCGGAGGGAGAAGAGCAGGCGGAGCGGAGGGGGCAATGACTGGAGTGCGGTGTGCAAAGCTTCGTTCAGCCGTTCACGATCCATCCTCACCTCCGCATCATCTTCCACGAGTGGTTCGGCGTCGAGCGTGGCAAGATAGGTATTCACGTGTTCGTTGTGCCGATAAGCATTCTTGCAGAGGTTATAGGCGATGGAAAAGAACCATGTGGCCACATTGCTGCCCTCCTGATAGCGGTTGCGTGCCTCATACACCCGCAGGAAGACATCGTGGGTATAGTCTGCCGCTGCTTCCTCGTCGCCGCCCAATTGTCGGAAAAAGAAGCCCTGTAACCGTCGGGCATACCGACGGTACAGTTCTTCGAATGCCGATTCGCTGCCACGACTCGCACGATGCATCAACTGCTCGTCGGTCATCTGACGGTTGGATTTGAAGAGAAGGATGCTCATGGGTTCATTCCTGATCAAGGTCCAACTTAGTCACTTCGTACTCCAAATAGTTCGGGCTCTTCGCCTCCAAACTGAGGTTCTCCATATCACACCCTTGTTCATCCAGCCGCTGATAGAGATGGGTCAGCAGTTCCTTGAGCCAAGCGTAGCGTTCGGGATTGTGCTTTTTGTAATAAGGCAGTTGGTCGCGCAACAAGATAATGTAGTTCATGGCACAAAAGTTTCCCTCCGCACTCTCCTTTTTCTCTGGCTGAAACGACATGCGCAGATACTCCAACCAGTAGCGTTTCTCAATGTTGCGCCGCTTCACAGCCATATTGTCGTAGGGCTTGGAAGAATAGCGCAGCGTCAGACCCTCATTGTAGAAGTGCGGCTGTAATTCTTTGGGAATGCCTTCGCCGAGGCTGAACCATGACACGCTGGTGGCTGACACATAGATGGGACGCTTGGAATGGGTACAGATATGGCGGAAGATGCGAGGATATGATTCGCTCTGAAGGGACGACCAGAGTTTGTCCCATAAAGCATCGTCGAAATCCATCCCGATGCGCTTGAAGACACTCCCCACATATTCTTTCCATACCGCACAATTCTCATCGTACAAAACCTTGTCGCGGTGCACTCCTTTCACGAGTTGCAGGATGAGTTTGCCGATGATATCATCTTCGTAAGGAGCCAGATAGACAGCCCCCTCTTCCATGCCCTGCAGTTCGTTGAAATGATATTGCAATTTCTCTGACGGGTAAAGTCCTTTTTCATAGTAGCGGGTCAGCACGCGCGTCAACCGCAGGGTGTCCTGCTTCGGGATGAGATACTGCACCCATTTATCATAATCTGACGCAACAGCATCATCTGGGATTTTGTCAACGGCAAAGCCTGCATACTCGTCGCGATGTGCGAAAAACTCTTCAGAAGTCCATCCCTCTTCCTTGTAAGAACCCTCGTATGCACTATAATAAAAGGTGTAGGTGTCGGGGATGGCTTGCTTCATGCGTCCCACCACATTCAGTTTCTTCCTCAGTTCCTCACCTTTGTTCCATTCTGTGAAGTGCAACCGCTCCACCATAGCATTCTCCACCTCGAAGAGGTTTCGCCATGCTGTCTCGTCTTCAGGATGCTGTGCTACAAAGCCATTCCAATAGTTATACAAACTGTCTAACTTATCCTTCGTCGAAAGAAGCAGTCCCAGGTGATCGCCCATTTGTTCAGTCTTTTGTGCATTGACACTTGCACAACCTGCTGCTATCATCAACAATGCGAAAAGTATCTTTTTCATTTTTTTGTTATTTGTTGGGGTTTCTGATTGTTTTGGCTATCTGAAAGCACTTGACGTCTGTTTGCTTTACATGACAGCATACACCTGAAATGCCAGACCGTTCACAAAGAAGGTAAAAATCGACGTGGGGCACATCGCCACGCCGACGTGGGGCACGTCGATAAAGAGGGTGTGGAAGCACCTCTAACGGAACTTTTTCGTATAGGTCTTAGAAGCGCACATACATTTCAGCCCAGAGTTCGTTGTAGTCCTTGTGCTGGAGGTTGCGGTCATGCACGTGGTTGTATTGCACCTGCATCATGAGATTCTTATGAATCTGGAAGTTGGGGATGATGCTGTAGATGGTCTTCATCGACTCCCAAGTCTTGGCACTGCGATAAGCATCGTACTTGCCATACACTTTAAGCCAAGAAGTGCAGGGAACGCCCACGGTGGCATACCAGCCATCGGCCTTGCCTTCGGTCTTATAGTCAGCAAGGATGCCCTGTGCATGAGCATACTCGGCACGCACTGTCCAGTCGTTGTGCTCGTACTTCACAGAGGCAGCCCAACGGTTGCGGTCAACCTCTGCACCAGCAGCAGTCACATAGTCGCCCGTCCAACCAAACAAGCCGATATAGAGATCCTTCACAGGCTGCACTTGCAGAGAACCAATGAAATCCTTGTGCCCATTGGCATCGCCAGTGTTGATGCCCTGACCGTTCATCACCTGCAACTGATAGTGGATGAAACGGTGACCGTCCGATTTGGCAGGGAAAAGGTCACCTTGCACCTGCAAGCCTTGGTCACGTCCACCATTGCCTACATTGCCGTCTTTGTTGCTGATGCCTGCCAGTTGGTTGGAAATCTGTGAGTAGTCGCCAGCACCCACATCAAAAGGATTATAGGGATTCTCGAAGAGGAAGGCACGTTTGTACTGACCGAACTTGATGGCAAGTTCCTTCCAGTGCGACCACTCCACGAAGTAGTCCTTCATGTGGAAGGTGGAGTTGTTCACCTGTGCCTGAATGCGGTACTTGAAGTCCGTGAGGATGGTGCCATCGACATACACACGAATGAGTCGCTGGCTGAAGCCTGCACCGCCATGTGCTCCGGCTTGGTCGCTATAGGCATACTTCCCGATGAAGTAGCCGCCAAACTTGGGTGCAGAAGCATAGTCGGTCAATTTCCTGCCCAACTGTGGCTTTGCATCAGAAGCGGGAGCCGCACTCTGAAGGGCATCGGCAAGGCTGTTATTCACCAGTTCGGTGATGAAGCCCGAACCTGGTGTACCGTTGGGTTCAAACTCACTCACCTCAATTCTCTCATCAGCAGGCTCGATCATGTCCTGCTCCTCGTAGCCTTCAGCCCAGAGTGGCAAGAAGGAAAGATTTGCCACAAGGGCAAAAGCAAAGATTTTTCTCATAATTATTGTCATTAATTTAAGTTCCGGATGTTTTATTTCGTTGGAGTTAAAGGAGTTATAAGGAGTTATCGCTCCGCTCAGGAGTTAAAAGCCGATACTCTAAAGAATGAAAGAATGAAGGAATGAAAAGTTGCCCTCAACTCTCAACTCCTCTAACTTCAAAGAAGTTGAGTCATTAATAAAATATCGTTGTAATGACCAATCCCACGATGGTGCTGACGATGACACTGACAAGACCTGGCATCATGAAGGAGTGGTTGAGCAGGTACTTGCCAATGACGGTGGTGCCTGAACGGTCAAAGTTCACGGTAGCGATGTCGGACGGATAGTTGGGGATGAAGAAGTAGCCATAGACGGAAGGGAGCACACCGAGCAACACGGGACCAGGGATGCCCAGCGAGTAAGCCAACGGTAGCATCGAAACCACTACGGCACCCTGACTGTTGATGAGCACAGACACAGCGAAGAAGGCAATGGAAATCGCCCAAGGATACTGGCTGACAATGCCTTCAAGCCCCTCCTGTATCTCGTCCATATAGTTGCTGAAATAAGTGTCGGCAAGCCATGCAATGCCATAGATAGCCACCACTGCCACCATGCCTGACTGCCACACAGAACCAGCCACAGCCTTCTTGGGACTTGCTTTCGCAAAGATAATCATGGCGGCAGCAGCCATAATCATGACAATCTGGATGATGATGTTCATGCCGATAGGCTTCATCACCGGGTTGCCAGCATCATCTAATTTGCCAGAATCGACCACTGGACGGATGTCGCACCCGGCAATCTGGAAGAGCGAGTACAACACGATGATCGCCAAGGCACCAAGGAAGATGAAGACGGAAATCTTAGCGTTTTTGTCCACCTCCTTATCAAGCAGCGAAGCCGTATCACCATACATATACTCTTTCAACTGAGGGTCAGCCAACCGAGCCTGAAACTTCGGATCCTTGTCAAGGTCTTTCCCTCGCTTGTAGGAACAAAGGGCAGCGGCAAAGATTCCGCACAGACTAGCAGGAATGGTCACGGCAATCACTTGCAGGTTGTTGACCTCAAAACCTGCTTCGTTGCTAATAACCACAAACGATGCCACAGCAGCAGCGATGGGCGAGCAGGTGATGCCCACCTGCGAAGCGACAGAGGCGACCGCGCAAGGGCGTTCAGGCCGGATGCCCTTCTTCAAGGCGATGTCACAGATGATGGGCATGAGCGTGTACACCACGTGTCCTGTTCCGACCAGCACTGTGAGGAAGAACGTACACAGCGGCGCCAAGAAGGTGATATGTGCCGGATGTTTTCGCAGCAGTTTCTCCGCCAACTGGATGAGCCAATCCATGCCACCTGCCGCCTGCATGATGCCGGCACAAGTGACAGCAGCCACAATAATGTAAATCACGTCAGTGGGAGGATTACCCGGCTTCATACCAAAGCCCAACACCAAAATGGCAAGACCGATGCCCGAGATGGCACCCAATGCCAAACTGCCATAGCGTGAGCCCACATAAAGCGCACCCAACACAATGAGCAGTTGCAAGATCATGACAAAATCCATAGTTTTTTGTTTAAGATATTAGATTAAATGATGTAACATTGGGACAAAGGTACAAAAAAGTTGAGAGTTAAGAGTTGAGAGTTGAGAGTTTTTTGTTGTTTAATGTCTTTTTTTCTCGGGAAAGTAACAATTCCTCATTCCTTTTTTCTTTTTTCATCTTCTCATTCTTTCATTTTTCTATTTTTTCCATACCTTTGCAACCAAAAGCCGACCAACATGTCACCATCCAACCAACAAGCGAGTGTAAGATTAACGGGAGTGAGTGCCCTACTCCATTTCCTCGTCGATGGACTCTGCATCTGTTGTTTGTACCTCGCAACGGTAGGCAAAATGGACATCGTAACGACTTACGTGACCTACAATGTGTTGGCATTCCTGACACAACCCCTCACCGGGTGGTGGGCTGACTGGATGAGGCAGAGACATTGGATGTTGCTCGGTTCGGTGCTGTTACTGACGTTGGGTGTGGCAGCATGTCAACTGTCAACCATCAACGAACAGTTCATCATGCCTACCGCAGTTTTGCTGGGTATCGGCAATTCGCTCTTTCACGTATGGGGCGGCAAGCAAGTGGCAGTCAACACAGGAAACGACATCCGCGCATTGGGGGTGTTCGTCTCAACTGGTGCATTCGGACTTGCGGTCGGAGGGGTATTGGCATCGTGGTCCCTGTTGTATGTGTTTCTGCTGAGCATCTGTGTATTGGCGATACAGACCCTTCAGGCACAGACCCTCCCCTCACCCTCCCTACAGGGAGGGAGTAGTATCTCTATCAATGAAAAAACAAGTGAGCAAGGTAATCACCCCCTCCCTGTGGGGAGGGTGAGGGGAGGGTCTATTATCCTTCTCATCATGCTCATTGTGGCAGGACGCTCCTTTACAGGTGAGGCATTCACGACGGGCATCACGAAAAATGCCATGCTCATCTTGTTGTTGGGAGCCACCTCGATGGCTGGAAAGATGGCTGGCGGATGGCTTGCCAAAAGCATGGGGATATGGAAAGCCTTGCTGCTGATGGTGGTGGGGACGATTCTCTGCTTCCTCGGCAAGGACCTGCACATCGCTGTGATGCTCACGGGACTTTTCCTCATCAACTGCACCATGCCTGTCACCCTCTATTGGGCGAACACGCTGTTAAAAGGGTATGAGGGATTAGCGTTCGGACTGTTGGCGGCAGCATTGATACCAGGGTATCTGCTCGCCACATGATAACAAGAAATAAGACGGTAACATGTTCCACCTCTTAGACATCGCCCACCCCTTGTCGTTTCCTTTGGAGGCTGACTACGAACTGATGATGCAACTGCTCACTGCACTCATTCCCACCATCCTCATCGAGTTGGGAGTGTTGTGGCTGTTGAAGGAACAGCGCAAGAAGGTGCTGCTATCGTCCATTGCCGTCAACGTGCTGACCAACGTGCCGCTGAACCTGTATGTGCTGCTGGTCAACGACAGCATGGGAGACATCCTCATTGGCGAGGTAGCAGTTTTCCTTGTCGAAGCCGTATGGTACTGGTGCTTCACGCATCGCGTCAAGCAAGCCGTTATTTACAGTTTCTTGTGCAATGCCATCAGTTTCCTCATCGGATTGCTCCTGCAACTCCTATACCAATTCTTCATGTAAAACAACGTGAGTTCGGTATAAGAATAACGCCTTCGGCGGCTTGAAAAAAATAAGAAAAAACAAAAGAAAATAAGAAAAAAATAGAGAAAGTGAAATGCTTTTTTTCTTGTATTTTTTTATTTTTTCTTGTTTTTCTAAAGCCCGCAAAGCGGTAAAAAGAACTCCGAAGTTAAGTTCTCTTATACCGAACAGGCGTTAAAATAGTATTACTCATTATTTAAATAGTATTGCTTATGCTCAATCTTTTAGACATTGCCTATCCAGGCAGACCCTATCGGCCACGCATCATCATTGACCATCCTATTGATACGGTCAAGGCACCTCAGCCCGTAACCGATACGGTGGAGGCTCCCAAGAATGTGCTCGACACACTGACCGCGCCCCTCGATTCTCTCGGATGCAAGGAGGCTGTGGAAGACTCATTGCGCTCTGCCATCAACTTCTTCAACGATTGGGGGTCCAGCGACGGCTCCTCCACCCTGTTGTGGACCAGTCTTGTCGTGCTTGCCGCCTTGTCGCTATGCGGCTACTTTGTATGGATGTATCGTCAGCATCTGCTGAAGAGTAGTGCGAACTGATAACCCCCAAATCGGTCATTAAAATATTTATGACCGATTCAGGATAAAACTGAAATGAAAAAGAGGCCGACTCACCGAGCCAGTCTCTTTTTCATTTTCTTCATTTCTTTCAACGATGCCTTGCCTGCCTTTTCACCCATGGCAATCATCTCCGCTATTTTCTTTGGCGAGAAATCCTCTGGCCCATATCCTTTCAGTCGTGGATTGATATAGATGTCAGCATCTTCGCAATTCTGTCGGTATTTCTTTGCGTCAAGCCGCAACGACGACGAGGATTTGTTCACTGTCAAATCCACCGCTATCACAAAGTCTGCCCCCATGTCTCTCGCCACATCCACAGGCAAATTGTTCAGCACACCGCCATCCACAAGCCGCATGCCGTTCATCTTCACAGGCTTGAACACCAACGGAATCGCCATGCTGGCACGCATCGCTTGAGCCAGATCACCTTCACGCAACACCACCTCCCGCATCTTATTTATATCCACCGCCACACAACGGAAAGGGATGGGCAGGTCGTCAAAATTGACCGACCCTCTATCGCCCGTCATCTGCCGCAACGGACGCACGATGCTGTCACCCATCAGCGAACCGGCAAACATATCTGTCCACTGTTGGGAACGAAACATCGAATCCAACTGCTCACTGCGATACCCTAAAGCATAGAGTCCACCCACAATGGAACCAATGCTCGTGCCCACCACCATGTCAATTGGCACACCAGACTCCTCCACATATTTCAGCACACCCACCGTGGCAGCACCCTTTGCACCACCACCGCCAAGCACCAATGCCACTTTGGGACAAACTTTCTTTCCATCTGTAGAAAAGGACGCATCCTGTGCCTTCACTGCCACACATACAAGCAGCAACAGAATGAAACACAGTCTCTTCTTCATATTTCCATTTTTGTTTGCAAAGATAAGAAAAAGTTTAGAGTTTAAGGATGAGAGTTAAGAGTTTTTTGTATCTTTGCACATCAAAACACAAAAAACGACTGAAACACATGAAACGAGGATTAGTTCTGGAAGGTGGGGGCATGCGCGGACTCTTCTCCGAAGGATTCATCGATGTGATGCAAGAGGAAGGCATCACCGTCGATGGCATGATTGGCGTGTCGGCAGGTGCCCTGTTCGGCTGTAACTTCAAGTCACACCAAGTAGGACGCGGGCTCCGCTACAACACACGTTTCAAAGATGACCCTCGCTACATGGGATGGCGTTCTTTTCTCACAACGGGCAACTTCGTCAATGCCCAATTTGCCTACCACACCATGCCGATGGAACTGGACGTGTTCGACATCCCCACATTTGAAGCAGACCCTACAGCGTTCTATCTGGTGTGTACCGATATTGAAGCCGGAAAGCCTGTCTATCAACAGATTGACCATGTAGAAGACAGCACCCTCGAGTGGTTTCGTGCCACAGGTTCCATGCCCATCGTATCCAAACCCGTTGAGATTGACGGCATGAAACTCTTGGACGGAGGGCTTATTGACTGTATTCCTCTCCAACATTTCCAAGAGATTGGCTACGAGCGCAACATCGTCATCCTTACCAGACCCAAAGGTTACCAGAAGACACCCAACAAATTCACATGGCTCTTCAAGATGTGGTACCCCAACTACCCCCAAGTGGCTGCCTGCATGAGACAGAGGCACGAGATGTACAATGCCGAACTGCAATACATTGAGGAGCAGGAACGGGCTGGAAACATTCTGGCGATTTACCCTGACCATCCATTAGAAATAGGGCGCACAGAACTCAACGAAGAGAAACTGCACGCCATCTATCAACATGGGCAGGAGAAAGCCCATGCCATGTTGGAGGAAGTGAAACGATTCTTAGCCGTCTGAACCGTTTTACTCACCAAATATTTCTTTCAGTTTTTTGCCCAAGGCGTCACCTCGCAGGTCACGTGCCACAATCTTTCCTTCAGGATTGACCAACAGGCTTGCTGGGATGGCATCGATGTGATACACTTTGGCAGCGGCTGTCTCCCAACCTTTCAAGTCAGCAAGGTGTACCCAAGGCATCTTGAGGTCCTGAATCGCCTTGACCCACGCATCCTTGCTTTGATCGAAAGAAAGCCCAACGATGTTGAAACCCTTGGCATGATATTTCTCGTAATTTGCCACCACATTGGGCATCTCGGCACGGCAAGGACCACACCATGAAGCCCAGAAGTCGATGAGCACCCACTGACCTTTGCCCACATACTCGCTAAGTTTGTGCAGGTTACCGTCGGTATCAGCCTCCTCGAGGTCGATGAAAGGCTGTCCAATCACCTTCTTCTTTGCCTCTTCTTGCGCCAGACGATACTTGATTTCATCTACGGCTGGATGACTGGCGTATGGTGGATTGGCGTCCAGCATCTCCTTGAAGCCTTCCATCCCATAGAAAGCCAGAAGATTATCAACAAAAGCAGCAGGAACCAACGTCTTCGCGTTCTCTTTCAGCATCTGGTCCATCAGTTCCTTATCCTTGTTGATCAGCCGGTCCAGTTCGGGTTTCACCTCCGCACCCTTCTTTTCCGCATTACTCTCCCGCTCTTCTTCTGGAACGGACGTATCATAATAGGCATCCAATACTTCTGAACGCAAGGCACTCACCTGCATCATCAAAGAGTCATTCTGACGGTCATAATAGTTTAGACTCTGGTTTTGGGCAGAGCCTTTCAGCACGTTGGTGTTAAGGTCAATGGTGGCAGGTGTACCATCATTGAACATGATAACGAAACGGGGGGCTTCATCCACTCTCACATAAAGAAGGGCGTCCTTGGCGTAAGAGCCTTCGAGGGAGAACTTACCGCCACTTACAGCAGCACTGTCCAGCACCTCACGTGAATCACGGTTTCCCACATATACCATCTTGCTACCTGCAGGGGCTGTACCCTTAATACTGTACTTTGTCTGTTGTGCCATGACTGGCAGCGTAGCCACTGCAAGGGCTACCATTGCTAAAACTTTTTTCATTTCTATAATTATTGTATTCATATAAGTTTCATTTTATAGAACGATAGAAGTTAAAGGAGTTAGAGGAGTTATCGCTCCGCTCAGAAGTTAAAGGCCGATACTCTAAAAAATGAAAGAATGAAGGAATGAAAAGTTGCCCTCAACTCTCAACTGTCAACTCTCAACTGTCAACTCTC
>ODAI010101646.1_pt1 | contig 11802 bp, 7 predicted proteins | sample 1539321 | NCBI WGS metagenome assembly ODAI01 (sample SAMN02144231, study PRJEB22623) | gut metagenome | biome: sheep rumen | host: Ovis aries | place: New Zealand
AGAAGCATTCATGGCAAATCTGCCGACCGCCGTCCCGTCACTGCTGTCCGCCGTGAAGGACGAATGTCCTGTGATCTCTTTTCCTCCCGCCTCTGCCGATTTTCCCGAAGATTTGTTCATGAGCGGCCCGGAAACATAATACTCTTTCCCGGGTATGAGATTCTTGTATGTGACCGTATCTTCGACCGTCACCGTTCCGGAGTAGTGGAGCTTTTTGTCTCCGTCCTTCCGATCCGCTGCTCTGGTGCCCAGAGAGGGGAAATGTATGGTCTGATCTTCATCGCCAATGTCCTCATGCCGCAGAACGACCACATCGTTTTGGCTGACGATCTCGAACAGCACCACGTCCTCGCCCTTCAGTGCGGAGGCATCAAACGCGAATATGAGCTCCAGAGCTCCGTCTCCCGCCGCCGGTGTAAAGACAGCCGCGTTGTCCTTAATCCCGCTCATCTCCCCATCCGATCCTTCTCCGAACTTCGCTTCTGTGAGCGTGGATGGAATCTCTTCGGCGCTCGTCTTTTTCATCACGCGCCCTCGGATCCTATAGGTCTCTCCGGGGACAAGATTTCTGTACTCAAATGTGTCGACAATACGGACTTCTTCGGCCGGCATCGCGACTCTGCTCCCCGACGCCGCATCCCGCGCAGCTGTCCATCCGTCAGGGATACTGACAGTCTGATGGTCATCAGTCAGGTCCTTGTGCACGGCGATCTCCTTGTGGATGACCTTGACGGACTCCCCTGCAACAAGCTGCCTTCCCCGAAGATTCGATCCGTCGACCTCGAAAGAGATCGTCACGACACCGTCGATCACCTCGTTTTCACTGCCCGAGGGTGTAAACAGAACTGCGCCGCCCTCTGTTTTGACTTCGCCTCTGCCGTGTGCGTCGGCACTCACGATCGATGACTCGACTGTCTGCGCGCTGTCCCAGTCCTTTCCGTGCTCCTTGACTTTGACCTCTCCCTCGATCTCGTATGTCTTGTTCGCGATCAGGCCGGTATACTGCACATCATCACACAGAATCCTGTTCCCTTCTGCGGGCAGTGTCTTTGTTTCCGTTTCCGGGACCGAGACATTCGTTGTTACTCCGGGGATGACGATCGTCTGGTCAAAATCCTGCAGCTCCTTGTGGTCTGCGACCAGGCGCTCCCCTTCATAAATCTCCTCAAACGCAGTAAGTTCCTTTCCTTCCAGCCCTTCAGTATTCAGGCGGAACTGCGCGTTTACGGTCCCGTCCGCCTTGGACGGTGTGAATGTCAGATCAGTTGTGACTGTCTGCCCGCCGATCTGCAGCGGTTCGCCGGAAGCTTTGTCCATCAGCACTCCGCTGATCCTGTACGGCTTGCCCGGAATCAGATTCTTATATGTGATCGTATCTGTCAAAACAGCCTCTGTCCCCGCAGGCACAAGCGAAAGCCCGGACTCTTCATCTGCCAATGTGGTGCCGATCTGCGGGAAGTAGACCGTCTGCTCCTTGTCTTCCGGATCCCAATGCTCCGCGCCGGGAATCCTTTCCGCGTCCTCGTTGGATTCGTCCGCTGTGAGCTCCTCCTTTACCACCAGGGTCCTTCCTTCCAGCTGTTCCCTGGTCCCCTCGAATTCAAAGACCACTTCCGCGCTGCCTTCGAGCGCTTCTCCGGTCCTGAACACTGTTTTTCCGGTTACGGGGGTCCCGTCTGCGTCCACGAAAGGCTCGCCGGAAGCCTTGTCCATCAGCGTTCCCTGCAAAATATAGACGGTGTTTTCGTTCAGGTTCTTATAGGAGACCTTGTCGGTCAGGCGGATCCTGCCGCTTCCCGCATAGATCAGACGGCTTCCGGTCTGCGCATCACAGGCGCTGGTCCGGATCTCCGGCTCCATCGGCACATCCGTGACTGTCGCAGTGAAGCCGGCCATCTCCAACCCCTGCACGATCTCAATGCGGGGTTTTCCCGCCTCATCCCGAATAATGTTGCCGATCAGTATTTTGGCACCGCCGCCGAAATCGGGGGCATTGTAATATCCCTTCGGCGCCTTTGTCTCTGTGACGGCGATGGTTCCGGGCGGTAAGACCGGTTTTCCCGCCTCATCGAGGTAGAACTCATCCCCTTCCAAAAAAGTGCCGTCCTCCAGGCAATTATTTAAATCCGCGGCGTACTCGCCGTTTTCATCTTCACAGGTCTCGATCGTCCACCTTCTTGTCGGGCTCTCAGGCAGTTCACCCTCAGATTTGTAAATACCCTCATAATATCGGAATTCAAACTGCGCGTGGGCAAGGCTGGGGCCCTTCCTGTCGTCCGACGCCTTCTTGACGATCCGGAGCACGGCGGAGGCTGCCTGCACCGGCTCCTTGATGGTCCTGTCAATCAGAGAGTACTCTTTTCCCTCCTCTGTCTGTGTCCCGTCGATCCAGAAATTGCCGACACTGTCATATCCTTCCGGCGCCTTGATCTCAGTGACATAGTACTTTTTCTGCATGGGGAGGGGGTTCCCGTTCTGATCCCTGGAGAGGATCGATGTTTTCCCGTCTTCCCCGGTCGTCAATGTGCCGATCAGATTCTTGCGGGCACCGTCCTTATAGATATGAAATACGGCGCCCTGCATCGGAGGCGGAGTCTCCCCTTCCTTCAGTCCCTTGGGGGTCTTTATGATCCGCAGCCCGACTTTCTGATAGTGGTCATACGTCTGTACCACGGTGGGTGCACTGTTTTCACCGGATTTTACGTTGACCTCCGTCACGAGGCTGCTCAGCACATATCCCTTTGGAGCCGCCAGTTCGACGATGTAATATTTGCCCGGTCTCAGAGCCTGTGAGACCGGAGTCTTGCCGTCCCCAAGCGTCACAAGTGTCTGCAGCGGTTTTTTGCCCCGGAGCACTTCCGCCGTCCCGCCGGTGTCATAGATGCCGTAGCTTGCGCCCGCCCTGGAATAGCAAGTGTTCTTGTATACTTCTACCTTCATGGCGTCCTCGCTCGGATACACGTCCTTCCTGATCTGCAGGTATCCGACACTGAGCGCTGTGGAATTGAAGATAAAATCCTGATACCCCGAGCCTCCCGGATCCGCCACATACGCATAATAGCCGCTCGGTTCGGGCAGGCTCTCCAGCTTATGCGCATATGTGTAGGCGAGCTCTTTGGCCCTGGCGTTTGCCTCCTTGAAACCGTCATTCAGGCTTGACTTGGTGGAGCCCATCCGTCCGCCTGTCCGGCTTCCCAGCGCCGCGTAAATCTGGGCTGCGGTGATATGGAGAATGATATTGTTATAGTTTTTATTGTCCGTTCCCGTTACGCTCTGCAGCGTACGATACCCGGGTCCCTGTCCGTAATACATCGCCTTAACAAGCATGGGCGTCGTGTATTCGTAGACCCGGTCCGCCTTCCTGCCTTCCAGTCCTCTTCCCTCTTTGTAGGGATCGCCGCAGACGGATCCGCCGATCGACTTTGTGCCGTTTGCTTCCAGAACATAAGTGACCGTAAAAAAATTCCCGAGATTATAGTCGCCGTAGCGGAAGATCTCAGAAGACTTGAACTTGACGGTCACGTCTTTCGAGACGTCCGTTTTAGTCCCGGTGCCTCCCGCCAGCCAGTTGGGCTCACCGGTCGCAGACATGAGCACATAGGGCGAGAAAGAATTATTTTCAAATTTGATGCTCGTCCCTTCGACCTTAGACGGAACCAGTTCCATCTTTGAGGCGGCCTTTTGCTCTGCATGATAGACTGACATGGTCTTTTCGTCCTGCACGGCATTTTCAATAGCCACTTCGACCATTCCGGCCGGTTTGATCTCTTTGCCGGCAGTATCTTTAAAGGTGATGTCGATCACAGCAACCGCCATACCGACATCTGCCATCTCCTCCGCTTTTTCTGCATAGGGTCTTGCCTCAGATTCCGGCATTTCCCTGACCTCCGCTTTTGTTCCCTTCGGCAGCACGCCGACCGGTGCGTGGATCCTGACTGTATACTTTCCGACCTTCTGCTCGGCCTTGAACTCCGGCATGAGGGCCGCCTTATCTTTCCCGGCATCCGATTTCGCAAAGGCGATCTCCGCAGAGCAGGTACCCTCCGCAAGCTCTAAAGAACAGGAGCACTTCTGTGCAGGCGCCATGAATCCTGTGTCCGCTGCAGCGCCCGCTTCTGTCTCTATGACACAGTTTGACACCGAATAGCCTTCCGCCGCTTCCGCAAGAATAGTAATTCCGCATCCGGGCTCCTCCTCAATGGTCAAAACACTGCCGTCCTCCGCTTTTTCCGCATCATATTCATTGCCGTTTCTCTCCGTCACATGCACGGCGCCTTCAGCCGTCTTCTGAATCAGATAAGAAGGTTCGTCTTCACTCGCGCCTTCATCGCTGCTCACAAGGATCTTGACAACGCCGCCTTCCGAGTCAAATCGAAGAAGAAATCTCCCTGTCCTGATCTCCTCCACCGGTTCCTCCTGCGCTGCGATTTCCGTATCCAATGTCCCCGCTGTTCCGGCTGCTTCTGACGTATCTGATGTTCCTGACGTTTGCGGTGTCTCTGACCCGTCTGATTCAGCTGCGGTCTCTGACGGATCAGGCACAGCGCCGCTCCCCATTGAGCCTTCTCCCTCTGTTCCATCGCCGGTTTCCGACAGCCCGGAAGATTCCTCTGTTCCGGCTTCTCCACCTGATTCAATGGATTCTGATGATTCAGAGTTCTCGTCTGATTCGTCATTTCCGGTTGCCTCTGCGGGCGCAGCCGTTCCGCCGATTTCAGCCGCCTGCGCTTTCGCCATGACTCCTGCGGGTTCTGCGGTTCCGGCCTTCCCGGGAATAACAGAAGTCAATGCGGCTGCGGCCGCCAGGGCGGCCGCCATAATTCTGCTCCTAAACTTGTTGTGCATGGTTCTCCTTTCTGCTGGTGCGTCACTATTTTGCCGCAGCCGATCGGACGAAAAGCTTCCGACCGGCTGTTATGTAAACGAAGTCCGACCGGGCAAGCGTTCCGGCTCCTTCGCTATGCATACCTTGATGGGAATTTGGATAAAGATTGTTTGTGAATTGCTCTGAGAACACCTCTTGTGTCTGTTGATTGGATGAAAGATAATTATCAGATTCTAATGATCAGATTCGGCGAGCGCCTGATGAATGGTTTTAGGAAATGATTTCTGATCGGATGAAAGATAAGATCGAGAACAGGAAACCATATTTATATTTGGCAATATAGCACCTTAAGATTTTTGATGAAAGACCTTTGAGCACCTAAAATGCGAAAGCCGCCAATTTAGTGATTTTCGCACAAAAGTGTCAAGGGGACGGTTCTTTTGACAACTTTTCGGGAGAAGGAGACAGGGGACGGTTCTCTGTCTCCCGAGAATCGTCCCCTGTCTCCTGCGTCTCCTTCAAAAAGTTGTCAAAAGAACCGTCCCCCTGACACCTTACGGTGCCGGCACAGGTTCTTCAGTTTGTTCCTGGCCTTCCGTCTGTTCCTGCTGCTCTTGCTGTTCCTGTATCTGCTCTATGACCATCTGCTGAATCTCGTACTCATGAGCGCGGTACCACCATGATCCCAGAACTACCGAAGCCAGAACCGCGATCATAATGATCACCAGTACTACCGCTTCCCAGATGTGCTTTCTGTTGTCACTTACCGCTTCCAGCTCCTGCCAGTAGTCTTTCTTCTCACCGCGCTTGGTCGCAAGTCCATAGATCAGGACCGCAACGATCACCACACTGATCATCACGTTCGCACCGATGCTCCCCTCGACGCCGAAGCCTGTGTTGTAGAAAATACCATTCCTTGCAGAAGCTGCATCCAGCTTAAAGACGGAGTACTGCGACACAATTCCGCTGTTGGGGAGACCGAACACAATACTCTGGGAGAAGTTCCAGGCTGTGTGCGCCCAGATAACGGTCCAAAGGCTGTCCCAGTAATAAACGATCAGCGAGAACAGGACACCGATCAGGAACACCTGCAGAAGTCCCAGCTGCGTGACACCCGTATTAGGAAGATGCAGGGCCATAAACACCAGTGAGTTGAACAAAACAGCGATGATCGGCCAGCGGTATCTTCTGCGCAGCTTCTGGTACAGATAGCATCTGTCTACGATCTCCTCCGCACCGGACTGGATCATCACACAGAACAGGAAGGCAAAAAAGAGAAGCGGGTTGAATTCATTGAAGTAAAGATGAATATCCCCCTGCAGCCATGACAAGAATATGCAGCTTGCGTTCATTCCGAATCCCAGCAGAATACCGATCAGGATGGCCTTCCAATTGTTGCCGTGCCGATTGTACCAAAAGGCTTTCCACATCGGCCGGTTGTCCTTAAATACCGTGATCACCAGCATGAACAGGAGCCAGATACCGAAGAAGGAAAAATAGTCCAAAAGAAACGCCACGGCATCTTCGTTATGAAACAGCGATAATCCAAGCTGCTTCACCGGTAATACAGTTCCCATTAAGATTGCCGAGATAATTGCTCCGACGGTCGTGAGGATCACTGACAGCATCGCTGCGATCGGAATGATATCCGTCCAGCTTCCGGATGCGCGCAGGAACGATTTCTTATTCTGCGTCTGTACTTCTGCCGCTGTCTCCGTATTCGCCGCCGTCTCTGTGCCTGCCGCAGACCAGGAATCTGCTGCTGCCCCTGCGTTTGCAGACGAATCTGCATTCGTCGTCACTTCTGCATCAGCTGCCTCGCCCGCATTCGTTGTTGTATCCGCATCAGCGGTCACCTCCGAATTGACAAACTCTCCCGGATTATATGTGCTTTCTGTCTCTGCTCCGATTTCTTCGTGTAGATCTTTTTCCTTATCCACAGCATCTTCTCCTTCCAAAATATATGATCTGTGCTCCTTTTTCTCTCGATGACTGTCCCCGAGGCGGGACATTTGCCTTTTCAGCTGCTACTTATTATACACTATTCCCGATTTTTCGTTAAAAAAAGAGCACCGAAGTGCTCTTTTTTGCATACTTTGCATTCTTAATGCTTCCCATCAGAAAATGGAATACTCTCAGATAATCCCGGCTGATCTCAAGCCTTGCCTGCGCTTCCGAGGACGTTGACGATCTTGTGAGCGACCATATCCTTGACCGCCTGTCTTGCGGGTTTGAGGTACTGTCTGGGATCGAAGTGCTCCGGGTGCTCTGCAAAGTACTTCCTGATGTTGCCGGTCATGGCCAGACGAATATCGGAATCGATATTGATCTTGCAGACGGAGAGCTCTGCGGCGTGACGAAGCTCATTCTCGGGAATACCGATCGCATCGGGCATATTGCCGCCGTAAGTGTTCACCATCTTGACAAACTCCTGCGGAACGGAGGAGGATCCGTGAAGGACGATCGGGAAACCGGGCAGTCTCTTGGACACTTCCTCAAGAACATCGAAACGGAGCGGCGGCGGAACGAGAATGCCGTCCGCATTGCGCGTGCACTGCTCGGGTCTGAACTTGTAAGCACCGTGAGAAGTACCAATAGCGATCGCAAGAGAATCGCAGCCGGTTCTGGTCACGAACTCCTCAACCTCTTCGGGGCGGGTGTAGCTGGCTTTGCCTGCTTCAACGACCACTTCATCCTCAACACCTTCCAGTGTTCCGAGCTCTGCTTCAACCACTACGCCGTGTGCGTGAGCATATTCAACGACCTGCTTGGTCAGCGCAATGTTGTCTTCGAAGGATTTCGAGGACGCATCGATCATGACAGAAGTAAATCCGCCGTCGATGCAGCTCTTGCACAGTTCATAGGAATCGCCGTGATCAAGATGCAGTGCGATCGGGATCTCCGGGTTCTCAATGACTGCTGCCTCGACCAGCTTTACCAGATAGGTGTGATTTGCATATGCACGTGCGCCCTTGGAAACCTGAAGGATCACGGGGCTCTTCAGTTCGCCTGCTGCTTCGGTAATGCCCTGGACAATCTCCATGTTGTTCACATTGAAGGCGCCGATGGCGTACCCGCCGTCATAAGCTTTTTTAAACATTTCAGTCGTGGTTACTAATGCCATTTCTTTTTCTCCTTTTTGAGTTAGTAATTCATAGAAACTGCTCATAATTATAAACCTTTAGCGCTGAAAATACAGCTTGAATCAGCATTCTCTGAGCATTTCAATAAAAATTACGGCGAAACGTCCGCTTCGCCGTATACAGATAATTGTTTATAATAGTCTGTGTTTTCAGAATATTTAATTTTATATTGACTGTTGTCTGATTTTTGTTATAATGAATACAACAAAAAGAAATGACGGCTGAGTTGCCTGATCCATATTTCAGAACTATTCATCAGCTGCAAATCATATAAGGAGGTCACGTAAATGAAATTGCAATTTATTTCCGAATAGAGGTATCCGATGACGAGAAAGTCGGATACCTCTTTTTTTTGCTCTTATTCTTGTTTTCTTATGATCCTATACGTTATCCTGTGCGCCTGTCTCCTCCGCTTCGCCCCGCTCCAGATACACAATGAGGTTATTGCTGTTGAAAGCGCTGAAATAGCGGACCTCTTTCGCCTTTCTCATCACGATACCGATCCCGATATGTTTTTGTTTTTCCGGATCAGGTAGCTGCATACCATCACAAGCTGGACCATGCATCGACGCCGAGGAACCTGCTGGTGACAATACCGTCCACCATAACAGAGATGACCCCTGTAAGCTCGGTAAAGATCATGGCAGTCGCCGTCGACAGGAACATTTTCGCTATGTTGTCTTTTCGGAAAACGGCCTCTCTCTTCATCTCTTTTTACTCTCATCGGAATGATCTTCCGGCTGCTCCTTTTTTTCCTCGCGTCCTTTCTTCCATTTGCGGTACTTCTCGCCAATTAAGACGCCTATCAAAAGAGCAAGTATACATATAAGAACATTAAACAGGCTTGGCATAGCATAATCCTCCTAATTAATCTGCGTTCGACAATATTGTACCATAAATATTCCCAAACACCCCGATTTCAGGTGGTCAGGACAGAAATTTACCAGTGTTTCAAAAAATATTCCCATATCCAATTGTTCATGCTTTTTTTATAATCAAATCATAAAACGAGTCAAAGATGCACAAGTTTTTGTGATCGTTTGGCTCAAATCGTTGCAGTTTAACTACAACCGTTTCCATTTTAATCCCCGAACAGGGGAAATCACACAAAGGGAGGATCAAACAGTATGAAAAAGAAACTCATCAGCGCTGTACTTTGTGCAGTAATGACTGCATCTCTGGTAGCAGGGTGCGGCCTTTCCGGCGGATCATCTGCTTCCAGCAGCGAGCCTGCAGCTGAGACTGAGGCTGAGGCGCCTGCAGAGGGCGAAGCAGCAGCACCCGCAGCTTCCGGCGATGTCATCACTCTGACAATGGCAGAAGTTAACCCGCTTGAGAACACCGTTTGCGGCGCTATGGACCTCAAGTTCAAAGAGGAAGTTGAGAGACTTTCCGGCGGCACGATCCAGATCGACCTGCAGGGCGGCGGCGTCCTCGGCGTAGAGGCTGACATCCTTGACGGTATGCTGGGCGGCACAGGCACAGTTGATATCTGCCGTATCTCCGCATTCGCACTTACATCCTATGGCACCCAGAAGTCCGTTCTTCTTTCCCTGCCTTACACATTCGCAGACAGAAACCACTACTGGAACTTCGCAAACAGCGAGCTCGGCCAGGAATTCCTGAACGAGTCTGAAGAGCTCGGCCTTGGCGTTAAGGGTCTGTACTTCGGCGAGGAAGGTTTCCGTCACTTCTTCACAGTTCAGGATAAGCCCATCAGCTCTCCCGCTGATATGAAGGGCATGAAGATCCGTGTCTCCAACGACCCGATCATGACCAAGATGGTCCAGAGCCTTGGCGCAACTCCTTCTCCCGTTTCCATGAGCGAGATCTACTCCTCCATGCAGAACGGCACCATCGACGGCGCTGAGCAGCCCACAGTTAACTATGCAGGCAACAGCTTCCAGGAAGTCGGCCCCAACCTCACTCTTGACGGCCACACACTGGGCGCTATGATGACCATCATCACTGACGAAGCATGGAACAGCCTGACAGAAGAGCAGCAGGGCTGGATCCTTGAGGCAGGCAAGACCGCTTCCGATTACTGCCGCGAAGTTTCTGAGCAGAAGGAGAACGAAGTTCTCGAGCAGCTCAAGGCTGATGGCATCAACGTGATCGAGATCACAGACAAGACCGCTTGGCAGGAAGCTTGTAAGCCCATCGCTGACGAGTATGCAGTTGGCGATCTTGCAGAAGTTTATCAGAAGCTTCTTGACCTTGCTAAATAATTGAAACAAGACCAATTGTTGATGGAACAATAGGCTGATCTGAAAAGTGCTCCGGACGGCCGGAGCACTTTTTTGGAAGGGGGATAAGAATGCCTGAAATATTTAATAAACTCAGAAAGTTTGAGGCGGTATACAATTTTGTGTATTCCGTGTTCATGCTGATCTGCAAGCTCCTGCTGGTAGCAGATATCCTGATCACCAGCTGGATCGTACTTGCCCGTTATATCAAAGTGATCCCCGCACCCAACTGGGGCGAGGAACTCATCCTTACACTTATGTCCTATATGGCAGTGCTCTCTGCAGCGCTCGCTATTAAGAGAAACGCACATATCAGAATGACAGCGTTTGACCGTTATCTTCCTACTAAAGCAATTATTACCCTGGACCTGGTCGCGGATCTCGCAGTCCTTGCTCTGGCTGTTGTCATGCTGACTACCGGTTGGTCCTATGCGACCGGGCTCGGCGCAAAGGGCACATTTATTTCCATGCCCTGGCTCTCCAAGTTCTGGCAGTACTTCCCGATCCCGCTCGCAGGTCTTGCAATGATCTTTTTCGAGGTCGAAAGGATCGTGCTTGATCTTGAGAGATATTTCATCAGAGAGGAGGAAGCGAAATGAGTGAATCAACAGCTATTATAATCCTTCTTGCGTCATTCCTGATCATGGTGTTCCTTCGCTTCCCGATCGCGTACTCGGTAGCGATTTCCACACTCATGTGCCTGTCCTATATGAAACTGCCTCTGGCAACACTCACACAGCAGATGGTCAAAGGTATCAGTTCCTTCTCACTGATGGCCGTACCTTTCTTCATCACCATGGGTGTTCTCATGGGATCGGGCGGTATATCAGAAAAACTATTGAATTTGGCGGATGCCTGCGTAGGCTGGATGACCGGCGGACTGGCAATGGTTAACATCGTTGCTTCCTATTTCTTCGGCGGCATCTCCGGTTCCGCATCTGCTGACACGGCTTCTCTTGGTTCTCTTGAGATCCCGATGATGGTCAACAGAGGTTACGACGTAGACTTCGCGACGGCTGTTACGATCTCCTCTTCCGTTGAGGGTATGCTCGTTCCCCCGTCTCATAACATGGTCATTTACGCAACCACCGCAGGCGGACTTTCCGTAGGAAGCCTGTTCCTGGCAGGATACCTTCCGGGTGCGGTTCTGGCCGGATCTCTGATGGTCCTGTCCTACATTCTCTCCAAGAAGAGAGGATATCCGAAGGGAGAACCCTTCAGCCTTTCCCGTCTGGGCAAGGAATTTGCAACTTCGATCTGGGCGCTGTCCGCTATTTTGATCGTTGTCGTCGGCGTCTGCGCAGGCGTTTTCACAGCGACAGAGTCCGCAGCTATCGCAGTTATCTACTCCCTGTTCGTTTCCCTTTTTGTCTATAAGGGACTCACATGGAAGGGCGTATGGAAGGCTCTGGACCAGTGCGTAGATACTCTGTCAATCGTCCTGATCCTGATCGCGACATCCAACGCATTCGGATACATGCTTACAAAGCTCCATGTTCCGTCGCTGGCAGCAAACCTGATCACAGGTGTGCCTGACAACCCTTACGCTTTTGCGACACTGCGCACAGCACGACCCACACTAGATCCT
>ODAI013645816.1_pt1 | contig 11802 bp, 7 predicted proteins | sample 1539321 | NCBI WGS metagenome assembly ODAI01 (sample SAMN02144231, study PRJEB22623) | gut metagenome | biome: sheep rumen | host: Ovis aries | place: New Zealand
TACTGTTACCGTCAAAATCTATACATGCCTTTTCAAATCCTCTGAAGTTTTCTAGTTTTATACTCTTAATTCTCATATTCTTTAATCTCTAAATCCTTAACTATTGTTTCCTCTACACTATGTAGTGTCTGCTCAGCAACCCGCCCATTGAAAGCGAATGTTGAATAATCGTTTTTTTGGCAGATTTTTCTGCCAAATACTCCTTGAAAAGATCGAAATTTTAAACAAAACCTTATGTGTCAATAAAATAATAACATCATTTGATGCCGTAGATAAGCGTTCACATTTTGTTCATGGTGACAGGCACCTTTATGTAATAAATCCTATTTTGTTTTGACCCAAATAGCCGGTCTGACTGCCATCTGAGTTGATGCGAAATCGCACACTGTTTCACCGGCTTTTCCGTACGGATCTACATAGCAAGCTCTATATTGGATATTACCGGGGGATCTGAGCCACCAGTTACAGCCCGTTTTACCGATACTGTTGCGCGAATACCCCTTGTTTTGAAGATTTCCGCTATAATCATTTTCAGATATTACAAGATTATTAGCTCCCTTATTGGCAGCATATTCTGAAGCGGGCCCAATTAGTCCTTCGCAGAATCCATACATGGAGCCGCTACGCCAATCATTAAAAGAAAAATAATTCCTAACCTCAGTCTGACTCAAGCAGAATACTTTATCAACAGTATTACCTCCACCGTTTCCTGCGCCAAACATAGACTTCTGATTACTCTCATTTGATAGATTGGAAGCTAATATAATCCCCTGTTCAGAACCGTCAAAAGCAGAATTATAAAAATCATTATTAAGCCACGATCTTAAAGAACAAGTCTCCCAAGTAACGTTATACTCATTCCCATCACTATGATAACTCATAAAATCTAAAGCATTCTCGCTCAAAAGCAGCGCTTTTCCATCGCCGGACCCAATTACCCTCCAGCGAATAGATTCTTTTCCGTTTCCAAGATTATTGTCCTGCTCATAGGTTCCCAGGCAGACAACATCTCCTATCTTACAATCTGCAAGGGATACCGTTGAATTATCAGATGAACTTCCGTCGCATAGATAATCCGGAGGATTGTTTGAATCAAGGACTCCCGTTAACTCATTAAAATGATAAGATACACCATCGATTGTTAACTGTCCCTTAGCCATTAATCCGGTAGTAGGATCATAATAATATATATTACCGGCCTGCTTGGGATAGAGGTTAACATCACTGCCCTGAACCTTGTACCATCCTTTTATCATAGCACCATTACTGTCATATCTGACCCACTTACCCCACTTGCCTGAGGCTGCATCTCCATGACAATGCATAGCATCCGCAACCTGCGCTGCCATATCTCCGCTAAGCCCTGCTGCAGATTGAATCTGTTCCTCACTCCAAGTATCTTCACCGCGGAAAACATATGGCATCCATACCTCTTTATTTACAGCTTTGGCGCCATTATACATACTGTCAAGCCAGTACCAGCCATTTGAAGTGGGATCATAGATTTCTCTTCCGCGGTTGGAACCATCATCTCCAAGAACTCCCTGCGGATCATTTATGGTGCCTTGCCGAACACCGCCCTCATACCAATAGCTTTTGCCTTCTTCTTCGATCCTCCATTCCAGATTCCCCGCAAGAATCCTGAAACCATTAATTGAAAACGCCGCTATGGCTGCAAACACAGAAAATAATGCTTTATAAACAATCCTTTTGTTAATCATGTTTATTCTCCCCTGAATACTCAGTAAATATTTACCCACAAAGCAGGACGAACCGCAAAATAAGATGTATCAAATCCACAAGTGCCGGCCCCTGTTTTACCATTAGTTTCCGTATAGCAAGCTAAATAAGTCTGGGTCCCAGGAGACCTGAGCCACCATTTACAGCCCGTTTTTCCTATGCAGTCTGAACTATATCCTTTGCCCCTCAAAGTGCTGTTATAATCGCTTTCCGAAATAACAGAATTTACAGCACCTTTAGAGCAGGCATATGCAGTTGCAGAACAGATCAGATCTTCACAATAACCATAATTGGATCCGTTAGACCAAAAATCGTATGTAAAATAATTCCTCAGATCAGTTTGGCTTAGGCAGAAAACATTGTCCGTTGTATTATTACCGCCCAACCCTTGACCAAATGAACCCGCATTATTCTCGTTTACGTTTGTGGTGGCGGATATCCTTGAGGCACTATTATTGTCAAATGCAGTATTTATAAAATCATGATTAAGCCAATTACGTAAAGAACTGGTTTCCCAAGTAACAACCTGCGCACTGCCATCATTATGATACTGCACGTAATCCAACGCCTTTTCGCTAAACAGTAATGCCTTGCCATTGGTTACACTCAATACCTTCCATTGAATAGGTTCTTTACCATTAGAAGAGTTTCCGTCCTGCTCATAGGATCCAAATTCTACAATATCCCCGACAGCACAATTCGAAAGCGAAACCGTTTCGGAAGGAGTATTCTCTCCTGTAGAAGTATTCTCATTCGATGGATTCTTCTCTTCAGGTGTCTCATTTCCTCCGGAATTTCCTTCTGTATTATTTCCTTGTTCTGTGTCGTTGTTCTGCTCTGACGTATTGTTCTGGTCTGTAGTATTTTCCTGCTCAGTTGTATTGTTCTGATCAGTTGTATTGTTCTGGTCTGTTGTATTGTTCTGGTCTGTCGTATCGTTCTGATCTGTTGTATTGTTCTGATCTGTTGTATTGTTCTGATCTGTTGTATTGTTTTGATCTGTTGTATTGTTCTGATCTGTTGTATTGTTTTGATCTGTTGTATTGTTCTGATCTGTTATATTATTTTCTGTTACATCCTGAGAAGAATCATTGTTTCTGCTTGTTGTATTCTCTTCTATTTGTCTATGATCCTTCCTCTCATTACGCTGATCATTAGCAGACTGTTCTTTAGAATCAGTATTCGTATCAGATGATTCTACGTTAGAATCGTTATTCGTATCAGATAACCGGTCTTTCAAATCATCCGATTCATCATACAATATCTTTTTAATGCATTCAGGGATATTTCCGGAATTGAGAACACCGGTTAAAGAATTAAAGTGATACTGTATCCCATCAATAGTGGCATCCCCTTTTGCCATCAAGCCAGTGACCGGATCATAATAGTATATGTTACCTACCTGATCAGGATAATACTGTTCATCATCACCATGTACCACATACCACCCCTTGATCATGGAGCCATTTGAATCGTATCTTACCCATTTGCCCCATTTGCCGGATGCTCTGTTTCCATGATTTAAGATTGCATCTTTTGTCTGCTCTGCAATGCTTTTACTTCGCAAAGCACATGAATCTATTTCGCTTTCTGTCCAGTTTTCTTCATTCTGGTATATATAAGGCATCCACACTTCCTTATTAACGGCCTTTGCACCATTATAAATAGAATCCAGCCAATACCAGCCATTTGAAACAGGATCGTAAATCTCGCGTCCTCTGACGATGTTATCATCGCCCAGGACTCCTTTAGTATCATCAAAGGTTCCCTGACGGATACCGTTTTCATACCAATAAGATTTACCATCTTCGCCGATGCGCCACTCGTAATTCCCGGCAAATGAAAATGATGAACTAACACTGAAAATAAAAAGAAATGCTAAAAATGATGCAATAGAATAAAAGATTTTACGATAAAGATTAAGTTCTCCCCTATTATACATTACCTTCTCCTGTACCCTTTTCAAACAAAGCAGGGATTTCTCCCTGCTTTGTTCTATCATGATCACTCCCAATGAGCGTATAAAATGTTTCCACCACCCATTACAGAAACATTATCTCCGCTCTTTACTCTTGTTCCACCGGTAGGTGAAGTATACCATCCAGCAAAAGTATGTCCGGTATAATAACAATACCAACTGTTCTCGTTAGCATTTATGTAATGTAACGTTCCATCATCACCAATTTGATCTGTATAAGTTGGTTGATTTTGAGCAAACGTACCTCCATTGGCATTGTATATAATTCTCTCAGGATTCCAATGCGCATAAAGTGTCGTAGAAGGAAGATTCGAATAAATACAATAGTCTTTTACCTGTGTGCCACCTATAGCAGTAGAATAATACCCGGCAAATTTATAACCGGATCTTGTAGCTGTAGGGAAGTACGAAACAACATTAGTATTTTTTGAGTCGAGCAAAACTTCTGTAGCAGATACTGTACCACCATTTCCATCAAATGAAACTTTATACTTCCAATGTGCATATAAAGTCGTCTTATGATCAGAAACAGGCAAGGAACTAACGGCATAATTCTCTGTAACCAGATTTCCGTTGTCCTTATCTGTATACCAGCCTTGGAATACTGCTCCCGAAAGGATTGGAGTAGGAAGCCCTGTAACAACTCCGCCCGAAGTAATAAGTTTAGTAGGAGCTACACTTCCTCCGTTTGCATCTAAGGTAATATACGTATCTGCATTATTAATCCAATGCGCATACAAAGTCATGGCTACTGAAGGCTGGCTAACCTGACTTCCTCCATCCGGTAATGTAAACCATCCCTCAAAGTAGAATCCATCTCTTATCGGAGTAGGAAGCGATCCCGTTCCGGGAACAATTGATACTGTAGTCGAACCAGCACCTTCAATCTGTCCACCGTTGGCATTTAGTATGATAGAAACAGCATTTGAACCATACTTTTTAAAATATATAGTGCCTGTATCACCGGGATACCTGAAAATATAACCCTTTCCGCCGTTAGAAGCATTACTGTCTGCATAAACAGTTCGGCTGAATATTCCCTCAGAATCCTTTATATAATATTTATATTGTCTTATGGTAGGTACTAGTTTAAACAGATAGTTGGGATTTGGATTACCTGCACTTCCATCAACATTGTTAAATGCATATTTACCTTCAGATCCAATTGCCTTAATCTGATATCCCATTCCGGCATATTCTATAGCTGATGAAGTCATATCATCTGAAATAAGCGTCCAGCCACTTCCATCATTTTTATTAACATACAGATAACCATTGGCACGATTCATATATGCATTCGTAGCAAGACCGTCCCATTCAACCTGGTCAAAATATATACCCTGACTAACTGCACCCATATATATAGGATTAGATTCTGAACCAATAGTCTTATCTCCGGCTGAAATTCCGAATGTTGTATTCTCCCTAAATCTCATATCAGCAGGAGAAACAGGATACATGTTGGCATAACTATAGTATCCGGCTTCAGATGCATCCTCATATGCCGGAACCAAATGATATCCGGCACCATCATACATCTTATTCTTTCCTGTCTTATCTCCGAATCCGAGTTCCAGTAATTTGTTATAATAAGGCCAAATAATAGATTTCGAACTGATAACTTCTTTTCCCGGAATAATTGTAATATCCGACCCAGAATTATAAAGAACTGAAACAAACTCCAGCATATATTCCTTATCAGGATCAAGTCTTAACGCACCCGGGTTTGTATCGCCATCAGTGGTATAGGAGAGGGCACCATCACCATCCGAAGGTTTCTGAAGATGATATGCATTACTACCACCTGTACCACCCATAATACGATACTGAGACCAATACCAGGTTCCATCATTATAATACCCATTTGTACCACTTGCAGGATCATCCGGAATATCATGCGATCCTACAGAGAAGAAAGGCGAGAATAAAATTCTATCTTTAAGAAGACCAACAACATCTGCTACAGTTAGATTATTTACCTGTTTGGCTGTTCCACCGATCACAACAGAATCCGTCGGATAATGATCTTTTAAATACTGAAGATAAAAATCTTCCACAAAAACCTGAAGCTGCGTAGTTGCAGTAGGGAATCCCTCATAGAATGAAGGTATATCATTATCTGCACCACGCTTAAATCCGCTGGGAGCGGTGGGGAATATGCTGGGGGCAATAGTATATTTGCCCTCAAAGTTAGCATATTTCATGGTGGTCTTATTCTTTGCAGTGTTTAAAGTTCCAACAGCCGCAGCATTGTCATGTGATGCGTGAACAGCATAACCGGTAAACTCAATCTTCTGTCCTGAATTCAGATTAGCAGATCCGAGTTTAGCAATAAAATACTGGCCGGGTTCAAGTGAAAAATAATTTCCGACTTCAGGATCGCTATAAGGTAATGCTGCTGCGGTAAATGAGCTGCCGGCGTTTGAATTATCAGAATTCTTAATCTGAATATTAACATTTGCTGCTGAATATCCCGATACGGCTGTGGTTACCCAAACCCTGTCAGGCGAAATATAATCGTCGTCCGAAGAAAGCGCAAAGAATCTTTCCGAATTGGTAGCATTAATCGAGCTGATCACCTGATATTCGGATCCGGCCTTAGCAAATTCCCCGGATGATAAACCACCTGAGAAGCCAAAGCTATTAACTCTGCGAATGTGAACCTGCACATCCTTAGGTATAGGAGTAAAAGCCGAAGATCCATCTTCCTTCGTACCAACAATCTGAAGATTAATGTAAATTGTTTCATACGTTTCTATTGTACCGTCTTCTTTAAACTTCAAGCCTTCGTTAGGGCCGGCATGAACGGTGATCTTTTTGTTTGTATCATTAAGATTAGTATCAACCGTTACATATGATCCGGAAGAGGTAGAAATATCAGATACGGTATATGTCATCGTTACTGTAGCATCTCCTGAAGTGAGCACATCAAAAGGAATCTCAATCGTCTGATTGGGTTCAATAACTGCCTGAGGCTCAATAACAAGGCTGGCTGCACTTTCAATACTAACAGTGGGTCCTGCCGCAGCATTTCGAGACATTGTGGTAAATGAAGTGGCCATTTCACGATCATTTATAGCACTGGTAAAGGCCATGTCGAAATGCACGGTATGATCAGTAGCATAGTTAGTAACATCTGCAGTAAAAGCGGTAACATATTTCGAAAGATCATACGGACCATCTGCTTCCGATCCATCAGCAGGATACTTGGTATACTGCAAAAGCGTACCGTTTCTCTTGATCTCATATTTGTTAAGATTAACGTCTGTAATAATCAGAATAGGATTTCCAAGTTCATCCACGCTGTTTTCTGCGGAAGCAGAATCAATAACAAGATTATTCAGAATATTTGAAATATTCTGAACCTCCTGCTGTACATCAACCTCTGAGTTACCCTTACTATAGTTTCTACTTGCAGATACAACAGCTACTCCTATTCCCGCAGAAACAAGACCCATTATCGCAACTGTGGCAATGAGTTCAACAAGCGAGATACCCATATTACTTTTACAAATCTTTTTGAAAAGATTCATTCCGGATCCTCCGTAAAAAACATCACTTATCAACACTGATCTTGCCGGTTAACTTCTGAAGATTTACATTCCAAAGTTTACCGTTCTTCTCTACCTTTATCCTTATGTTTTTATCAAAATTCTTTATTGAACCGTCACTTCTGTTAAATTCAAAATAAATAGGGTTATTTGCAGTATCTGTTAAGTTCATAATTAGTGTTTCATTTTCCGGTGTTTCAGGATCTCCTGTTTTAGTCACACTATAGACGTTAACAGTAATTCCTTTTTTTCCAATCTTTGTGCCTTTTAATGAATTCATCTCTGCTGCGGATAAAACTGATGAAACACCAATTCCCGAAACAGGAATATCTCCGGAATAATCAGCATCATATTTCTCTATTGCATAAACATTGCCTTCGCTATCCGAATAAAATGCTAAAAAACCTTTCTGCTTTCCCATTGTTTGGATTCTAACTCTGTTTAAACAAATGTCCATTTTTTCAGCACATTCATTAGCAGATTTTGTAGAAACCATACCAAATCCAAGCGATGTAACGCCTATAAGAACGGACATAATCGCAACAACAACGATCACTTCCATAAGGCTTATGGCTCTATTATCTTTTAAGGCTTCAAATAACTTGTTTTTCATAAATAATCAAACCTTAAATATATTTATTCCTTACTCCATCCATAATACTTGATGCACTGAGTATAATCTAACTCAGCCTCGGGATTATCGATGGCGTCTCCCCAATTCAAAGTTGGCGGAATTATTTCAAATGACGTACTTATGATCGAAGTAAAACTTTTGTTGTCCGTTACGGTCAATCTTATGGGTTCAAAATGGGTATCATCTGTATATGAACCATACAGATGATAAATGTTTATCTTCCCGGCCGAATCATAAATGCTTCCAGGAATAACAACAGCATTGTCAAAGCCAAAATTCTCCAATGTACAATTCATATTCACGCCATTAATGTTAATCACAAAAGAAGCTGTTTTGGCGGCGTAATCACAAGTGACCGATGTAGCTCCGGGAAAAAGTTCTGTTATCCCTTTGTTCAAATCTAATGTCACAGCCCCCGCAACAGTCGAATACCAGTGATTTCTCCATATACGAGCATAATTAGTCTTGTATGCCTCATAGAACTCTTCCGCGCGGATATTCTTGTTGGCGCTTTTAATATAATTTGCTGAAGCCTGAGTAAAAGCAGGTTTTGCAGCCCCGGCAACATCCAAAGCGAGCTGCGTCTTCAAGAGTTCCATTACTTCCTCTGCCTCGTAAAAGCTGGACTTGTTCTTAAGGTCCATTGCTTTCATTTTGTAATTCTCACCGGAAAGATACAACATAACCGTTGCAAGAATACTCATAAAAGCAACTATAACAATTACCGTAACAAGCGTTGATCCACTATTACAGAATTTCCGAATATCCTGTTGATAGTTTTTTATCCGTCTCATTAAAAATCACCTTATCTTAATAGTGTTCCCCTCAGTTCTGCCAAAGTCGGATTCTCTCCGGGCCTAGGTGAAGGATTAGTGATCGTAACTGTAATGTTTGATGTCAAAGGTATGGTATCCGTATTGGACAATCCATGTCTTAAATTAATGTTTGCTGAAGCTCCGCCATCAATAACAGTTGCAAAAATATCAGGATGAAGCGATGTATCACTCAAAGCACCCAGGTTAGCATACACCGCATCAAAAAGAGTGATATCATGGTTCAGCCCTGCAGCTTTATGAGGCTCGAGTTCATACCTGTTTTCCTCAGTTTTAAGACGTGTATCATCCATTTTACCTGCGTCTTTTTGCTTAAACAGATAAACATTCACAGGAGCGTAATTATTTGAAAAATAGAACTGATCCTTTGTTGTCTTAACCGAGTACTCACTTGTACCGCTCTGTGTACGATTGACATACACAGGGAAGTAATAAAAATATACATCCCTTAATGGCTTTGCTGATTCACCCACAGGTGCTTCTACATTTAGTGTCTTAGTCAGATTAGTAAACTGAGTAGAAAACGCAGGCTCTATAGGTTTACTGGTTCCGTCTATCTTCACCTCACTTGAAGAAAGCGAGAAAGAATGTGAAGCACCATTTATCTTATACACGCCAGAATATGAATATCCAACGGTTACAGTGTTGGCATTGACTATATCAACATCAATCCTTCTTCCAACTGTAACTTCGGAAATTTCAGCGCTGTTTACTCCGTGTGTATTGGAAGCTCCGATAAGGTAATCCACCACCTCGTAAGGATCAAAGAAAACAGAATCTGCGGTATTCTCTATGAAAAGGACATCATCATATTTACTGTAAAGAGGTGTCCTGTCGATTGTAGCCTCTGTCCCCGGAGTAACATCTATCGTTACATTATATGTCTTTGTATCTGCGGGATTAAACTTCATACCACTGATACTGTATACTGCATCGGAAATATCAGTTCCCGGTACGCCGGGATGTAATGGGTCCTCATTGAAAGCAACTGTATATGTCATGGATGAACCGGGCAGAAAAGTCCCCGCATCAAACTTTGTCTTAGTCTTTTCCAGACCGTTTGACTTTAGAGTCTCCATCACAGTAACGGCAGCGTTTGTGGCACGTTGCTTAAGCTTTGCCTTTGCATTATATTTCGTCGTATAAACGAACATATATAACAGCGGTCCGACAGAAACTGATAAAATTCCGATTCCTACCAGCATTTCAACAAGAGACATACCCTTGTTGTTCTTATTAAATTTTTTGAGAAATCCAAAATTGATCATTCAAAAAACCTGCCATTTACTGCTCTTCAGTGTTTTCAGCATACTCTGTAATAGGTTTTCCACCAATGAAGATGTTATTAGTACCTGCCTCATAAGGAGTGATGGTAGGCGCAACATACTCTCTTCCGTTACCGTTTACGTAATAATAGCCAAGAGTAATGGTACCATTTAACACCACGCCTTCTTCATTCTTTGTATAGGTAACGCTCTCTACGTTAGCCTTGTAGCCCGATGCAAAAGCCTCAGCAAGAGCATCTTTCAATGCATCGTATGTAATATCATTGTTGTAATCAACCTTCTGGCACATAAATTCAATACGATTATCATAACCATCTATTTCTGCAGCGCGCATAGCATCAGCTTCTACTACAGCAAGTGTCTCAGGTGCGCTGAATTTCATAGAACTATACTGCATTTCATCACCTGCGGCTTTTTCCATTGCTATACCTTCAAGGATAAAATCCTCCTCGCGATAGGCGCTGGGATATGAAGTTACAACATTGACTATCTCTTTCTTTAAGGTTTCAGTATCAGTCTCGTACTGGCTTCTGTTGTCATGATAAACCTGAAGTTCGGAAATCTCTGCCCTCAAGGCTGTATTTGAGTTTTCAAGGCTTGAAATCTCATCATTTACGTTCTTTAGTGGAACAAAATATACAAGGAAAAATAATCCGATCGCCAAAACAAAAAGCAGAGCAAATATTGTAGTATCACTAACCTTTTTCATTTCTACTATCCCTCCCTATTACAGATCATCAGTTGTTTCTTCCGTGGTATCGGCAGGTGCCGGTTCTGTTACGGGAGCGGTTTCAACAGTTGCTTCGGTTTCGTTGGTATGATATACGGCGCTGATGGTAAATTTGATATTTGTTGAATACTTCTTTGCCAGACCTTCAGCAGATTCCTCATTAGCAGAAGTATCTTCAGTCTCTACAATCTCTTCTGTTACCGCTTCAGTATTTTCAGCCGTTGTTTCTTCAGAAACAGTTTCTTCAGAAACAGTTTCTTCAGTAGTTTCTGTGTTTTCACCATTCAGGCCAAACATTTCTCCAATGTAATTGCCTAATGCTTCCAATTTCATCTCAAGGTTATCATCATGTTCCTCATCGATGGAATCAACAGAAAAGTATGCTAAAGAATCAAAAGTTCTAAATAGCTCTATAATTCCGGCTGCTGTTTCCTTATCGTGAGCTACGAACTGAATGGTGCATTCGGTAGAAGTTGAATCAAATCCAACAATCTGTGCCTCGGTGGGAAGCTTTTCCTCCAGCTCTGCGAAGAAAGCGAGGATGCTGTCATTGGGGTTTTCCATAAGAGCATCTCCCGCCTTAACCTGGGAATAGAGATTTCTCATTCCCTCGAAGCGATCAAATACCTTCTTATCGTCCTCATATTGTGCCTTCACTCTGGTGAGCTCTGCATTATCCCTTCTAACACTCTGTAGTGCAAAGAATCTGGGGACGAAAAGTGCCAGGCAGATAACTGCGGATAATGCAAGAAGCAGCACTCCCAGTGCCTTATAATTTGTCTTATGCTTTTCCTTATCCTCTCTTGCTTTACTGTAGAGGCCAACGGGTGCAAATGAAGCACCGATGGTTGCCGCATAGCAGTGGAAGCCTACGATATCTGTCGTAGCAACCCACTGAAGTTCTTCCAACTTCTTAAGTACGTGGGTCTTAATACCCATTTCATTTGTAAGCAGTGTATTGATTCCCTGAAGGTCACCGCCCATACCGCAGACAAATATACGGTCGATGGCTACGGTGTATCTTGAGTTGTAGAAATCTACAACACGGGA
>ODAI011974346.1_pt1 | contig 11800 bp, 6 predicted proteins | sample 1539321 | NCBI WGS metagenome assembly ODAI01 (sample SAMN02144231, study PRJEB22623) | gut metagenome | biome: sheep rumen | host: Ovis aries | place: New Zealand
AAACAATTTCCCCATACAATCAATAGCTATAGTGTTGGAAGGAATATAAATATCTAACTCTAGCCCATCAAGTATTTTCCTACTTCTTTCAACATAAGATATGTTGTTTTCATCTAGTATGTTTTTAATAAATCCTTCAAGACTTGATTCCCCCTTTCCCGGCTCGTTTAATTTAGTGCAGACTTCAGAGTGACTTTTAATTCTGTTGTTGTATAAATATTTGTCTGATATAAAATTCCCTTCTATACATTTATTGCATTCGGAATGTGGACATTTGTATATTCTTTTATTAGCATCGACAAACTCTATTATTTCGGGATGACTTTGTTTGGATTTTTCTCGTTCAAGTTGAGTTATATAATCTATCATTTGTTCAGATCCAGTATAACATTCAACTCCATATCTTTTTAAACATGTTTGTTTGGATTTTTCTCGATTACTATAATATGGATCGTTATAATTTTCAATTTTGGTATTACATATTTTTTTACGTATATCTTCACTCCCCATCCCAATACCTCCATGTCTTTCAATATTTGTTTGATAAACCTTTTCGATGTTGGTGTACCAAGGATTCCCATATCTTTCGAGTTTTGTTTGTTTTGACTTTTCGAGAAGTTGTTCGTTTTGAGAGAAACATTTAACCCCATATTTTTCAATCATAGTTTGATTTTGTTTCTCTCGTATGGAATTGGACTCGTTTCCTTGTCCGCCGTGTCTCTTTAAAGATGTTTCCCTAGATTTTTGTTTTACTATATCAGTCTGCTGAGGTTTGGTAGTTCCGTATTTTTTAAGAGATGTTTGTTCCTTCTTTTTAATTACTTCCGGATCGTTATTTGAACACTTTAATGAACAGTACTTTTGGAATCCTCTGTCATAACTTAAAAATGGGGTGGATTTTCCACACACCGGACATTTTGGTGGACAGTCTAGATCATTAAAATACATATACAAATAAGCCGGAAACTTATCTTGTGGATAATCTTTGTATTTATCCAATAACCACTCATAAAATTCCGGAAAGTGTTTCTTAATATGTAATGAACTATATTGATTACTATTTTTAAAGTAATCTTTTGTTGGTTTGTTCATTCTTTTTGATGTTTATTTTATATTAAAATAATAAATTTGGTGGTTGAATTAATTAATCTTATTTTTTAATTTTATTATTAAAGTAAATAAATAAATGATAAGAATATGGCTTTACCACATATAACTAATTCACAAGCAGGTGTCAATAAATGGGATCCCGCCCATTCGAACCTTTTTGAAGTATATTTCACTCTCCCAGAAGCACTACGTGCTGAATTTGGACAGGATGAGGCACTCATTACAGAACATGTATTGAGTATCTCTGGTCTCGCCGCTCTTCATAAAACCGCAGGTACTGGCCAGCAGAAGTTCATGGGTACTGTACGTACATATATTCAGCCTGGTGTTGATGATACAAGCGCTGAGATTACAGTTAAGTTCTCGCTTAACCTCCGTAATGGGACAGATAACTTTATATATAAACTCTTCCGCGCCTGGTCAAGACTCGGATATGACATCAATACTGGTGCAAAGGTGTTGAAGAAAGATTACTGTGCAGATTGGCTGAGAGTTAAGATTGCCAACCGCGCAGGTGATGTCTACGAAGATGTAACTTTCAAGGACGTCATGCTGTCAGAATCTATCTCTGGACCAGATGAATACAACTACGATACTCTTGACGCTCAGGAGCTCGAAGTTAAGTTCAAATCTGACTGGTGGGAGTACAGTGAACTCTAATCTTTGATATTTGCTATCAAAACTCGCGTATAATCAAAAATCTTTGAAGAGGTGACCATTTAGTCATCTCTTCTTTTTTATGCTCATATAGAAGAGTTTTTTAATAATTCCAATATCCTTTAATTCTCACCAAACATTTAATATATTTTATCATGATGAATAGCGAAGTAAAAGTAAAGGATCTCAAACGGGAATACGATAAGTCATTCCAACCTTCTCAAGAATATTTAGATTCAATGCCCGATCTTCAGAATGGGGAATTTGATGGCATGCCAATTGATTTTGTCGGAATCCATAATTTTCATCTTCCAATCAAAATTCGCCAAAAGGATGGTGGATATCAGGAGGTGAAAGCCGGATTCACAGGAACAGTTTCTCTCGAGAGTGCAAACAGAGGAATTAATATGAGTAGAATCCTTAGAACGGCATACAAAAATAAGGATGATGTATTTGATATCAATAAACTCGAAGAGGTATTGAGAAACTATCAAAAGGATCTGAAGCAGTTTGATGCACATATTCTTATGGAGTTTGATTATCATATTTGGCAACCGGCATTGAGGTCTGTTAAAGATAATGGAGAACCAGAAGGAGGTTATCAGTTTTATCATGTAGTGTTTGATACCAATCTTGATAGAACCGGAGAGTTTAAGAAGATTATGTGGTTGGATTTCATCTACAGCAGTGCTTGTCCTTGTAGTACAGAGTTGTCTTATCATGCAGCCCTGGAAAGAGGAGTATATGGTATTCCACATAGTCAGAGAAGTATAGCGAGAATTGGTATTGAGTTTGATGATTTGGTTTGGTTGGAAGATCTTATTAAGATGTGCCAGGATACACTTACAACCGAAACTTTAGTATTCTGTAAGAGACCCGATGAACAGGCATTTGCTGAAAAGAATGGGGCTCAGACAAAGTTTGTTGAAGATGCAGTTCGAATGCTCAAGAATGCTCTTAATAATCTCCCTGGTGTAACAGACTTTAAGGTTATATGTAGTCACCGAGAAAGTCTCCATAGCCATGATGCCGTAGCGGTTATCACTAAGGGTAAAAAGAATTCTATATTTAAACATCATGTCACACTCGGTGAGTTCCGAGACATGGCTATGCATTGTTAAAGAGATGTATAAACTAGACAAATTAGATAAAGCACACAGAGAGGCCTATGATAAAATCACGGGCCTCTTACAAGTGTTTATGGATAGACAACGTCAGATTAGAGAACTTAAAAAACAATGCAAGACTGGTGGAGAGCAAGGTAAGTATCAACAGGAACAGATTTTGAACTCCCAGATTATTAAATGGATACAATGGATTAGATATCATTTGTGGGGGAATGATGATGCCACTATAAATATAAAATGTAAAGAAGTCTCCTGGAAGACAAATATAGGTCCTGGCGGAATTTTATATGGAGGAATTATGGTATTAAATAATTTCTGGTATGTCAACGATTGGATTATAAATACATTAAATATACCTGAAGATAAAATCAATATTGTTCCATATGATAAATCCAGACAAGTAAAAGAAAAAGATGTTGTTCTATTGTTGATAGAAAGTATTCGAGAGAAGAAACATAGTATATTTGACATGCTAGATGATGATAATGGTTCGGTTACACTCGAATATGAAATAAATAGGATGCTTTCAAAAATTGAACCCATTTACTAAAAAGACTCATTCAACGAGTCTTTTTTTATTTATATGTCATTATTATTTATGTATGGATATGAAATATACATTAATTGATAATGGCAAGAACGTGGGATGAAGATATAAATAAACACCAGGACTGGGGAGGGGATGAATCAACTCAAGATTTACCTGTTTCTGGAACTAAGGTGCAGAAATTCATAAAGGATACTTTTCAAGATAAGATAGGGTTTGTTTATGTGGATAAAGCAAACAGTAGGTATGTAGGATTTGCAGATCGCGAAGACTATGAATTATACATATCTGATCCTTCAACATATTCCAGTCTTATCATTCAATCATGGTATGGGTATTTTCCGGATAGTCCGGGGCCAGGACCAGGACCGGGTCCAACACCATCTCTGCTTGATCATGATGTGTTCTATGGTAGCACTGACGAAAGAATAACTATTGAAAATGCTCCGATAAAAATATCTTCATTAAATCAAACGTTTTCACCAACATGCATATGTCCATCAAACAAACAATATGTATATATATCGATATATGAAGATTACAATTTTGTAAGTGCTGAAACCGACAATCATGAAATTATACGACCAGATTTTGTTCAAGTGGGTGGTCCTGGCACAACATTTACATACAATAATCTATCTTATAAATTATATGAATTTACTTTATCATCAACATTACCACTTGATGTAAACATAAATATAACAATTAGCGCTTAATTAATATGGCAAATACTTTTAATTTATCTAAACCAATTGATGTTAGAGAAGCAGTTGCGAACATCGATTATCTATATGGTCCATATGATTCCATTTCAGAAGCATGCCTTGCAATTCCTATTGCTCGCCGCAAACGTGGACTTACTGTTGGAATTCTTACAAACAACGATTGCATAGAATATCAATGGAAGTCTGGGGTTCTGGATGCAGATCTCGTTCAAAAAGTTGAACAACAAACATTGTCATTACATCTTATTGGTGATTCATCATTTACCAAAGAAGAAGGTGAACCAATCTATGGACAATTTATGGTTGAAGGTGGTGCTAGCGTTAAGAAAGGTGTATTGTATCAAGTGATAAATGGCAATGAAGTATATGTGCAAGAATACGGAAATATAGGTAAGAAAAGTGCATATACATTTACAATTCCAAATCCTTCCACTTCCGGTACCTATACTTATAGGATAAAAGTATTGGATGGTCTTGATAATTATGCTATTACAAGTGAAAACGCCAATTACATTGAATATACTTTGTATTATGGTGGATTAACCGCAGTGTACAATTTGACCAATATTAATGCTATTAAAGTTAAAAACTATTCCAGTGTTGCTGGTGTGTCTTTCCAATTGAACATAGCTGTTCGTGACGATACTTTTAGAATAAGTAGTGTTTGCTTAACTGACAAAACAGACCCCCATTCAGAAGAACATAGTGAACTTCTCGTACCATCGAGTGGTAGTTATTTAGGGAATAATACATACTATTTACCTGATGAAAGTACATTGGAGGAATTCAATGGTAAACAGTGTTCGATTGTGATATCCTATATGGAAGGCGAAAACTCTCGTGAGAACATAAAAGAGATATTTATGCTAATGGATATCAGCACCCTAAATATTGTTCCTGAATATGAAGGTGGTGATTATTATGCAACTCTTCCTGGATACTATACATTCCAATTGGAATCTGGTGTTGAAAATATATCTGTTCGTCTTACACCAGGTGAGAATACCGATTTTAACTTTGAGCCATCAACTGTTCTAACATATCGTCGTTTTTCATTAAAAGTAATACCAAACAACATAGTTAAAGATAATGCACAGATAGTTATAAATTATCGTTACAGTTACAACAATGTCGAATATACGGGATCGTTTATACGTACTATTGGTAACATTATTGCGCTACCAGAACAAGAATATTATGATCCAGGCAGCAGTTCAACGATAGCGAGAGAGGCTTTGGTGTATTCAGATATAAACGATTATACTGGAATAGAAGACGGGCAATATTATAAAATTATTTCATCTCCAATAAGTAATAGTGATTCAAGTCAGTTGACATCGTCATTTATATTAGATACATATTGTAAAATCAATCAGACTAACGATAAAAGTATCAATTATATAAAAATCACATATGGAGGAGTTGATGTTGCCACTGTTACAGAAGATGAAATTTCATGTGCAACCAGATGGAGAAGCCTCTATACAGATACTCCTCTTAACGAATGGACCCAAATAGGAATCGGGGTGAACCTCCAAGAAACTTTTGAACGTGGTGGACAGGAAATAACTGGCTACTACCATTGTATATACATTAATGGTATGGTTGTAAAATCCGTATTGATAGATGGGACATCTGCTTCATCACTCACATACGATTCCAGTAGCCGTCTTGTTGTAACCATTGGTAATAATATATTGGTACAAAAATGTTTCTTGTATTATAGAACGGATGGTGAAAACATAATTACACCAAATACCAATCAAAACATATCTATTATATATAACAACTATAAGAGTCACAAGTTTGGTTTTGAAGAACCACAAAACCTACCAAAACTCGTATTCTTGCGTATTCCAAATCAACAAGAAAGAGAACATTATTTCAATCTTATAAACGAATATAAGGAAGCTCACGATGAGGACAAGATTGTGCACCTTGCTAAGTTTGGAACTATAGGTGAAACAAAGTATACAGACATGGCCGGTTACGATCCAAATTATAGTTCATCTACTATTGAAACTGGTGCAACACTTTTCAGTCAAAGTGTGGATATTAAAAAACCGGCACAGAAAGAGTATGCTGTATTATGTAGAGCAAGATGGATGGGTGAGGATTTTGGTGAAATTATTGTTGAAGTACACACTCAGGGTACTTCAACCCTTGTGTATTCTGTTCCAAACTTTAAGTTTACATTCTGGAGAGTTGTTGGAAATGCGGTGGAAAGATTCTATCCCGAATTTATAGAAAACGAACATACAGGTGGGTATTATCATGAAAGTGTATATACAGCAAAAGCGGACTTTATGGATTCAGCTCACTTGAACAATACCCCAACATGTAATTATTATAATGCGTTGATTCAAAACCTTATTAGCGATGGTGTTATTACTGGTAGTCCATCGGCTCGTAATGGTCTGTTGGATGCTATTTTAGGATTCCCGATTGTTATGGAAATTAGTGACAATGCGGATGATTGGGGAGGAATATTTACTAATATTGGGTCATTCATGTTAAATATCGATAAAACTGGTGAATCCCTGGGATTTGAAATAGATGAAAATGAATCCCACTTAAGTTGTATATCATTTGAAGGAACATCTAATGATAATGAACACGGCGCTGCTGGTCGTTTCGATATTCCAGAAGGGGTTGAATTGAAAGACTACACTAATTCTGCATCATCTAGTGGGCTCGATGAAAACGAAATAGATGCAGATTATAATAGTGCAAAAGCACTGAAAAACAAAAATCTTAACGACACTACAACATATAAGGGGCAAACAATATTAGTTAGAAATCATCCATATATCAAATGGTGTATGTTCTTGTCTGATGGTTTGGAATATAGATATCCAGATTCTGATATTTTTAAGGAAAAAAACAACACACCGAATAAAGTGATGAATGCTAGCCACTTCAAAAAACTTTATAAGATGTGGTATTGGGTATATAAATCAGATACTCTTAGTCTAAGTGATTATAAAGAGCAATTTGTTGAACATTTTGATTTAGACTATTGTATGATTTATTTCATTAACTTAATGACATATGCACAAACCGATAACCTTGGTAAAAACGCTATGTTTGACTGCTGGGATGGGGAACATTGGTATCCGCGCCCTTATGACTTAGATAGTGAGTGCGGTCTTGATAATAACGGTAACGACAACATTGCTCCGTTTGTTGAAATACGACCAACATTCAGTCTTAACTACGATCCCGACAAAGCCAATGATTATGCGTGGTTAGCAGAAAACTATCTATTAGATGAACCAGTTACCGACCCAGATACTGGTATCACATACCCCGCATCAACCATTCAATATGGTGTACAGACATATGATAGATATCATTTCAGTTCGAATAAATCAAAACTTTGGATCACATTCTATAAAAACTTTAAGGCTGAAATTAATTCGTTCTATGCAAATCTAAGAAATAATCGCGGTTATACTCCAGATACCATTATTGAATTGTGTCAAAGTTATCTTATAGATAAACTTGGCGTTGCTCAGTACAATCAGGACTTCCAAAATAAGTATCTCGGCAATAATGACCAAAGACTTGCTTATGGTAATAGATGGTATAAGTTCAAAAAATGGTTGAATAAGCGTTTTGCATTTTGCGATTCATATTTTGGAGCTTCCGAATCAGCAATGTATAATCTTGTTTCGCGTATTAATTATAATATTAAAGTAGATGCTCCACAATATGTTGCACAACAATATCAAGGAGAAGCAAACCGTGATACCAGATTTGTACTCGACGAGATTTCATTTAATGCTGGATCTGGTGCTGCGACTATTATAACGTTGCTTGTTAATCAACCATCAGTATTCGAAACAAGTTTGTTCAAATATGTTACATTAAACCAAGGAGCACGAAATTATAAGAATCTTCTTTCTCTCGATGTTTCTGGAAACAAAAATTCGCTGTTTACGAATATTACTAGTGTTACTGGCGAAGATCTAAGTAACCTTAAATACTTAAATATCAGCGATTCTGCTGTTCAAGAATTAACATTGCCACCAAATGTAAAAACTCTTGTAGCAGAAAATGTTAATTTAACTACATTAAGGATTCCTGATAATTGTGCTGTGGAGGAGATTAGTCTTAAAGGTAGCACTTTCTTGGGAACCGTGGACTTTAGTTCACTTCCAAATCTTAAAAGACTGGATTTAACTAATTGTGTGTTTAATCAAGCAGTTACATTTGCAAATTTGCCGGATTTGGATGAATTAATAATGACTGGCGCTATCTTTAATGATGTTGTTACTATTAGTGATGGTGTTAAAGTTACTTCATTTGATTTTAGTAACTTGAATATCAAATCCATATCATTTAATGGATCCAACTTGAATATTGACACAGTTAACTTCCACAATACAAAATTCGGAGTGAGTACTCTAAACTTAAATGCTATACGTCAAAACATTAAAAACCTTTATTTTGACGGATGTACAGGATTGACTTATTTGCAGGTCACTGATGGTGGTGTATTTGAGAACATATATTGTTTGAGTCTTTCCGGATCATCAGTAACATCTCTTGGTGCTGTTAATGGAGTGTTTGATTGTTCTCATTTCACTAGAATGGGATCCAAACACAGCGACCCTGCTGATGGAGATAACTATTTAAGACGCGTTTCCACCTGGAATTCCAACGGTACCGTTACCGTTACCGGATTTACATTCTATAATACTAAGATTGTAGAAATAACAAATCTTTCATGGATAGGGTCGGGAGCGAGTTTATTCAGAGACTGTCAACAACTTGTGAGTGTAACTGGAACGATAAATATTACATCTTCAATATACTATATGTGTTTTAGATGTTATAAACTTGCAACATTATCAACAGTTAGTATTATAAATACTGGTACAGATGATGTTACAAACGCTGAATGGTCTTTTGCCGGAGCAAATGCTTTAAGTTATGGGGTAATTGAGGATATTATAAGACAATGTACTAAAGTTACAACATTCGCCAGTGCATTAAGATGTAAAAAATTTCCAGATAACTCAACAGTTTCATTAACTAGAATGTTTGAAAATAATGAGGTGGTTGATACATTAACACATTTTCTCAGTCAGCATCCGAGTTCCGGATCCACAGCGCTTACTTCAGTTACTAATAAGATAACAGTAAACGGTGTGGTACCTCAGACGGTTACTACAACATCATCTATGTTTTATGGTATGAATCAATTGACCATATCATATAATATAATATCAAATTCTAAAAAATTGACAACAGCTACCGCAATGTTTGCTGGGGCTGGAACAGTTACTTTTACTGGCAATAATCGACCCGTTCAAACAGATTCTCATGGAGTTGCAGTAACATTAACAAATGCTGTCAATAAAGACTTTTTCTACAATTCTTCGAATGATGTTGAAGACACAGGTCTTACAAGCGCAGCTCAAATGTTCTACAACAGCAACATTATTACCAACGACCCAACTCTATTTGCAAATATTAAACGTTTATCCTCAACCAACTCTACATTTGGGAGCAGTTCACAGAAACAATTTAGTTTTAAGAACAGTCAAAACCAAACAGAAGGTTTGAACTTAAACGTAATTAATATGTGGCAAAATAACAAGTCATTAACAGATATATCTGGGTGTTTTACAAATAGATACAATGTATACTGCACTGGATTAAATTTTCATCCAAATATAACAGCAAGCAAAACTATTAATATTTCGGGTCTATTTGGACTTTCTGGAACAGATTATAGGAAAACTGCTCCGATTACAATTGATTTAGACGGTATAATTCCAAAACTCACAACAAATTATAAATTTGCAGTTCCGAATAATAATAGTAATCAAGGTCCGGGTACCTTCCAAAATCGTAGTGTAAATATTATTTCAACTCCAACAGAAGATGGTGCAATATTTGGTAAATTATCAGGACAGTGTGGACGTATATTTAACGGAACTATTTTATACTTGCCTGTTTCAACACTAAAATTTGATTTGTCTAATGTGACAGAATGTGTAAATATGTTTACGGGGTGTAGGTTGTATACTACATCAAACGAGAGTGAACACACATATGGGATTGAGGATAGAACATTTGTTGAAATTAATATGCCTCGAAATTGCTCATTATATTCATCCATGTTTATGGATTCATCTGTATTGAAAAACTTACCAGAAATAGAAAGCGCATCTGCGAGTGATCTAAGTTACATGTATTCAGGGTGTGTTATCAATACACCGGATCTTGAACTGCGTGCTGATTATTTTGCAAAATGTGCCAGTTCCCTTTCTAACATAGAATATATGTTTTCTGAGAACTCATATCTTACAACCCTACAGTATAATGCAAATAGGGGGTTATTTGAAGGATGCACAAACTTAAATAAGGTTAGCCATATGTTTAGTGGGGCGACATTCTTACATAAGGGTATACCTGTTAATTTCTTTGGTACAACCGCTTTACCAAGATTAACAAGCCTTACTTATATGTTTGCTAATACAAGTATTATATATGATTTGGAAAATAACTCTCATAAATGGGTTGATTCGTCCACTTTTGCTCCTCTTATAAATCTCGATGATATTTCTTATATGTTTTATCAAAACAAGATCAACAGTTCGCTCAATCAATTCAGCGCTACACACGGTCACATGTATCAAACAGTAACTGATGAATCATCCGTTCTACACGCTGTAATTGATCCTCAAACATTTACAACCAAACCAATTACAAATATAACAAGGGTGTTTGAGTATAATGGGATCAATCCTCCAGTTGAACTTGGAAGATTTAGGTTCTCTGGCTTCACTATCGGAACGGATGCATTCTTATGTTCGGCTATTTCGAGTATAGATTCTAGATTTGTTGATAATGCAAACATTTCATCTATAACCAATGTAAATAGAATGTTCTATCAAGTTCCTAATTATGGTCCAAGATATAATAAGGATATAGAAAATCTTTCAACATTCGTTAATGCATTGATTGCATATCCGAATATTTCAAAGAGTAATATTGCTGGGCATATTAATGATAGTAATATCCCGAGTGTTTACACTGAAGGAACTGTTGAAGGAGATGCCATAGCATATATTGGATTCGGTTTACAATCCCCAAGCGATGCGGCTTGCGAAACAAACTGGACAAATTACGGAAGACATATATATTCGTAATCCAAATAATCTAAACACAAAAAAAGAGCTCAAATTAATTTGAGCTCTTTTTTTTATTCTTCATATGTATGATAGATTTTATCTGGGTCAATCTCTCCTCTTTGTACAAGATTTGTGTATGCATCTTCAGAAAGAAATACATCTCGATCAAACATCTCCAACAACACACTCTGCAAAAGGTCACCCGTGATCAGTCTATCCCCATTGTTTCTAATATTATCTATTATATCTTGCCTGATGTTGCTCATGGTACGCGAATTAATTTATTCAAATAATAAAGTTTTGTTGTTATTTTTGTATTATTTATTAGTTACATATATGGAAAGTTAATTTGTCCGGCGACAAACCTGGTCTTGTTTATAATTCGAGTGCTTTAATAGGGATATTAAAGTAGAACCACCCTAATTCGGTAAAATCTTAACAGATAATGCTGATGACAATACCGAGCCAAGCAAGTATATTTACTGG
>ODAI013104004.1_pt1 | contig 11800 bp, 12 predicted proteins | sample 1539321 | NCBI WGS metagenome assembly ODAI01 (sample SAMN02144231, study PRJEB22623) | gut metagenome | biome: sheep rumen | host: Ovis aries | place: New Zealand
CAGGGCCTGTCCTTGCCGATATCCCGGGGGAATTTGCGGCTGCAGTCCGGCAGGAGCAGGGCCTTGCAGATGGTATTGATGATTTCCCGGGACTGGTAGCGTCCCCCGAAGGGGCCGTAGTAGCGGGCACCGTCCTTGGAGGCGCGGCTGGCGATGCTCATCACCGGATACTCCTGTCTCGGATCCAGGCGGATGAAGGGATAGCCCTTGTCGTCCTTCAGGAGGATGTTATAGTGGGGCTTGTGGCGCTTGATGAGGGAGTTTTCCAGCACCAGAGCCTCCAGCTCGCTGCCGGCCACGATGACGTTGAAATCCGCCACCTTTTCCACCATGGCGGCCACCTTGGGCAGGTGCTCCCCGTGGAAATAGCTGCTGACCCGGTTTTTGAGTTTCTTGGCCTTGCCGACGTAGATGACCTCGTTGTGCTCGTCCAGCATGATATAGACCCCGGGCAGCAGGGGCAGATGATTGGCTTTTTCCCGCAGCTCTTCCAGCATGGCTTACTCCTGTAGATCCGATAAAAAACGATAGCTATTCCATCCCGACTAATGGGTGAGGGCGTTCAGAGGGGCTTTCTCCCCTCTGTTTTTTCGCCGTGGACGGCGAAAACGCATTCAATTCGTTTTTGTCGGGGCTTTGCCTCGGCAAAAACACCTTAAGCCGAGCATAGCGACGCGCGGGAAGCGCGCGACGATCCAAGCTCTGCTGCGAGGCCTCGCGCCGACCAAAGCGGGCCAAGGCCCGCTGCGATAAGCGCGAGTGTCCCCTAAATGATTCGTCACCCATAGGGGGACGAATCATTTATCTAAATTGGAAAAAAGGGTGTGCCTCGGCACACCCTTTTCTTCTGTATGTTGCTGTATTACTCGGAGAAATCGGAATCAATCAGCTCCGAGAGGGTGGCGATCGCCGCTTCCTCATCCACGCCGTCGGCGATGATGGTGATGGCGGTTCCCTTCACGATGCCCAGAGACAGGACGCCCAGAAGGCTCTTGGCGTTGACGCGCCGCTCTTCCTTTTCAACCCAGATGCTGCTCTTGAACTCATTGGCCTTCTGGATGAAGAAGGTGGCCGGTCTGGCGTGAAGCCCCACCTGATTGTTGATGACTACTTCCTTGGAAATCATGCCCGCATCTCCTTATATCCTATAATAGTTTGCGCTAAAAGAATCTCCACTGGATTCTATGACACTTTAGCAAATTTTCGACCATACGTCAACCGCTTTCCGCCGTTTCGTGATTTTTACCATTTCCTGTCGGCGGGAAAGATGATCTTTTATACGCTTTTTCCAGCAAAAAAGGCAATTATTTCAGCTCCACAATGGTGACGCCGGCCTCCCCCTCGCCAAAGCGGCCCAGGCGGAAGGATTTGACGCTCTTGTTGTGGCGCAGCATGTTCTGCACGGCGGTGCGCAGGGCGCCGGTGCCCTTGCCGTGGATGATGGTGACGGTCTTGAGCTTTGCCATGACGGCCCCGTCCAGATACTGTTCGGCGGTGAGGAGGGCGTCGATGACCTCCATGCCCCGCAGGTCCACCTCCGCCGGGAAGGCGGCGGCGCGCAGCGTGGCGGAGCCAGCAGAGGCGCTCTTTTTGGGCTTCAGGCTCTGGCCCTCCACCAGCAGCACCTCGTCCTCCCTGGCGGTGACGTTCATGATGCCGGCCCGGAGCGTCAGCACCCGGTCGGGAGAGACGGAGATGACCTCCGCCTTCATGCCCATGGACTTGATCTGCACGGTATCGCCGGGGCGCACGGGGCGGGCGGATTTCTGTTCCTCCACGGGAGGGACGTCCTGACGGCGCAGGTCCTCCTGGCTCTGGTTCAGCTTGCGTCTGAGCTCGCTTCTGGCCTCGTTGATGCGCTGGATGTTGTCCTCTTCGTTGGCCTTTTCCCGCATCTCGTCCAGTTCCCGGAAGGTAGCCTCGGCGGTGTCCCGGGCCTCCTGCAGGATACGCTCAGCATCCCGTCTTGCCTTCAGGTCCGCCTTCTCCAGGCGCACCTCCAGCTCCTTGCGAAGCTGGGCGGACTTCCTGGCGCTCTCCTCCGCCTCCCGCAGCTTTTTGGCCGCGGCCTCCCGGTCCTTTTCCAGCAGGAGCCTGGTCTGCTCCAGCTTTTCGATGGTGGCCTCAAAGCTGGCGCTGTCGGTACTGACCCGGTTTTTGGCGTCCTCGATGATATCCTCCCCCAGGCCGAGACGCCGGGAGATGGCAAAGGCGTTGGACTTGCCAGGGATGCCCACCAGCAGATGATAGGTGGGACGGAGGGTCTCCACATCAAACTCACAGGAGGCGTTCTGCACTCCGGGCTGATTGGTGGCATAGACCTTGAGCTCGGCATAGTGGGTGGTGGCGGCGATCATGGCGCCCTTCTGGCGGGCATACTCGATGATGGAGATGGCGAGAGCCGCGCCCTCGGTGGGGTCGGTTCCGGCGCCAAGCTCATCAAAGAGGAGCAGGGAGTTCTCGTCGCACTCTTCCAGGATGCTCACGATGTTGGTCATATGGGCGGAGAAGGTGGAGAGGGACTGCTCGATACTCTGCTCATCGCCGATATCGGCCAGGATGTGACGGAACACCGGCAGGTTGCTGCCGTCGGCCGCAGGGATGTGCAGGCCGCACTGGTTCATGGCGGCCAGAAGGCCTATGGTCTTGAGGGAGACGGTCTTGCCGCCGGTGTTGGGACCGGTGATGACCAGGGTGTCGAAGGCGTCCCCCAGCTCCACATCGATGGGGACGGCCTTGGCCGGGTCCAGCAGCGGGTGGCGGGCCCGGCGCAGGAGGATGCCCTCCCCTTCCAGGCTTGCCTCCTGGCAATCCATCTGATAGCTGAGTTTGGCCTTGGCAAAGATCAGGTCCAGGCGGACCAGCAGATCGAAGTCGGAATCGATATCCTGCCGGTGCTCGGCGCAGTCGGCGGAGAGCTCCGCCAGGATCCGCTCGATCTCCAGCTTCTCCTTGGCGGCCAGCTCCCGCAGCTCGTTGTTGGCCTTGACGGCGGCCATGGGTTCCACGAAAAGAGTTTGCCCCGTGGCCGAAATATCATGCACAAGCCCAGGCACCGCGCCCTTGTGATCGGCCTTCACGGGGACCACATAGCGATCGGAGCGCATGGTAATGATGGGCTCCTGGAGAGCCTTGGCATAGGAGGGCGAGGAGAGGATCTTCTGCAGAGCTTCCCGCGCCCGGGCCGCCGCAGCCCGCATTTTCCGGCGGATATCCGCCAGCTCGTTGGAGGCGCCGTCGGCGATCTCATCCTCTCCCACGATGGAGGTGGTGATTTTCTCTTCCAGAAATTTGTTGGCCCTGAGGCCGTTGAAAAGAGAGTCGATGCAGGTCTTGCCCACGGAGTCATCGGCGATATAAGCCCGCACCAGGCGTGCGCACTGGAGCACTCGGGCGATGTCCAGCAGCTCCCGGGTGTTGAGTGCGCCGCCCAGGTCCGCACGGGCCAGGGAGGCCCGCACGTCCTTCACGCCGGAAAAGCTGGGGCTGCCGCGCACCACCATCATGGTCTTGGCAGCGCTGGTCTCCTCCAGGCGGTGCTTCACCTCAAAGGGGTCGGAGGAGGGGGCGAGCAGGAGGGCCCGCTCCTTGGCGGTATCCCCCACCGCCTGCTGGGAGAGCTTCTGCAGCACGGCAGGCAGCTCCAGCGTATTCAGGGATTTTTCAAAAAAACTCATGATCTTTTTCCTCTGATCGGTGATGTCTTCCAGTCTCTTGGTAGAATGTGTTTTCTTTCTTGCGGGAGGGGCAAACCGCTCCCCTACCGTATTGCTTGCAATTTCGATGAATCCTTTAATCCTGCAAAAGACTCACGCAGCATATTTTGAAGTATTACAATTCCGAACTCAGAACTCCGAATTCTTCTGAAACTGCTTATAATACTCCAAGGTGGGAAAGCTGCGCTCGGCATGGGCCTGGACATAGCGCTCCGAGGCACGGGAAAAGTTCTGCAGCCCCTTTTCCCCGATGGGGAAGGAAAAAAGCCGCTTGGCCGGGGCGGAGATCACATAGCGCATAGCGGCGAGGGCGTCCTCCTCCAGGAGGGTCCCGTCCCAGCTGGGGCGGGCGCAGCTCCGGCAGCAGAGAACGCCGTCGGAAAGGCTCAGCACCGGGTCCTCCGGCTCCGTCTTTCCGCAGACGCTGCAGGCGCCAAGCTCCGGTCGGAAGCCCGCCAGGCACATGAGGCGCAATTCAAAGGCGGCCTTCAGTTTCTCCGGCTCCCCCAGGGCATTGCTGAGGGCATAGAGAGAATTGAGCCCCAGCTGTAAAAGCTCCGGATCCGGCTGATCCTCCACGGAGAAGGCCTCCAGACACTCGGCAAAATAGCTGCCCAGGGCCAGCTTCTCAATGTCGTTCCGCAGGCCGGAGAAGCTCTCCAGCACGGTCCCCTCGTTGACGGTCCACTTGCCCCGGTTGCCGAAGAGGGTCAGCTCCGACCAGGTGAGCTGCTGAGTGGCGGCACCGGTGCGGCTGGATTTGCGCAGAGCACCCCGGGCCTTGGCGGTGATCTTCCCCTCCGACTCGGTGAGAATGGTCAGGATCCGGTCCGCTTCCTTATATCGGACCTCCCGCAGGATGAGGCCCTTGGTCGTTTGAAACACGGTATGTAACCCTCAGTCCGTGGCCCGGGGAGTCTCCCCCGGGTCGGTTTCTTTTTCGGGCCTGCCCCGCTGGGCGGCCTTGTACAGCATATAGCAGACGGGGTCGCCGGTCTCGGCGAAGGTCTGCCAGATCGCGTCGAGTTCCATGTTGACCACCTCTGCTCCTATTTTACGCAGAGGCCGTCAAAAGGCGCATGCCACTTTTATGCAATTATTGCTCGGTAAAGCCAAAATTGCGCAGCTGGGCCATGGAGTCCCGCCAGTTTTCCTTCACCTTCACCCAGGTCTGCAGATAGACCTTGGCGCCCATGAATTCCTCAATATCCTGCCGGGCCAGCTCGCCGATCTTCTTGAGCATGGCGCCCTTTTTGCCGATGATGATGCCCTTGTGGCTGTCCTTTTCGCAGTAGATGGTCACTTCCAGGTCAATGATGCCGCTGTCCCGCTCGGAAAAGCGGGTGACCTCCACCGCCGTGCCGTGGGGGATCTCCTTATCCAGGCACTGCAGCAGCTTCTCCCGCACCAGCTCCGCGCAGATCTGCCGCTCCGGCTGGTCGGTGATCATGTCCTCCGGGAAGAAATGGGGACCTTCGGCGGCGTATTTTTCCAGCTCCGCCATCAGTTCCTCCAGGCCGTCCCCGGTCTTGGCGGAGATGGGCAGAATGGCGTCAAAATCATAAGCCTGGGAATAGAGGGCCATGACCTCCAGCAGCCGGGTCTTGTCCACGGTGTCGATCTTGTTGATGACCAGGATGGCCGGCTCCCCACTCTGACGGATGCGGGAAAGGAGCTCTTCCTCCTGAGGTCCGATGGCGGCCACCGGCTCCACCAGCAGCAGCACGCAGTCCACGTCCGCCACGCTCTCCTTTACCACGTTCACCATGTAGTCCCCCAGGCGCGTGCGGGGCTTGTGAAAGCCCGGGGTGTCCATCAGCACAAACTGGGTGTCCCCCCGGTTCACGATGGCGGTAATGCGGTTGCGCGTGGTCTGGGGCTTGTTGGAAACGATGGCCACTTTTTCGCCCACCAGGGCGTTGGTCAGGGTGCTCTTGCCCACATTGGGCCGCCCGCACAGGGTGATCATAGCGGATTTTGTCATTTCAATAACCTCCGTGACTCCTCTTTGGCTCCCCTGACTAAGGGGAATTGCGGGTTCCCGCCGCCGGCGGCGGAAGAAGGGAACCCGGAATTTCTGCAGCGGTCGAAAAACGCAAGGAGCAGCGAAAGCCCGCTGCGTTTTTCGGGCACCGCAAAGCGGTCGCTGGCCGCCGTCAGGCGGACTGAGGGGTATTCCTCCATTCTCTTTCTCTTGCCGATACGGGCCGTCGATGGCGCCGGCCCCTACAAAACTAATCGTCGCCCATGATGGCCTTTTCCCGGGCGCGCATCTGCGCCTTCATGGGGCCTTCATCCACATGGTCATAGCCCAGCAGGTGCAGCACCGAGTGGACCGTGAGATACTGGATCTCCCGGTCAAAGCCGTGGCCGAACTCCACTCCCTGCTCCTCGCAGCGGGGCAGGGAGATCATCATATCTCCCAGCAGCACCGCGCCGCTGTCCAGGTCCCGCTCGCAGACCTCCTTGTCAAAGGAGCCGGGCTCCAGCTCGTTCAAAGGGAAGGACAGCACGTCCGTGGCCCGGTCGATATTGCGAAACTCCCGGTTCACCTGCCGGATGCCCTCGTCGTCGGTCAGCATCACGCTGATAATGCAGTTTACATCCACGCCCTCGGCGTCCAGGGCGCGCTTGGCCGCCTGCTTGATGAGGCGGGCGGCATTGTTGTGGCCCAGGTTCTTCACGTCCCGGCTCACATAGATCTCATGTTCCATGGTATCGTAATCTCTCTTTCGTATGCGGGCCGTCGAGGACGCCGGCCCCTACAGGTTTATATCTTCCGGTAGCGGCCCCGCTGCTGGGGAGCGGGCTTTCTGGCCGTCTCCGGCGGATTTTTCTTATCATAGACCTCATAGGCCTCGATGATCTTCTGCACCAGGCGGTGGCGCACCACATCCGCCCCGGTGAGGGTGCAGATGGCGATATCGTCGATGCCGTCCAGGACCTTCATGGCCACCTTCAGGCCGCTGACCTTGTCCTCGGGCAGGTCGATCTGGGTGATGTCGCCGGTGATGACCACTTTGGAGCCGAAGCCGATGCGGGTGAGGAACATCTTCATCTGCTCCCGGGAGGTGTTCTGGGCCTCGTCCAGGATGATAAAGCTGTCGTCCAGAGTACGGCCGCGCATATAGGCCAGGGGCGCCACCTCGATGTTGCCCCGCTCCAGATACTTCTGATAGGTGTCCGGCCCCAGCATGTCAAAGAGTGCGTCATACAGCGGGCGCAGGTAGGGATCCACCTTGCTCTGCAGGTCTCCCGGCAGAAAGCCCAGGCGCTCCCCCGCCTCCACGGCGGGCCGGGTCAGAATGATGCGGTTGACCTCCTCCGCCCGGAAGGCGGCCACCGCCGCCGCCACGGCCAGATAGGTCTTGCCGGTGCCGGCCGGGCCGATGCCCAGAGTCACGGTATTGTCCCGGATGGCCTCGCAATAGCCCCGCTGGCCAAGGGTCTTGGGCTTGATGGGCTTGCCTTTGGCCGTGATGCAGATCACGTCTCCGGCCAACTCCTCGATCTGCTTTTCCTTGCCCTCGGACACCAGCTTCAGGATATAGCGCACGTTCTGGGCATCGATATTCTCGCCCTTGGCGGCCAGGGTCAGCAGACCGTTGATGGCCTTTTCCGCCAGCATCACGTCCTCCGCCTCGCCGCAGATATGGAGCTGATCGTCCCGGTCCTGGACCTTGACACCAAGCTCGCTCTCAATGATTCTCAGGTTCTGGTCAAAGGAGCCGAAAACCTGGATCACATGCTCCATCCGTTCTACTTCTATAGTTTTATCGATCATGTACAGACATCCTCTCTCGGGGCTATTGTTCCCGATCCCGGGCGATATTCTCCAGGCAGCGGGCCCGCAGGGTCACTACCAGCAGGCCGTCACTTCTGCCCACGGAAAAGACGTGATCCAGGATTTCCCCGTCGATCCGCTCCTCCAGGCCCTGCAGCAGGGCGGCCTTCATTTCCTCCTCCCGCAGGTCGAAGGACTCCGTCGCCGTGAGTCTGTGACGCGTTGTCCAGATCAGGCGCAGCGGGGTGCAAAAGAGGCCCTCTATCCCCAAAGTATATTCATGCACGATTTTATCACATTCGTCAAGGCCTTTTCGGGAAGAAGGCCAGAGAATGCAGCGATTTTTTCCGATCTGCAGGCAAAACGAGCCCGCCGCCCCGCTCTTTTCCCGGGTCTGCAGCATTTCCAGCGGGCAAATCGAGCTGATCTCGTACCAGGTCTCCGCCTGCACTTCGCCCAGGGCGGGCTCCTGCCGAATGCCGCCCGACAGGCTCTCCAGCTCTCCGTTTATGAGGAGATCCCCCTCCAGCACTGCGTCACCCGGTTCCACCAGGCTTTGCCCGCTGAGGGCCGTCACCTTCCGTACGATCCCGGAGCGGCCAGCGTGCAATTCTTCAGGCGCCCGTTCCGAAAGGAGCTCCGGCCGCGCTTCCCGCTCCCGTACCAGTACTCTGGCCCGGGAGCCGGAGATGTTCACCGTGAGCCATTCCAGCTCCGGCAGCTCTGTGAGGACCCTGCTTTTCACCAGTTCCGGATCGATGGCAGGGCGAAAGGCGCCGGGCGCCACCCCGCAGGCGGCCAGGGTTCGGAGGATCAGGCCGGTGGAGACGCTTTCGCAGCCGATGACCTCGATCTGCCACACATAGAGAGAGGAGGCGAACAGCAGCGACAGGGCAAGCAGCAGGCCCAGGAGAAGGCCCTTTCGACGCCGAAGCACTTCTTGATTCCTACTGCCGCCCCGAAGGTCCCGGACCTCCAGGGTAAAGCCCTGCGCCGTACAGAGCCGCTCCAGGGCCATCAGGTCCCGCTGCCAAAGGGTGAGTCTCAGCGTGCACTTGTCCACGGGAAGGACGCTCCAGAGCTGCAGGCCAGCGGCGCGGCAGCGCTCCAGCAGTGCCTCCGGCTCCGGTCCGCAAAGCTCCGCCTCCGCTGTTCCCAGGAGACTTTTCCAGATTTCGGCCATCTTATTCCTCCCATTCCACCCGCTTCAGACGGCCCGAGAGCAGCAGATCGCTGCCGTCCATGGCCTCGATCCGAAGCGACCCGCCAAAGATGCGAAGGCTCATGTGCATCCCCCGCACGGCAAGCAGGTCTTCGCTGCAATGGAGCAGCCCCCTGTGATTTTCAATGAGCGCCCGGTGATCGCCCAGTACGCTCAGCTTCAGCTCTCCCAGGGCCTCCCCGGGGATCTGCAGCCGCTCCCCCAGGGTGCCGGTAAAGCTCGGTTTTGTCATGGTCCTCTCCCCTTTTCCTCCGGTAGGCTTAGCCTATTTATCCGTATATCCTTATGCCGCCCGGCATAGCTTTAACACGAAACACCAAGGAGGAGAGTTTGTCCGATGAAGAGAAAGCTGCCGATCCTCGCGGCGCTCTGTGCGCTGTATGTTCTGATCACCGCCTCGTCCCGGGTGATCGATTGCGCCTCAGCCGGGCTGCGGCTCTGCGGGGAACTGATCGTCCCCTCGCTCTTTCCTTTTTTTGTTCTTTCCCTGCTGCTGGGAAAGCTGGGCTTTCCGGAAGCGCTGGGTCGACAGCTCTCTCCCCTGACGGAGAAGATGTTTCACGTTTCCGGGAAGGGCGCAACGGCGCTATTTATCGGGCTCACGGGCGGCTACCCCATGGGGGCCGCCTATCTGGCGGAGCTTCTGGACAGGGGCGAGATCTCCGGTCGGGAGGCAGAGCGGCTTTTGGGCTTTTGCAACAACTCCGGCCCCGCCTTTCTGGTAGGAGCCATCGGAGCGGGAGTCTTCGCTTCGGTGAAGGCGGGACTGCTGCTCTACAGCGCCCATATTCTGGCGGCGCTTTCTGTGGGGATCCTGCTGCGGTCCCGCGAAGCGCCGGGAGCGGAACAGCCGCTGCCTCCAGCCGCTCCCCCGCTGCCCTTTGCCCGTGCTCTATCAGAGGCGGTACGCAGCGCGGTGCCGGCGCTCTTGAGCGTATGCGGCTTTGTGATCCTCTTTACCGTGTTCACGGGGCTTCTGGAGGCAAACGGCTTTCTGGAGCTGTTCAGCAGAGTTCTCAGCGCAATTATGCCCCTGGGGATGCAGCAAAGCCGTGCCCTGCTCCTGGGCTTTTGGGAGCTTGGCAGCGGTGTAGGGGCGCTGCGAGGTCTCGCCCTCTCCCCGGCATCTCTGGCTTTGGCCGCCGGGATCGTGGGCTGGGGCGGCGTATCGGTGCTGTTTCAGTCGCTGGCGGTGTTGGCAGACCAGCCGGTGAAAACAGGGGTGATGCTGCTGGGCCGTATTCTCAGCGCGGTTCTTGGCGCAGGCTTTGCCTGGGTCCTGGGTACGATTTTTCTCTGAATATGAAAAAAGGACTGTCAGAAAACAGTCCTTTTTTCATATTGATTCTGTTCTTTCAAAAAGCGAAAACCACACCGATCACCGCGGAACCCAGGATGAAAAAGATGGGATGCACCTTCTTGAGCGCCTTTACACAGCGGGTCAGCACCAGGAGCAGCGCCGCCAGGGCCAGAGCCTTCCAATTGAAGAGATCGGTGAAGACGCCGCTTTCGCGCCAGGCGTCCACATGGAACATGGCCACCTTCACCACCAGAAGTCCCGCCGCGGCGATAAGGCCCACAGAGCAGGGCCGCAGACCGTAGAACGCGGCGTCCACAGTCTTATTCTGCCGAAACTGCTGCAGCACCCGGGCAATGAGCAGGATGATGATGACCTCCGGCGTCACAAGGCCGAGGGTCGCGATCACGGCGCCGGGAATGCCGGCAGTGTGAAAGCCCACATAGGTCGCCATATTGACGCCGATAGGACCGGGGGTGGATTCGCTGACGGCGATCATATCCGCCAGATTCGCCGCGGTGAACCAGCCGGTCTTGTCCGCCATGCTGTAAAGGAAGGGCAGGGTGGCCATGCCGCCGCCCACCGCAAAGAGGCCGGTCTTGAAAAACTCCCAGAACAGACGCAGAAGGATCATTTGCCCCGCACCCCCCATCTGGTAAAGAGGATGCCGGCAACGGCGCAGACAAGCACATAAAAGACCGGCGAAATGTCCAGGAAGATGGAGAGGAGGAACACCAGCAGGAAGAGGCAGAGCCCTGCCTTATCCTTCACGGCGCCCTTCCAGAGCTTCAGGACAGCGTTGAAGATCAGCACGCACACGCAGACGCGAATGGCCGCAAAGGCGCTCTTCACCGCGGGAATATCCGCAAAGTGGGTCAACACCCCGGCAATGACCGTGATGATGACCAGGGAGGGAAACACCACGCCCAGGGTGGCGACGACGCCGCCCAGGGAACCCGCCACCTTATATCCGATGAAGGTGGCGGTGTTCACTGCGATGACGCCGGGGGTGCACTGGCCCACTGCGTAATAGTCCATCAATTCCTCGGAGCTGGCCCAGCCTTGCCGGTCCACGATCTCCCGTTCCAGGATGGGGATCATGGCATAGCCGCCGCCGAAGGTCATGACGCCGACCCTGGCGAAGGCCAGGAAGAGCTGCCAAAGCTGCTTCATTTGCCGATAGTCTCGGTGTACTCGCTGTACTTGGCGACCTTGGCGGCGCAATCGGCCGCACTCTTGCCGCGCACCAGCAGATAGACCTTGATCTTGGGCTCGGTACCGGAGGGACGCACGATGAAGCTGGAGCCGTCAGCCAGCTCGAAGTAGAGGACGTTGGAGCCGAAGAAAGGCGTACGATCCACCTTGCCCAGGCCCTTGACGTTGATGCTGCCGTCCAGGTAGTCCCGCAGACGGATGACGGTCTCGCCGGCGATATCCTCGGGAGGATTGGAGCGCAGATCGTCCATGATGGCCTTCATCTTGCGCATGCCGTCCAGGCCCGGCATCACCAGGTTCACGGTCTTCTCGGAGAACCAGCCGTACTTCTCGTACAGCTCGTTCATGGCGTCCAGCAGGGTCTTGCCCTCCATGGAATAATGGGCGGCCATCTCGGCCACCAGCATGGCGGCGGTGACGGCGTCCTTATCGCGGACATAGTCGCCCACCATGTAGCCGTAGCTCTCCTCGAAGGCAAAGATGTACTGATAGCTCTTGGCAGCCTCCCAGGAGGCGATGCGCTCTGCCATGAACTTGAAGCCGGTGAAGGTGTCCTCAAAGTGGAC
>ODAI011697404.1_pt1 | contig 11798 bp, 10 predicted proteins | sample 1539321 | NCBI WGS metagenome assembly ODAI01 (sample SAMN02144231, study PRJEB22623) | gut metagenome | biome: sheep rumen | host: Ovis aries | place: New Zealand
CGCGGGCAATACGCCTGTCTCAAGGAAACGAGAACCATTTAAATAACAACCAATTTCTAAATTAACTTTTAACAATTATTCGTTTACGATGATGAAAAAAGCTATTTTCAGTTTCGCCATCGCAGCTGTAGCAGCATTGATGGTAGCATGTGGAGGTAATAAAACCGACAACAACGCAGGTGAAGCAAAGCAGGAGGCTTACACATTCTCCGTGCAGAACAACATCACCGGTACTACGGGAACTGCCAACTGTCATATTCCTGACCTCGGGGCTCCCATGTCGTTCGAGGTTGCTGGCGAGGGTGACATCCTTGACGTGACAGCCACCGTGAAAGTGACACATCGCGACAAGTCAGAACTCGCAGACGAGCCCCGTGCCACCACCGAACTCTGGATCAGAGGCCGTCAGGATGACAACAAAGACACCCAGATCACCCTCACTGCTGACGAGGAGATGCAGAAGCAGATCATCGAGTGGCTCAGCCAACCGGCAGGCACAGAACTCGATATCGTCTTCAAGGGCAGAGTGCCCAAGGCTGACCTTGACAAACTGAACGCTAAAGAGTGCACTAACACATTGGTTCTTTAACACACTTGAACTGTGAATCATCATTAAAGAGCCTCCGGGGTTTTTAATGATGAAAAAAAGGGGCCGATACCTCACGGTATCGCCCCTTTCAACAAACTTATATAATACATTTCAGTTAACCTTCATCTATATTCCGGTCATGGGTATGCCGATACTACGGGCATACTACGCTGTTGTCGCGGGTGCTGTTGCCCGCTGTAGAAAAGAATGTCACACGTTGCGCCTCGCCCCTTACATCGAGAGGATTCGGCAAGCTCGGATATGCTTGAACAGGCAGGTCTTCTGACTTCGTTCCGCTCTCAGGCGCCTTCCCGCCTCATGGGCAGTGGCTTTGAGCCTGATGCTGATAATGGAACTCACAGCTGCGAGACAGTCGGGGATTTGCACCCCATTCCCTTTGCTAATCGCGTAAAGCGAACCTATTCACTGCAAAGATAGTGCAAACCGAGTGAAAAGCAAAATAAAAAAAGGATTTTTTTTATTTTCTTTTCCGAGGTGCCGCCTATCTTTTTATAGCTGCAGCAATGCCGCAGCGTACCGGACACCAAGACAGGGCCTCTTAAAAGGGACCTTTATAGATGGGCAATGACGGAGCCTCTTAAAAAGGGCTTTTATAGATGGGCAATGACGGGGCCTCTTAAAAGGGCTTTTATTGGTGGGCTATGAAGGGCTTTTCTTATTTCCACTCTTTTTTCTCATTCCTTAATAAAGACAAATAAAAATGGGCAGAAAAGAGCGATTTTGCGTTTTTTTGTGAAAAAATTTGCACGGAAAGGCAAAAGTCGTTATCTTTGCAACATCAATTATAGCTTTTTATTTTAAAACTTAAAAATCAGGCGCCTATCGGAACATCATTACTTATATTAATCATCTAATTTAAGGAATGGAATATCTGAATGAGATGACAGATGAGCAGTTGGCTCTGTCATACATTGATGGTAACAATAGAGCGTTTGATTTGTTGTTGTCAAGAACACAATCCAAACTCTTTACTTATATCATGTTCATGGTTCGCGACCGTGACGTGGCCGATGACATCTTCCAGGAGACGTTTGTCAAGGTCATCACGAAGTTGCGCCAGGGCAAATATGTCAATTCGGGCAAGTTCAGCGCGTGGCTTGTGCGTATCGCGCACAATGTCGTGATGGACTGGTATCGTGAGCAGAAGTCGGAACGAATCGTGGAGCCTACGGAGGACAACGACCTTTCGAATCTGGGCATGAACCTTCTTGACATGAATGTGGAGAACCAGTTTGTGAACGACCAGGTGCTCAAGGATGTCCGCAAGATGATGAACATGCTTCCCACGGCGCAGCGTGAGGTGGTCTACATGCGATATTTCCAGGAGATGTCGTTCAAGGAAATTGCCGAGGCCACGGGAGTGAGCATCAACACGTCGCTGGGCCGCATGCGCTATGCCATTATCAATCTGCGCCGCATGGCGAAAGAGCATAACGTGGCCTTGCAGCTCGACTGACGGCATTTCGCCCTCACCGCCTGAAACGTATTCGCCCCCATCTCGACGAGAGATGGGGGCGAATGCATATTGGTGCCTTCAGGGTGTCTGCTACTCTGCGCGGTAGCTGTCGAGGTCATCGGCCTTGAAGTTCTTGATGAACTCATAGTGGGCGGCGCACTCAGCTTCAGCGTGGCGCACATAGATGTTGGCGCTTCTTTCGAAGAGTTCGGGTGCACGGGTGGCGTCGTCGAGGATGAGGAGCGACATGATGATGTCGGCGGTCATCTCATAGAGCCGGCGGGCCACGAAGTCGGTCTTCTCCTGGTTGTCCTCAGCCTTCACCTCGGTGAGCACCTCCTCGTAGCGGGCCACCATGGCCACGACGCGAGCCTTGAGAGCCTTGAGGTTGTCGGCCACCTCAGACTCCAGCATCTCCTTGATGATGCCGAGGTAGGTGCTGTTGGTGATGTATCGCAGAGCGGCCACCACCTGCAGTTGGGTGGTTCCCTCATAGATGGAGAAGATGCGTGCGTCGCGGTAGAGGCGCTGGCTCTTGTATTCCATGATGAATCCCGACCCGCCGTGGATGGAGATGGCGTCGTAGGCGTTCTGGTTGGCATACTCCGAGTTCATACCCTTGGCCAGCGGTGTGAAAGCGTCGGCCAGGCGGGTGTATTTCTTCAGTTCCTGACGCTCCTCCGCGCTGAGTTTGGTGTCACGCTGGATGTCCTCAAGAGCCTTGTAGATGTCCACATAGCGGGCGGTCTGATAGAGCAGAGAGCGTCCGGCGTCGAGTTTGGCCTTCATGCGTGAGAGCATGTCGTAGACGGCGGGGAACTCGATGATTTTTTTGCCGAACTGCATACGCTCGCGGGCATATTTCAGACCTTCGTTGTAGGCCTCCTGCTCCACGCCCACACTCTGGGCGGCGATGCCCAGACGGGCACCGTTCATCAGTGCCATGACATACTTGATGAGGCCCAGGCGGGTGCTGCCGCAGAGCTCTGCCTTGGCGTTCTTGTAGGTGAGCTCGCAGGTGGGTGAGCCGTGGATGCCCAGTTTGTGCTCGATATGGCGCACGTCGACGCCACCGTTGCGTTTGTCGTAGATGAACATCGACAGGCCGCGTCCGTCGCGGGTGCCTTCCTCCGAGCGGGCGAGCACCAGGTGGATGTCGCTGTCGCCGTTGGTGATGAAGCGCTTCACGCCGTTGAGACGCCAGCAGCCCTCTTTCTCGTCGTAGGTGGCCTTGAGCATGACGCGCTGCAGGTCGCTGCCGGCGTCGGGCTCGGTGAGGTCCATCGACATGGTCTCTCCGGCACATACGCGGGGGATGTATTTCTGCCGCTGCTCCTCGGAGCCGAACTCATAGAGGGTGTCGATGCACGACTGCAGGCTCCAGATGTTCTGGAAACCGGCGTCGGCGGCCGAGATCACCTCGCTGAGCATCGAGAAGGTCACGTTGGGCAGGTTGAGACCGCCGTAGCGGCGGGGCATCGACACTCCGTGGAGGCCGGCCTTGCGTGTGGCGTCGAGGTTGTCGAAGGTCTTCGAGGCATAGATCATGCGTCCGTTCTCCAAGTGCGGTCCTTCGAGGTCTACCGATTCCGAGTTGGGCTCCAGGATGTTGGCAGCCACATCGCCAGTGATGTCGAGGATGCGCTTGTAGTTCTCGATGGCGTCCTCATAGTCGATGGGTGCATCGGCGTAGGTGGCGGCATCGGCGTAGTTGCGCTCCTTGAGGTCTACGATGCGCTTCATCAGCGGATGGTCGAGATGGAACGCGATTTCTGGGTGGTCACTATAATAGTTTGCCATAATTCTTATTCTTTATTGATGAAGTCTTTGATGGTGTCGTAAAAACGTATTGCAAAGAAGATTGCAAATACCTCATCCAATATTCTATGCCACAATGGGTGGTCTGTTCTCAGCGAAAAGACCATTAAGATCACAACGGCAAAACCATAGAAAATCAGATATAAGACTTCTTTTTTCATTTATTTCGAATTCTGCTTGTAATATTTGATGAGTTTCGGCACCACCTCTTCCACGGTGCCGTTGATGACGTAGTCGGCAATCTTGTTGATGGGAGCGTCGGGGTCGCTGTTGACACTGATGATGATACCAGAGTCCTGCATGCCGGCGATGTGTTGGATCTGTCCGGAGATGCCGCAGGCGATATACACCTTCGGGTGCACGGTGACACCTGTCTGGCCTATCTGGCGGTCATGGTCGCAGAATCCTGCGTCGACGGCGGCACGCGAGGCGCCCACCTCGGCGTGGAGCACTTTGGCCAGGTCGAAGAGCATGTCGAAGCCCTCTTTCGACCCCATGCCATAACCTCCGGCCACCACGATCTGGGCGCCCTTGAGGTTGTGCTTGGCGGCCTCCACGTGGTGGTCGAGCACCTTCACGACGAAGGCCTCTGCCGACACATATTTGCTCACTTCGGGATAGACCACCTCTTTCTTGCATTCGCCGTCGTAGACGGCTTTCTGCATCACGCCCGAGCGCACGGTGGCCATCTGTGGGCGGTGCTCAGGATTAACGATGGTAGCCACGATGTTGCCTCCGAAAGCGGGGCGTATCTGGTAGAGCAGGTCTTTGAAGACTTTTCCGCTCTTCTTGTCCTCATAGTCGCCGATCTCCAGTTCGGTGCAGTCGGCTGTCAGTCCGCTGGTGAGCGACGACGACACGCGCGGTCCGAGGTCGCGGCCGATGACGGTGGCACCCATGAGGCAGATCTGCGGTTTCTCCTCCTGGAAGAGGTTGACGATGATGTCGGTGTGAGGGGCGGAGGTGTAGGGGAAAAGTCCCTCGCCGTCGAAGACGAAGAGTTTGTCGACGCCATAGGGCAGTATCTGCTCTTCCACCAGTCCCTTGATGCCGGTGCCGATGACCACGGCCCTGAGTTCCACTCCCAACTGGTTGGCCAGTTTGCGGCCTTTGGTGAGCAGTTCCTGAGACACTTCCTGTACCTGAGTGCCTTCTATCTCGCAATATACAAATACGGGTGCCATTATCCTATAATCTTTTTGTCCAACAATTCCTTGATCAACTCTTCCACGTCGGCATCGCTGCTGGAGAGCGTCTTGCTCTCCTTGGCCTGGAACGCGATGTTCTGCACCGCCTTCACCTTGGTGGGCGAGCCGGCGAGACCGCACTGCGAGGCGTCGCCGTCGACATCGGCCACCGACCACTGGTTCAGCGTCAGGTAGGGCCGCTCCTCATAGAGCCGTGCGAGGCGCTCATCGCTCTCGGCCGGGCGCTCCATGGGGCAGGTGGCGTATTTGTATTTGAGCACCATGCGGGCGTTGCATGGGCGGCAGGGGGCTGCGCTGCCGTTGACGGTGATGACCACCGGCAGCGGTGCTTCCACTGTCTCCACGCCGCCGTCGATATGGCGGCGGATGGTGGCCTTGCCGTCCTCCACCTTCAGGATCTCCTCGGCGTAGGTCACCTGGTTGAGACCCAGTTTCTGGGCCACCTGCGGACCCACTTGTGCGGTGTCGCCGTCGATGGCCTGGCGGCCTCCGATGACGATGTCCACATCACCGATTTTCTTGATGGCAGTGGCCAGCGCATACGAGGTGGCCAGCGTGTCGGCACCGGCGAACAGTCGGTCGGTGAGCAGCCATCCGGTGTCGGCGCCACGGTAGAGTCCCTGGCGGATGATCTCACCGGCTCGTGGAGGTCCCATGGTGAGGAGTCCTACGGTGGAACCCGGATTTTGCTCCTTCAGTCTGAGGGCCTGTTCCAGTGCGTTGAGGTCTTCGGGGTTGAAGATGGCAGGCAGGGCGGCGCGGTTGACCGTTCCTTCTTCGGTCATGGCATCCTTGCCCACATTCCTTGTGTCGGGAACTTGCTTTGCAAGAACTACAATTTTCAAACTCATAAGAATAATTTAATAAATGTGGGAAAATGAGGTTCCCACGAATCAATAAAAGGATGATGGGCTTTGGGCGACCCACCATTCGTGATATATCAGGCGGCAAAATTACTCATTTTTTATGTGGTGGCAAAATAATGGGTGTAAAAAATGCACATAATCTCCGGTTTTGTGCACAAATGTGGCGCTTTGTGCAGTCATCGGCTGTCAGGCGGCCGTCGGCAGATAGCTGTGGAGGCAGATTTTTCCACTTGAAAGTTTGGAAGTATAAAATGAATGGCTTAACTTTGTGCAACGAAAAATGATTGACCGTGCCACCATAGACCGTATCATGGACGCCGCCGACATTGTCGACGTCGTGTCGGAGTTTGTCTCGCTGCGCAAGAGTGGGGCCAACTACAAAGGGCTGTGCCCGTTCCACGACGACCGCACGCCCTCGTTCTCCGTCTCGCCGGCGAAAGGCATCTACAAGTGCTTCTCTTGCGGCAAGGCCGGCAACGCGGCCAATTTCATCATGGAGCACGAGCAGATGTCGTATCCCGACGCGCTGCGATGGCTGGCCCGCAAATACCATATCGAGGTGGAGGAGCGTGAGCTCACTCCCGAGGAGCGCGCGCAGGAGAACGAGCGCGAGAGCATCTTCATCGTCAACGAATGGGCGGCAGGCTATTTCCACGACGTGCTGCGGCAGACCCCCGACGGTCAGGCCATCGGCATGGCCTATTTCCGCTCGAGAGGTTTCCGCGACGATATCATCGAGCGTTTCAAACTCGGTTTCGCCCCCAGCCGCCGCGACTCCATGGTGTCGCTCGCCCGCAAGAAAGGCTACAACGAAGACTATCTGGTGAAGAGCGGACTCTGTGTGCGCCGCGACGACGGGACGCTCTACGACCGTTTCGCCGGCCGTGTGATTTTCCCGTGGATAGGCGTGTCGGGCAAGGTGACCGCCTTTGGAGGCCGTCTGCTCGACTCGCGCACGAAGGGTGTGGCGCAGAAGTACGTCAACTCTCCCGACTCGGTGGTCTATCACAAAGACCATGAGCTCTACGGTCTCTATCAGGCCAAGAGGGCCATTGCCAAGGAAGACTGTGTCTATATGGTGGAGGGATACACCGACGTGATCTCGATGCACCAGTGCGGGATAGAGAATGTGGTGGCCAACTCGGGTACGGCACTCAGCCTACACCAGATTAAACTGCTGAGGCGATTCACGCTGAACATCGTGCTGCTCTACGACGGCGACGAGGCAGGCATCCACGCCGCCTTGCGGGGCACCGACATGCTGCTGGCCGAGGGCATGCACATCAAGGTGCTCCTCCTGCCCGACAACGACGACCCCGATAGTTTCGCCCGCAAGCATACCGCCGCCGATTTCCGCGAATATATCACCACCCACCAGACCGACTTCATGGAGTTCAAGACACGGCTCCTGCTCCACGGCGTCAACGACCCCATCAAGCGGTCGGAGGCCATCTCGAGCATCGTGAAGAGCATCTCGGTCATCAACGACCAGATTGTGCGGGCCACCTACATCAAGGAATGCGCCATGCGCATAGGTATCGCGGAGCAGACGCTGATTAACCAGATGAACCGGTTCATCCGCCGCGACCGCGAGGAGAAGGTGAAGCAGAGCGAGCGGGAGGCCGAGCGTGAGCGTCAGGCAGAGCCTGTGCCGACTGTCGCTGGTCCGCCGCCGACGTCGCAGATAGGCAAGGAGGTGGAGGCGCTGATGATACAGATGGTCATCAGACATGGAGCCGAGATAGCCTTCCGTGAGCTTGACGGTGGAGACGGCACCACCTTCGACCTCTCCGTGGCCGAGTTCATCTACTACGACCTCGCCGAAGACGGCCTCAGTCTGAGCAACGACATCTACCGGCGCATCCTCGACGAGGCGGTGTCGATGATACAGAACGGTTATGAGGGCGGTTGGCTGGAGCATTTCCAGATGCATCCCGACCAGGACGTGAGTCAGGTGGCCATGAGCCTCGGCGTGGACTCCTACGTGCTCTCCGCCAACAACCGTGTGAAGGAGGGCGAGGAGATGTTGCGCGCTCAGGTGGAGCATCTGCTGCTCGAGTACCGGATGGTGATATTGAAAAGCCGTATAGAGCAGTTGGGCAAGCAGCTTGCCACAGCCGGCGACGACGACAAAGAACGGCTGTTGACAGAGATGATGCAACTCACCGCCATGCGGCAGGAGATAGCAAAGAGATTGGGTAAAAGTATTATAGTATAAGGGATAACAATGGATTGGAGCATTTGGATATTGATCATAGTATTGGCCGTGCTGTGTGTGCAGCTCTTCTGGCACTGGCATGCCAGGAGGCGTGCGCGTGCCGGCTCCAGAAAAGTCAGGCAGGGCAAGCCGGCCCTGCAAGACCGGCAGAGACAGACGGAGCTGGTGGCCGACAAGGCGCTGAAAGCGTTGAACTGCGACGTGACCTGGGACAATGAGGACAAGGTGCGTGTGGCGCAGTATGAGTATCAGAACGGGCATTTCCTTTTGCGCGTGGCTCCGAAGAGCCTGTTTGTCAGACTGTCGTATCTCTACTGCTATTCAGCCCCTGTGGAGCAAATCAACAACGTGCGCACGGTGGCCAACATGTGCAACATCAACTCAGAGAACCACAGGGTGGTGTATAGCATCAACGAAGAGAAAAATGGCGTCGACGTGCATATCATCGCAGGAGTCACCCTCCATCCCGAATTGGCCAAAGAGACCTTGGCGGCAGCCATGGCGGGAGCCTTCGGATGGCAGAACGCACTGGTGAGGAAATTTGCCGAGTTGGGCGGCGACGGGGCTGCCACGGGCAAGGACGAGGATGTGGAGATGGAGATGGCCGGCCACAACCGTGAACTATTCCTGCTCCGCGGCCAGGAGATGCGCCGGCAGCAGACGGGAGCCATAAGGCTCAACGATGTGGAGCACCTCACCCTGGAGCAGTTTCTCGACAAGGCCATGGGGCTGACGGCTATCGTGCCCCGGCGCCTGGAGCGTCTCGCTCCGGAGGCCTCGACCCTCGAGGACCCGGCGCTCATCCTCGCATTTGAGATGAGCGACGTGCTGATGACGGAGGGGAAGGCCGAGGCCGAGGCGGTGTTGCTGCTGTGGGCGGAAATCCCGCAGATGCCGGGCGAGGAGCGCCTCATCACGCTCACCTTCAACGGTGAGGGCGACGACGGCTCGACCGCCTATTTCCGTGTGACGGCCACACTTGTGCCTCTCTCTGCCTCGAAGCGCCATCCTTTGGGGCAGCACCACCTGATGCAGACGTGCTGCTCGGTGCTGATGGCCTACGACCGCTCACCCCGCTCCCGTCAGCTCGAAGAGAGCAACTACATGTGGAAGGAGGCGGTGCAGCGGCAGAAAAACGGCGAGACGGACAGCCTCACCCGTGAGCAGCGCCTGCTGCTGGACTGTACGGATGCCGGCACCGCCCATCTGCTCTACCGTGGCAAGCAACTCTTCCTGGCGGGGAGATACTATGAGGCCCTTCTCCACCTGGAGAATGCCTATCTTGTGATGCGGCCCGACTTCGACACCATGCGCAAGGGGCACCTTGAGACGTTCTATGAGGTGGTCTATTACATCGGCTTCTGCTACAACCAGTTGGGACGCTACATGATGGCCCAGTCCTATCTGTCGATGCTCACCCATCTGCACCGCATCTCGTTTACGATGGAGTATGTCAACAGCCTCGTCAATGCCCACGACCAGCGGGCGCTGCAGACCATCGATGAGCTCATCGTGTCAATCAGTGAGAGCTATGAGTTCGACGACGAGATACCGCAGGAGCATGTGGCCAGGTTCATGGCCTTCCTCAAGCGGCGGAAGGCTTATGTGCTGGTGGACAAAGGCTTTTTTAAGCGTGCCAAGCGCATGCTCAACGAGATGCTCCATGAGGCGGAGAATGCCGACTTCGCCATCAACGAACTGGCCTATATCCAGAAGAAAGAGAAAGCCAACTGAGTGTCGCCTCAGCGGAAGATGCTGAAATTGACGCTCCCGTAGACGCGGCGCTCCACGAAGCGGGGGTGCGTGGAAAAGTCGTTGTTCTTGCCGTGTTCCATGACAAGCACTCCTCCCTCGGCCAGCAGGCCGGCGTCGAGGATCATGGCGGGCACCTGCGGCAGTTGCTCCAGGGCATAGGGCGGGTCGGCGAAGATGAGATGGAAGGTCTGATGGCACGACTTGATAAACTTGAACACATCGCCACGCACGGTGACCGACTTGTCGGTGCCGAGTGTGGCGATACATTTTTTGATGAAGGCGAAATGCTCGCGGTCGAGCTCCACGCTCACCACCTGCTCGCAGCCGCGTGAGAGCAGTTCGAGCGAGATGCTGCCCGTGCCGGCGAAGAGGTCGAGGGCGCGACAGCCTTCAAGGTCGATGTAGCCGTTGAGTACGTTGAAGATGTTCTCCTTGGCAAAGTCGGTCGTGGGGCGTGCCTTAAAGGTGCGGGGGATGTCGAAGCGGCGGCCTTTGTAGATGCCTGTGATGATTCTCATTTCTTCAGTCGTTTTATAGCGGTGAGCCGGTGAGCAGAAGGTGCGTGTCGAGCGGAAAAGCCAGAGGGGCGGAGGAGCCGGCGGCCACCGCCTCGGTGTCGCAGACCGTCGTACGGGAGATGTATCTGGTCAGGTTGTCGGCCAGCCATTTCAGGTGAGGGGTGACGCCCATGAGCATTACCTCGTCGCGGTCGGCCTTCATGCCTAATTGGGTGAAGGCGGACAGCAGATAGTAGAGGGCGTCGTGTGAGTGGGTGGCACTGAAGACGTTGCAGAATTTGAAACGGTGCTTGCTGAAGGCGAAGAGGTCGAGCTTGTCGTCGTGGAAATAGCCGTAGAGGCATAGGCGTGCCCCGTCGGCACGCTGCCCGAAATGCTGCCACACCGGCAGGCACACCGGCATGTATTCCACTTGCGAGAAGCGGTCGCTGAGCACCGTCTGGAGATCCTTGGGCACAGCGAAGACCGCCACGGCGTGCAACCGCGGCATCTCAGTGTATAACTTTGGCTCCTGCTGATGCCCGGAGAAGGTGTGATCGAAGAGCACCGCGGCATCTTCGGGTGCGAACTCCTCGTCGGGGACGAGGGTGGTGGCGGTGTCTGTCATCACTGTGGCCGTCGGGTGCTGTCCCTTGAGCAGGGGCAGCGTCTTGAAGGCCTCGCGGAGGTTGGCCGAAACGGAAATGCCGCTCTTCATGTCGATAGAGGCGTGTGCCGGTTGCGCCTTCCCGTTTTCAAGGGAGAGGAACGACAGCATATTGTGCCCTATTCTGACGATCATGCGCTTTTGTGTCATCGTGTCGCAATTTTCTTGCAAATTTAGAGAAAAGTTTCCATTTAATCGCCAGTCGAATGAAGAATTTCTACCTGCTGCGGTGGAAAACGACTTTCAGACCGCTCAATCCTCCTTCAGGTACAAACCCTAATGAATCATCGGGTACGAACTTGACGGATGAGAATACCTCAGACATTGTCAGTGAAGAGAGGTCGGAATCATCGTTATACGTGCTTATATCTTCATCGTTTCCACAGAACATGACCGATGCGATAGCCAGTAAGTAGTAGGGTACGGTATCTGAAAAAGGTGGAGAGTTGGATTGGCAAGGAGAACGTGATAGTGCTGACGGGCCAGCGGCGGACGAAAAAACAACGGGGATGTGCGCATCGGGTGCGCACATCCCCGTAGGGTCGCCTGCGGTGGTTGAGTCCCGCTTATTTCACGACGAAGTCGAAAGCTTTCAGGTCTTTGTCGAGTGATGAGGTGCCATAAAGAATCTTGTATCTGCCGGGCATCACCCTCAGTTCGTCGATGTTGGAGTCATAGTATTCGAACGCCTCGCCGTTGAGCG
>ODAI010480028.1_pt1 | contig 11797 bp, 8 predicted proteins | sample 1539321 | NCBI WGS metagenome assembly ODAI01 (sample SAMN02144231, study PRJEB22623) | gut metagenome | biome: sheep rumen | host: Ovis aries | place: New Zealand
CGAGCACAGGCCCAAGACCCCGCTTTCCTTGGCCTTGTCTTCGGCGCTCTGCATGCCGTTTGCGATCACATAATCCGGCAGTCCGGCCAGTTCGGCCTCGTCAGTGAGCTCGAGGCTGAAAGCGTTGGTCGCAGCCAGCACGTTGTTGGAAAAACTCAGGCTCAGGAGAGAAAGCTCTTCGTTCAGTTTGCTGTAGGTCTCTTTGTCCTCGGCAGACAGAAGTGCGCCGCCTCTGGTGAACGATTTATAGGTGTTGTCCAGCAGACGCATTTGTTCTGTGCTCAGGTTCAGCGAGTCTCTGCGGTCGTAAACTTCCTTCACCCTTTGGAACAGCTTCTCGTTGAGCGAAACGTACATGGAGTACTCGTTCAGAAGCGGGGACACCTTTTCCGCTATATCCCGAAGCTCATCGTTGGAGTCGGCTTCCAGAATGTTGAAGAAGATGCCGGAAACGCGGTCCAGAGTGCGTCCGCTGTATTCCATGGCTTCTATGGTATTTGCAAAGTCGGGAGCGTGGGGATTGGACGTAATGGCGTCAATCTCGGCCTTGGCTTCTTTGATGCCTTGTTCGAAAGCCGGCATGTAGTGCCCGGCTTTTATCTTGTCAAACTGTGGAGCTCCATACTGGAGCGGAGATTCTGTGAGTAAAGGGTTTTCCATTTTGCAGGAGCTAAATGCGGCGGCCAGCACTGCGGCAGCCAGGAACAAACGTCTCATACTGTTATTCAATTATCATCCCGTCGTATGCCGGTTTTACACCTTCCGGCAATATTTTTTCGAACAATTCATGTGGAGGAAGCATGTGGGACAGGTGCGTGATGTAAGACTGCTTTGCACCCACCCTTTCAAAAAACTCCAGAGCCTCATGCAGGGAGAAGTGTGAATGGTGAGAATCGAATTTGACGCAGTTTACGGTGATTGCTTTCAGGCCTTGCAACTTCTCAAATTCGGCATCTTCTATGAGATTCACATCCGTGATATAGGCAATGTCTCCGAATCGGTAGCCGAGAACCGAGAGCTTCTTCACTTTGTGGTGCCAGCCTTGTATGGGAGTGATCTCGACACCGGCGCCAGGGCTGGTATTGTTCTCTATATGCTTGTACCCGAATCCCTTTTCCCAGGTTAGTATCTCGTCACTCGCATTCGAATAGACCATGAACGGCTTGCTCCCGTCAATGGTGTGCATATGCCATTCCGGTGCCCCTTGATACTTGGGATCGGCAAAAGCGTATGCATAGGTGTGCCGGAGGGAATCCTCAACATATTTTTCGCAATAAATGTTAACCGGCCTGCGCTCGCAGAGGTTAAGGGCGCGAGTGTCATCCAGCCCGCCCACATGGTCCATGTGGTTGTGGGTCAGGAGTATTGCGTCCAGATGCGTAATGCCGGCCCTGATGGCCTGCAGACGGAAATCCGGACCGCAGTCTATGAGAATGGTCAGGCCACCGTATTCCACAAGGGCCGAAGCGCGCAGACGCTTGTCTCGCGGGTCGGAAGATTTGCATACAGGACAAGTGCACCCAACCATCGGGACTCCCGACGACGTGCCTGATCCGAGAATTGTAAGTTTAGCTTTCATCATATTGTAACATCCACTATCTTTCCGCACAAAGAGGCCTCCCAGGGGCGGCGTATGCGTATGTAATTGCCGGTGTATCCTTCCATGAAGCCCTGCCGGTCAGTCGATTCGAAAAGTACTTTCTCTCGTATGCCGCGGTTGGACTCAACAAATTCAGAATGAAGTTCGGAACAAAGAGCTTCCAGCGCTTCAACCCTTTCTTTCTTAATGCTTTCCGCTACTTGCCCCGGCATCGATGCCGCAGGCGTTCCCGGTCTGCGGGAATAGGGAAAGACATGGATGAAGGCGGGACGGACCTTTTGCAGAAATGCATAGGTGCTGCGGAACAATTCTTCGGTTTCGCCCGGAAGTCCCACCATCACGTCTATCCCGAAAAACACTTTTGGACGTCCGGGCGCTTCCATGGCCCGGCGTACATATTCCAGCTTGTCGGCAAAAAAGGCCGTGTCGTAGTGACGTCCCATTTTTCGGAGCAACTCATCGGAACCGCTCTGCAGCGGAATGTGGAAGTGAGGCTGGAATTTGGTGCCGGAAGCTATCCAGTCTATGATTTCCTCGGTAAGCAGGTTGGGCTCTATGCTGGATATGCGGTAGCGCTCAATGCCTTCCACCTCGTTCAGAGCCTTCAGAAGATCGAGAAAACTCTCTCCTGTGTCACGGCCGAAATCTCCAGTATTTACGCCTGTGAGCACTATCTCCTTTACTCCCTTGGCGGCTATTTCCCGCGCGTTCTGGATACATTTTTCCATGGGAACGCTGCGGCTGCCTCCGCGGGCGTAAGGCACGGTGCAATAGGCGCAGAAATTGTCGCATCCGTCCTGGACCTTAAGAAATGAGCGGGTCCTTTCGCCGCTGCTCCAGGCATCGAATACTGGAGGCGGTGGAGTGCTGACGGGGGAAGTGACTCCGCACAGTGCGAGGGTATCGGGCACGACCGACGACTTTTCATTGCAGCCGAAGACCCTGGATACCCCGGGGATCGAGGCTATTTCGTCTTTGCGCAGCTGGGCGCTGCATCCGGTCACGATGACTGCCGCCTCGGGGTTGATCCTGTGCACCTTGCGGATGAGGTTGCGCGACTTGGCGTCGGAGGTCGCCGTTACCGAGCAGGTGTTTATCAGGTAAATATCTGCTTTCTGCTCTTTGGAAACCACTTGCAGCCCGGCTGAAATAAATCCCCGTTCGTATGTACTGGTCTCGGCGTAATTGAGCTTGCAGCCCAAAGTCAGAAACGCTATAGTGATATGCTTACTCTCGCCCATTCGCATTCTCCTCCGACAGGGGGATTCTTCTTAGAAACGGTTAATTCAAAATGTTCCAGGTCCTTGAATTCCTGTTGCAGACTGCTGGCAATGCGTGCGGCGACATGCTCCAGCAAATTGGACGGAATCTCCATCTGGGCGGCCACTACGGCATATACGCGGCTGTAATCGAGCGTGTCTTCGAGGCAGTCGCTTTCGGCGGCGCGCCCGATGTCCACCGGGCATCGGAAATCCACCACGAAATCATTGCCCTCGATGCGCTCGCTTTCCAGGCAGCCGTGCCGCGCCCGGAAATGCATGCCGGAGAGCTCTATATATCCTTTCATCATTCGCTAATGTGTATGACTTTCATTTGTTTCTTACGCTCAGCTTCTTTCAGCTCTTCCTGAGCCTTGCGCCGTTTGTTCATGAAAAGAGAACGCAGGAAATCGAGGGTCTTGTTGTATTCCTTTTGGTAGGTGATACCTCCTCCGTTACGTTGCGAGTAGTCCAGACTGCTGGTGTATTCGTCCGCCGAATGGGAGAACAGCTTGAGTATTAACTCTCCGCTGTTGAGGACTTTGTAACCGATATCCAGGTCTCCCACCACATCGCCGTAGGCGCTTGTGGACGTGCTGTATTTGCGGTTTCCTAGCGAGCCGTTGACCACTATCCGGTTATTGAACAGCTGCGTGGATACGGCCACGTCGAATATATCCGTTCCGCCGTTGTCCTGCTGGTAGCCGAAGCCGAAGTCCAACGGTATCTCCATTTTTTGCAGGATGTTGTTCAACTGGCCGGACACTATCTCGCCCACATTTGCCAATATCATGTTCGTGCCGTTCACAACTCCGGAGCTTTCTTCCGGAAGGAAGGTGCCGAACAACAACAGCGCCACAAACTGCTTCTGTATTTTGTCGTTGGTGTTCAATGCCGCATCTACCTGTGTTTTGGTGTGCGGTTCAAGGTCGGGCACGTTTATGGAGAACGACACTTCCGGGTTCTTGAGCCGTCCGCCTATCCTGAGCCCGCACTCGACATTTCTCCGGCTCGATACCGCCGTGGAGTCGGCGACAAGCGTTGAAAGGCTTGTTTTCACATTGTGCAAAGCGTTGATGTCGAGGGTGCTCTCCATGATGTCGCCGTTGAATTTCAGCGAACTGCCGTCGCGAATCTCAAATTCCTTGCTGACGATGCCGGGGATGTTGAACAGGTACTTTCCCTGGTTGATTATGTAGTCTCCCTTCAGCTGGAAAATGTCTCTGGATGTGTCCAGGTCCAGCACTACCGAACCGTTTCCTCCTGCAGTGAGCACGTGGCCGGATTCTTTGTCTATCTCTACGTTAGCGATGACTTCCGGGGATATGCCCATCTTGGCATGGATGGAAAGTTTGCCGTTCTTGGGTGCCGGGACCGGGGTGGCGCCTGCCGCCTTCTGGCTGCCTTCTTCCTGTTCCACCTCCGGCGTTACGAACGTAAGCAGGTCGCTGCCCGAGGCGGCAGATGAAGAAGGAATGGGCACGTTGACGTTACCTGCTCCGGCGGTGGCGAGGTCGGCGTCTATGTGCAGGGCATTGAAAGGTCCGCTGATGCGCCCGTTGCCTGTGACTGCAAGGTCTCCGTACAGGGCGGAAGAACCCTTGACGGGAATGTCGATGGCCTTGAGTTTATACATGTCCAGATTGGCGTCGAGCTTGAAATTCTTTAGCTCCTTGAATCCCAGGCTGCCGTTCAGGACGCCTAGCCCGCCATATTCATCTTTGACACCTATTCCGTTGAATTGCAGCCCCTTGTCGTTAAGTCCCAAGGTTCCGTTCATGATGTAGGCTACGTTGGTGTAAGCCACGCGGGTGCGCAGATCCACAAGGCGTATGCCTTCGCTGGACAGGACAGGTTTGTCCAGGCGCCCGTGCGCCTTTACCGTGCCGTAGAGTTTGCCGCTCAGCTCGGACAGTACGCTTTTAAGCACCGGGGCGGCAAGGCCTGCGTCGAATCCGTCCATGCCCAGGCTGGCGTCTATGACCTTGCTCTTGATGCCGTAATTGCCTGTGAGTCTGAGAATCTGCTCGTCTCCTGAAGTATTGGTCAGCTTGTAGTTTATGAGTTTTTGGGCATCGTCCCAGTCGCTGATGAGGCGGATATTTCCGGCTTCGCGGCCCCAAAGCTTCAGGTCGTCCAGGGCGAGGTTGGCGCTGAGACCGAACTCGGACGGAACTGGGGAAAGGACTGAGGCATATCCATCCAGGATGCCCTCCAACTGCGGTCCGCCTTCTGGCATGAAGGCATTTACCACACCCAGGTCGAGGTTGTGCAGGACCATTTGCAGCTGGTCTTTGCTGTCGGGACTTATGCGTCCGTTCAGCGCTATGCTTTGGCTGTCGCTGGACAGGTTGAAGCCGTTCACCTGAATGCTGCCGTTCTGCATGAAAATGTTAGAGCGGGACATTTCCCAGACTAAATCTTTGACGCTCAGATAGGAGGGAAGAGTCGAAACGTTCAGCTCCGGTTTGCCTTCTTCGCCTTTGTGCAGCTCGGCCTCAAGGTTCAGTTCGCTTCCCTTGCCGAGTATGTCGGCCCCGGCGTAGCTAAGCGACATGGTCGCTTTGTCCAAGGCGGCGTCGGCGACAAACTGGGCCTTGTCGAAAGTCATGTTGTTGAGCCGGATTTTATCTGCATCCATGGTGATGTTGACGTCGTCGAACTGGTTGTCCAGAGCCATGTCTATGCCGTTGACAGAGATGCCGTTAAGGGCTATCAACGGAGAACTGAGATAGCCCAGCAGCCTTCCGCTTTTGTCTATATTCAGGTTGGCCGTGGTGCCGCCTGCCACTTGAAGGTCCGGCATTACGAAGGCCAGGATCGGCGACGCGTCATGGAACACCACGCTCACCGTGGCCTCGTTCCCTTTGGGCTCATTGCCGGACGCGAAATAATCGGGGAACGCTTTTTCCACGGACGCAAGCTTGACGTCGTTGATAAGCGAAGCGAAATCGGACGGCCCGTAGTACTTCATGTCGAGGCACTCGGAGTTGAGAATAAGTGTCCAAAGATCCTCATCTTCACGGGCTTCCAGGTCTATGTCTCCGACCCGGTGGGGGCCGTCGTCGTTGGTGAGAACCAGGTCGCTTATGTGTACATGGGCAGGGGCCTTCTTCTCGATTCCTTGCTCTCCGTATATGGTGCAGGAGACTTTTGATGCTCCGCCGCGCGTGTCGATATTGAGCGCTGCCAGGTCAACGTTACGCAGCTCGGCGTTGATGCGCCCGCTTTCGTTGCTCAGGTCCAGGAAAGCATCCAGATTCAGCAGTGCTCCAGGGTCGGTACGGTTGATTCGGGCGTCGATTATTCCGTTCTTTATGCCGCCGTCCAGGGAAAGGCCGCTGTAGTCGTAGCCCAGGACGTTGAGCCTGGAGATGTTGATGTCTTCGACCTCGGCTTTGAAACCGGAACGCCCGAAGCCTGCATTTAGCTTCGCGCTCAGGTCGCAAGGTCCTAATGTACTGTTCCCTAATATCTTACCCAGATCCAGAGAGGAGGTGGTGAGCATGGCGTTTATGTTGGCATCCTTGCTCTGGTCCACCAGGTGGCGCGCATGTGCGCTGGCTTTTGCCGAACCCATGGGGGAGTCTATGTTAAAATCTCCCTTGAAGTCGTTCAGCAGACCGGAGGCCGTGCCGTTGAGGGCGAAGACGGCTCCTTTGGCGAGCGGAGGGATTTTTGCGGCTACACCAAGCTCATTGAGTGCGGCTTCGAGGCCGTCGGCAGTGAAGCGCACGTCGCCAAGCTTTGCGTCCAGATACATGTTGTCCGTGTCTGGAATACCGCTGCAACTGGCATTTACTGTACCCGAAACGCCGCCGGCAGGATTGACGAAGCTGAAATCGCTCACGTTGAAGTCGCTCACGGTGCCCTTGAAGCGGCCCTTGCTGATGTCGGCGGTGAAAGCGTTGCCGTAGAATGTTCCGCCGCTGTATCCGCTTATGGACCCTAGCACCAGGTGCGAAGGGTTTATGTGTACATCCAGATCGACTTTGTTTACGAAGTCGCTCCAGGCTTCGGTGTTGTCGTAGCTTAGCAGGACTTTGCTGAAGTGCATGTCGCTGCCTCCGTTATCCACGAGGTGGAGATTTGTCACCAAAGTCTCTCCCTGTCCCACGCGGCAGCTGCCTGAGGCGTCGAATATCTCAAATCCGCTTTTTTCCCGGGCGTTGAGATGGTCCACTACGGCCCGGCAGCGTCCGCCGCTGAAGCCGACGTCGTGGGCCTCGGCATCGAAAGTGACATCCATGTCGCTGTAGTTGATGCCGTGTTTGTGGTTGAGGTTGGTGCCGGGGTTGAGCATGCGGTAACGCGCATTCTTGACGGACAGTTCATGGATTGTGAACAGGCTGTCAAGCGTCATCTTGGCGTCCGGATTGCCCTTGAGCCTGAATACCCTTGCCAAGTTGCTGGAATACAGCGAATCCTTGACGCTGACAAGCTGGAACTGCACGTCTTGGAGTTTCACGCTTCCCAAATCAAAACCGGTTTTTCTGAACAGGCTTTTCAGGGAAAAAGTCGCGGATAGATGGCCGATGCTGGCCAGCGTGTCCGTGCCTGGTACGGAAGGGGACTTATCGACTATTGTCACGTCGTCTACGATGAGCGTGTTGAACGGCAGGATGCGTATGGCGCCTATGCTAATGTCGCCGTCCAGATTCTTCTCCAGCTTCGATGTGGCAAAGCGGGCGAGACCCGTCTGCACAGCAGGTGCCTGCAGGGCAATCACCCCGCAGAGCAGAAGAATTATGATGAAGCCGGCGATTCTGGCCGCTATGTATCTTTTCTTGTCGATAGTCTAATACCAGTTTAACCTACAAATTTAGTAAATAATTGTTAAATTTGCGGTCATTTAAAGCTTGTTTTGTATGTCTGACATCATACTCGGTATAGAATCTTCCTGCGACGACACTTCGGCTGCAGTTATCCGCGACGGATGGCTGCTCTCGAACGTAATAGCTTCGCAGGATGTACATAAAGCCTACGGGGGCGTGGTTCCGGAACTTGCATCCCGTGCGCACGAACTCAACATCGTTCCGGTGGTAAGCGAAGCCCTTTCAAGGGCCGGGGTCACCGCTGCCGATCTTACCGCAGTGGCTTTTACCCGCGGCCCGGGTCTTCTGGGTTCGCTGCTCGTGGGGACCTCTTTCGCCAAGGCCCTGGGCCTTGCCCTCGACGTGCCCATTGTCATGGTAAACCACCTTCAGGGGCATCTGCTTGCCGATTTTATCAAGCAGGAGGGGGTAGAAGTAAGGGAACCGTCGTTCCCCTATCTGTGTTTGCTGGTGAGCGGCGGCAACTCGCAGATCGTGCGTGTGGACAGCCCTCTGTCCTATACGATTCTGGGACAGACTATCGACGACGCCGTGGGAGAGGCCTTCGACAAATGTTCCAAGATGATGGGACTGGGCTATCCCGGCGGGCCCGTCATCGACCGCCTCGCGAAGCAGGGAGATCCGACGCGCTTCAAATTCGCCAAGCCGCACATTCCTGGCCTGGATTATTCGTTCAGCGGAGTCAAGACATCGCTGCTGTATTTTGTCAGGGACCAGATTGCCGCAGACCCGGATTTCATGGAGAAAAACAAAGAGGATATATGCGCGTCTTTCCAGAAGACCCTGATAGATATTTTGATGGATAAACTGATCAAGGCGGCCAAGCAGACAGGCATAAAAGACGTCACTATAGGCGGAGGCGTAAGTGCCAACAGCGGCCTTAGGGAACGTTTGGTGGCGGAAGGCCGGAAAAGGGGATGGAGGACGTTCCTGCCTGAGTTCAAGTTTACCACGGACAATGCGGCAATGATAGCTATTGCAGGATATTATCACTATTTGGCAGGGGAAAGAGCCTCTCTGGACGTCGCTCCGGTGTCCAGAATGTCAGATTTTTGATTTTTTTTCGTACCTTGCAGAGTTGTAGTTATTTTAGTATTGTACAAACCCGTAACAGTCAATGGAAAAAATTAAAGTGGCAATAGTCGGCTACGGCAACATCGGGCGCTTCTCTCTGGAGGCCGTGGATGCTGCCGGCGACATGGAATGCGTAGGAATCGTACGCCGTAAGGCTTCTTCTGAGGGCATGCCGGAACTTAATGGAAGGAAAGTAGTAACGGATATAGCTGAACTCGGAAAAGTCGATGTCGCCATACTGTCCGTCCCTTCCCGCAAGGTCGAGGAGAATGCTGCCAAGTACCTGGCCATGGGCATTAATACCGTGGACAGTTTCGATATCCATACAGATATCTGCGGCCTGCGTTCCAGGCTCGACGAGGTAGCGAAGGCCCACGGCGTGGTGAGCGTGATTTCCGCCGGATGGGACCCGGGAAGCGATTCAGTGGTGCGTGCTTTGATGCAGGGCCTTGCCCCCAAGGGCATCAGCTACACCAACTTCGGCCCCGGACGTTCTATGGGCCATTCAGTTGCAGCCAAGGCCGTGGAAGGCGTAAAAGACGCCCTCAGCGTCACGATTCCCGTTGGCACCGGACTGCATCGCAGGATGGTTTATGTGAGTTTGGAAGAAGGGGCCGATTTTGCGAAGATAGAGAAGACCATCCTTTCCGATCCTTATTTCTGCCATGACGACTCCCATGTCATAAAGGTTGACGACGTGGATGCTCTGAACGACATGGGACACGGGGTTAACCTGGTGCGCAAAGGAGTGTCGGGAGCAACTCACAATCAGCTACTTGAGTTCAATATGAAGATAAATAACCCGGCTCTTACCGGACAGGTGCTGGTGATGGCGGCGAGAGCTTCCGTCCGCCAGAAGCCCGGGTGCTATACCATGATAGAGATTCCTGTTATCGACATGCTCAAGGGTGACAGGGAGCAGCTCATACGTTCGCTCGTCTAAAGAACTATTATGTCTGAAAAAATACGTCTGGACGCCCACTGCGAGGCTATATTGCAGGAATTCAGGGACAATCTGCCGACTTTTAAACAAATGGCGGTGGCCGTGCGCAGCATGCTGAGCGAGACATTCAATGAGGCCGGTCTGCTGTTGGCTGCGATTGAATCGCGCGTGAAGTCGGAAGAATCTCTGGCCGGCAAACTGGAACTCAAAGGCGGCAAGTATAAGTCCCTGGCGGATATCACTGATATAGTGGGCTTGCGCGTCATCACCTTCTACAGCGACGACGTGGACAAGGTGGCCTCGGCCGTTGAGCGTCTTTTCGAGGTTGACTGGGAGAATTCGGTCGATAAGCGTAAGGCCCATGAAATAGACAGCTTCGGCTATCTTTCCCTGCATTACATCTGCCGTGTACCCGGTTATGATTACAAGGTGGAGATACAGATGCGCACCGTGTTGCAGCATGCTTGGGCCAATATGAACCACGATACCGGTTACAAGAGCGGGGTGGAAGTCCCTAAGCAGTACCTTCGCAATCTCAGCCGTCTTGCCGGAATGCTGGAGCTGATAGACGACGAATTCAGCCGCATACGCATGGAACTCACCGATTACAGAAGGAGGGTACAGGCGCTTGTGGCCTCCGGCAATCTCGACGAAGTGCCTCTGGACGGAGACACCTATCGCAGTTTCCTCAGCCTGGCCCCTTTCGATGCGCTCAACAGCAGGATTGCGGCGGTGAACCAGGCGGAGATCATGGATGTGTCGCTCCTGCCCTACCTTGCCGTCTTCAAGTCGTTGGGCATCAAGACTCTTGGAGACCTCAGCCGTATCATCAAAGAGTACTCGGACGGCGCTTACCAGATAGCTACCTATCAGATAGGCCTTACGGACCTGGATATCATCTCCTCTTCTATCGGTCCCCAGGACCTTTGCATCGCCTATATCCTCAAGAGCGGGGCAGGCAAGGCCGGCATACGCTATATGTTCGACAATTTCAACGGACCGTCCCCTTCGAATGACGTCCTGGCGACCATGCTCGTAGAGCAGTCGTCGGACTTTCCCTTTATGAATCAATAAGATATGGCAAACAAACCACTCGATACCAGGCTGCTCGACAGGGCAATAGTGTTTGCGGTCAAGGCCCATTCTGGCACGGAGCGCAGAGGAAAGGGCTTCCCCTACATAGTCCATCCCATGGAAGCCATGGAGATTGTGGCCACAATCACCTCCGACCAGGAGCTGCTTGCCGCCGCCGCCCTTCATGACACAGTGGAGGACACCTCCGTGACTATAGAAGACCTGAGGCGTGAGTTTGGGGACAGGGTGGCGGAAATCGTAGCATCTGAAAGCGATGTTTTCATGGACGGCGTAAGCGAAGAAGACAGCTGGCACGACCGCAAAAAGGCGGCGATAGACCGGCTGAAAAATGCTCCTTACGACGCAAAGGTCGTGGCCCTTGGAGACAAACTCTCCAACATGAGGGCCATTGCCCGTGATTACGCCGTGGTGGGGGACGCGTTGTGGAATATCTTCCATGCTAAAGACCCCAAAGACCACGAATGGCACTACCGCTCTCTTGCAGACTCGCTTTCTGAACTGGACGGAACTCCTGCTTATCAGGAATTTGAGAAACTCATAAACCAAGTCTTTACAAAATGAAAGCGATTCAGATAGATTTATCCGACTACGAGATCTCCGGAGGCGGGTACAACGGCGAAAGCTACAATCACAAGCATGATCCTTCCATCATGCTCAAGTTGTACATGCCCGGAAAGATACAGCAGCCGCTTGACGAGATGGAGCTCGCCCGCAAAGTGTACGAACTTGGTATTCCTACTCCCGAGCCGGGAGAATATGTGGTCACGGAAGACGGCCGATATGGAATCCGTTTCCACAGGATAATGAACAAGAAATCTTTTTCCAGGGCCACAGGGGACGAGCCGGAGAAGGTTGAAAAATATGCCTCTGAATTCGCTCAGATGTGCAAGCAGCTTCATGCGGTGCAGGTTGACACCAAGCAGTTCGAGAGTATCAAGGTCCGTTACAGGCGCCTGCTTGAGCACAATCCGTTTTTGTGGGTCTCGGACAG
>ODAI010367893.1_pt1 | contig 11796 bp, 12 predicted proteins | sample 1539321 | NCBI WGS metagenome assembly ODAI01 (sample SAMN02144231, study PRJEB22623) | gut metagenome | biome: sheep rumen | host: Ovis aries | place: New Zealand
GCAAATATTGTGGGAAAGAGTATTTAGCCAATTATGATTTATACTGGGTAGGAAATGATTCCGAAAAAGCAGAAATAATAATGGAAATAGAAAGAGCTAAAGGAGTAAGAAGATAGATATGAAAAAAGAATTGATTGAATTACAAAAAGGTGTAAAAGCAGTATGTGTAGTAATTGAAGATAAAGACTATACTGAGTTAGAAAATAAAGTAACAATGAGTGCAAATATAAATGATGCATATTTATTTGGTAGTAAATTAGGTAATCCAATATTTAAAGAAAAAATAGATTACTTATCAAATAATAGTAATTTAGGATATTTTATAATAAGACAAATAGATGAAATAGATGAGAAAGAGCAAAATAAATATCTATCTTTAGTAAAAGATAGAGAATTTATGGGATATAATTTACCTGATAATATAATTATCGTATTTACAGTAACAGAAAAAGATAGCATTAAAAAAATATCTAAAGAATTATATCATTTTTGCATAGTAGCATTTTAACAATAAATGGATGGTGTATATATATGGATAAAGTAACATTATTAGAAAACAATCAATTATTTGGAGATAACAAATTAGATGTAATAAAGAAAATGGGAACTAAAGCCGCCGTTACTGATTATGCCATCTTAGCAGGAGCTTATGTAAGTGATAGTTATACATTAGATGATGATAGTACACTGAAAGGTCGAACTGGATGTTACTGGACAAAGACGACTTATGAAAGTGGAGATTATGCCGCGCGCCTCGTTGACGATGATGGTCTTAGTGACTTTTACCGCGTTGACAGTCGTGATAACGCAGCCCGCCCAGCTTTACCGTACTCCTCAATCTTGGAAATCCCCCCGAGCGGAGCAAGGGGCACCAATAAAAAAGGTGTAGAAGTATTTGAGTATGGATACTATCCTCAAGATGCCGTTGATGCCAGTATGCAAAGATTTCTAACAAATAATGAGCATTCTTTAGTAAAAATGAATTTCCCTTATTCAGCTGACTCAAAGAAGTATGATGCTTATGGAGAAGATATCTCTTTAAGAAAAAACGAAGTATATGAATATAATGGAAAATTATATTCTAAAGTAATAGCAAATAGTTATGAAGAAGAATTTACTTTGTCAAATGGAATTAAATACAAAAGAGGAGACGTTGTCTGGGTAGAAGTGTCTCCCATTAGATGGTTAAATGATGAAAAAGATAAATTATTACTATCAGAAAGAATCTTATTTGGAGGAATACCCTTTAATCATACAAAGAAATATGATGGTAACTTTGAAAATACCGATTTAGGTAAATATTTAGATAATCATTTTTCGAAAGAGATAATGCAATATAATCACATGGAAAACAAAGTAGAAGTACCGGATTCAAACAAAAGGAAAACAAGATTAGATATGTTAAATCCTGATACAACTAATAAAAGTGAAAGAAGGAAAATGACATATTCAGAACTAATAAAAAACTTTGTAGACAATGGAGAATCAGTGTTACTAAGAGGACCAAGTGGAATAGGAAAGACTGAGAGAATACGAGAGTTATATCCAAATGCCATTTTCTTGAAGTTAACAAATAATATGTTTCCGGAGAAAGTAGTAGGTTCAATAAACTTACAGACAGGAGAAAGTATTCCTCCTGATTATGCTAAACAAATAATAAATATGTGTGCAACAGAAGAAGAAAAAAGATTAGTAAAAGAAAGCATTCAAAATATCTATGATATTGCAGATAAAGTATATGAGCGTTCTAGCGTAGAAGATGAAAAAATAGTAATACTACTAGATGAGTTATTAAATGTAAATGGAGCAGTACAAACATTAGTCTATACCCTTTTGCTAAATAGATTAGTAGAGATAGGAAAAGGAATAAACTTACCAAAAAACACTGTAATCGTGGCAACAGGGAATCGAAAGAAAGATTCAAGTGCAGCCTATGACCTAGTAGGACCACTTGAAAAAAGATTTGATCATATAATTGATATGGAACCAAGAGTAGGAGAATGGATTTATGATTATGCTATTCCAAATAAAATACATCCAATAGTAATAGGATATATACTATCAAAATATGATGAAACACATAGAAGTGAAGATATAAATAAAATAGGTTATTTTTATGAAGAACCAGAAGTCGGAGAAAGTCACCCAGATAAATATGGATGTAAAGGAAGAACAAATGATCCAAGAGGATGGGTATCCATATCAACAACACTATATAATTTTGAAAGAAATTTAAAAGAAGGAAAATATATTGGAAAAGATGTTGAAAATATATTAGAGGAATCAATAGGAACAAAATTAAGAGAGGAATGGGCAAGAGAATTTTACTATTATTATAATATGCCAACCTTAACAGTAGAAGAAGTAGTAAATGAAAGATATGATCAAAGTAACTTACCAAGAGATATAAACGAGAAATTTGCATTTACTGCAGCATTAATAAATGCAGATATAAATGAGGTAAAAAAAGTAAGAGAATTTATCAGCAAATATTGTGGGAAAGAGTATTTAGCCAATTATGATTTATACTGGGTAGGAAATGATTCCGAAAAAGCAGAAATAATAATGGAAATAGAAAGAGCTAAAGGAGTAAGAAGATAGATATGAAAAAAGATTTGATACAGTATACAAAAAATTTATTTTTACTTAGATATCCAGTATTTGCTAGTGAATTAGCAAAGGCAAATATTGAATATCGAACAGATTTAAAGTATCATACTGCTGCAACCGATGGAAAAAATATTTATATCGATCCAGATTATTTAGAAAGCTTAAGTGATGATGATAAAGTATTTTTGATTGCTCATGAACTAATGCATATTAAATTTAATCATGCTTTAAGAATTGTTGATAAAAATGGAGATAAAAGAGATCCAGATATTTGGAATCATTCATGTGATGCTATTATTAATGCTAATCTCGAGTGTGATGGATTAAAAATAAAAGATGGTTATGTAAATGAGCCAGATGCGATTTATTATGCAGCTGAAGAATTATATGATAAACTCATGGAAGAAAAGGAAAAAAATCCTAATTTCAAACTTAATAATCCTAGTGATGGAAAAGATGGTGGATCACCTATTGGCGATGATCATAGCTTGTGGGAAGAAGCTTATGAAGCAAAAACAAATGAAGACAGTAAAAAAGCTTCGCCAAAAGAAGATAAATCATTGCCTAAAAATCCAGTTAATGAAAAAGAAGAATTTACTAAAATTCGTGATAAAAAGAAGAAAATAGAAGCTTTAGAAAAATTAAAAAAGCTTAGAGAAAATATGTTAAAGATGGGTCAAAATGATTCTAATGCAATTAGTGTTGGAGACGTTGGACTCGCTCAAAAGTCTTTTGACTGGAGGCTTTTGCTTAGAAGAGAGATAGAAAAGAATGAGTTTTCTTGGACACAAAGAAGATCAGTGGCAGAAAATAATTATGCTTACCGATTAATGGAAAATGATACAAATGACGAAACTGAAACAGAGGTAATGATCGATGTTTCTGGATCAGTTTCTATTGATTTAGTAAAAGGTTTTTTAAGAATGTTAAAACCATTACTTGAAGAATCAAAATTAAAAGTCGGATGTTTTAATGAGAAATTTTGGGGAATGACTGAAATAAAAACAAACGCTGATATTGATAATTTTAAAATACCATCAGGAGCAAGAGGATATAGTGCTAGGACTGAAGATTGGGACTTAGCAGTTAGATCTTTCACTAAAAAAAGGGAGATTAATAAAATTGTCTTTACTGATGGAGAACCCTGTCCTGGTAATATGCCAAAGAGTGATTTAAAAAATGAAAATGTTATTTGGCTAGTATATGGAAACGAAAATTTTAAACCATGTTGCGGGAAAGTAATTCAAATATCTGAAGAAGAATTAAAACAATTACATAATTTAGAATTAGATAATAATTCGTATAGGAGAAGATAATAGAATGGAAGATAATTATGAAAAAATAGATAATTTTTCAAAGTTAATAGAAGATTACTATAAACAAAAAGGTAAGGATGTAGTTTTTCACTTTCTACATGTAATAGTTAATTATACATATATTGATTTTCACAGTGAGTATATAGATGGAAATGATAATTGGAAATTAAAAGAAAGAGTTGAAAAAAAAGAAAAACAAAGAATCTATGTACCAGCAATAATGAATAAAGAATATTACAAAGAAAACTTTAAAGGTAAAATTTATGATTATAATATGAATCCAATAGAAATTAAAGATAGTATAGATATTGGTAATACAGATAAATTTAACTACGATGAGTTTTATCAAAAAGTTTATTCAAACGTTCCTAAGGAATGCACAGTTATTAAAGATGATGAATTAAAAAGTATTGCAAATTTAAATGGCTATGATAAATTTGCATGGAAAATATATGATAGTTCTGTTGGACTACCTGCTATAGGATATAGTGGACCTAATTGGCATTATGAAATATATGGAGTTAAACAAGATAGAAAAACTATTAAATAGAATTAATTACCCTATATGGTAATTTTTTTTCTATATTTTCATATAGTTAAGTAATGAAAGGAATGATAAAATGAATGTAGAAACAATTAAAGTTTCATCAAAATCCAATCCCAATAGTGTAGCAGGAGCTCTTGCTAATACCTTTAGAGAAAAAGGAATAGTAGAAGTTCAGGCAATAGGAGCAGGAGCTCTTAATCAAGCAATAAAAGGTGTAGCTATTGCAAGAGGTTTTGTTGCTCCATCAGGCAAAAATCTAGTATGTACTCCAGCCTTTATCGATATTAATATTGATGGAGAAGAAAGAACCGCTATTAAGCTGATAGTAGAAGCTAAATAGCTTTTTTCTTTTCTAAAAATTATTCATTAGAACATAAGAAGTTCATTACTAAATCAATTAGTACTTCTTTTTCTTTTGGATTAGACTCTGCTATTAGTATTGTAATAGCTACTAATGTATTATTATCAATTACTTTTTTATCTTTTTTATATAATATATTATAAAACTTTAAAAAGTAAATAAATAAAGTAGCGGCTATTCTCTTATTACCATCGATAAAAGTATGATTTTTGGTAATTAGATATAAAAAATTAGATGCTTTTTCTTCAGTAGTAGGGTATAAATCATTACCATCAAAAGATTGATATATATTATCAATAATTGATTTTAAACCTTTATCTCTTCTAAGGCAAATAAAGTGCTATCGTTATTAAATTTGAGATCATTAATTATTTCTTTACATTCTTCATAAGTAATTTTTTTCTTATTTTTAGTTCCCTCTGGTTTACTTATTCTTTTATAGTCATAATCATCAAGTAAATTTAAAGCATTAGAATAATTATTTATTACCTTAATAATTTCTTTGGCATTATTATTATCTAATTCATTATCAATTCTACCTGCTATATCAATTAATTTTACAGTTTTTTTCTAGATATTCTAATCTCTTTTGATTGACGGCATATCCTTTTAATAAATAGTCTTTTAATACTCTAGTAGCCCATTTTCTAAAAATAATACCATTTTTAGATTTGACTCTATAACCGACGCTAATTATCATGTCTAGGTTATAATAATCAACTTGGTATATTTTACCATCTTTAGCAGTTGTTGCAAAATTTGCAACAACTGAATTATCTAGTTCTTCTTGCAATACATTTTTAATGTGCCTAGAGATAACTGATTTGTCTCTACCAAATAATTTAGTCATTTACTCTAATGATAACCATACTGTTTCATCTTTCATATTAACTTCTAATTTCATATCTTCATTCTCAAAAATTATAATTTCATTTTTCATTTATTTTACCTCCTTGTAGTTTATTACACTTTCCTTAACAATACCATTATAATATTTAATTTAAGTATATAGGATTAAAAAAATACAATATTATATAATTATCAAAAAAGAACTGAAGAAAAATTATATAAAAATCTGCTTTCTAGACATTTTATTGTTATTTAGAGATAATTCTAATATACTTTAATAAAGAGTAGGAGTAGTCGTAAAACTTGACTATAATAATTATAAATAATATACTTGATATATAAGGAAGGAGATTATTATAATGACAATATTTGATTTATTATTAAAAAATGAATATGAAAGTTATACAATTCTTGGTCATGAAGTAGCTGATGTTGATTCTATTGCATCAGGTATTTTATTAGAAAGATTTATTAATAAATATACGAGAAGTAGGGCAACATTTAAAATTCCTGATAAAGTAGATAATGAAACATTAAATGTATTTAAAAATGCAAATATAGATATTACAAAATATCAACATTCACTAAATCCTGATGATAAAAATTTTATATTAGTAGATCACTCTGATGATAAAAGGATAGATAGTGCTCTTATGATAATCGACCATCATCCAGGAGTTCCTTCATCAATGGAAAAAAATGCAATATATTACAAAAATATCCTTTCAAGTTCTACTAGTACCTTATTGGAAAAAGATAGTGAACAATTCTTTAGTAAGGAAGATATATATCTTAGTTTACTTGGACTATATCTTGATACGGCATCATTTAATTCTACTAAAACACTAGAAGAGGATAAAAAGTGGGCAGAATCAATGATAAAAAAATATGATTTCGACAAGCAAAAACTATACCAATTAGGATTATGTCTAACTGATATAAGTGATATGAGCATTAGTGAAGTAGTAGTAAATGGCTTAAAAAAATATAGTTATAAAGAAAAATCAATAGAGTCAAGTTATATACAGATTGAAGAATTATCTGATGACAAATTAAACCAAATACTAAATTATTTAAAAACTTATCTAATAAAAAATAAATTACACTATTTTATTTTTATTGTACATAATATGAAGAATATGAAAACAACAACATATACAGTTAGTGAAGATAATATTGAAATAACAAAATATGATAATTATACTTCCAGAGGTTCAAATATTATCCCAGGTTTATTTCAAAAAATAGATAATGAAAACAAAATGAAGGGTAAGTAAATAAACAAACAAATATAGTTTAAATAAGTGACTATATTTTTTTTACATCAATATATATATCATTAATAAATACGAACACTAGTTCCAAAATAACTAAAAAGTATTGACACCCGCAAGTATATTGTGTATAATATTGACTACAAATCAAAAATGCAATAGCGGAAAGTTGGTGTAAGATGTACTTAGCTTATAAATTTAGAATGTACCCAAATGAGTTACAGGAAAAGAAAATTAATAGTATATTTGATGGTCAAAGATTTGCATATAATTATTATTTATCAGAAATAAAGGAGAAAGGTAACAAATATGCTAATTACTACATACAAGATTCAATAAATAATTTGAAAAAAGCAAATGATTTAGTTGCTCCAGTTAGACAAACATACATAAATAAAATAATATTTAGATTACAAGATAATTTAAAAAACTGTAAAAATAGTAAATTTGGTTATCCAAGATACAAAAGCTACTTAGATCGAAATAGTTTTACTATTAATGAAAACGATTATATCAAAGTTAATTTAAAAACAAGGAAAATAAAAATACCTGACTTAGGTGAAATTAAAATAAGAGGATATCGTAATAGAACAAGAATTGACGGAATAAGAAATGCAACAATAAGTAGGGAGAAAAATGGTAAATATTATGTTAGTGTATTAGTGTGCTTGCCTGATGTAAAAAGCATCGAACCAACGAACATTGTTGGGATAGATCTTGGTATAAAAATGCTTGCAACATTATCTGATGGTAATATTTATGAAAATAATCGGTATATCGAAAAATATGAAAAGAGGATAAAACGTTGTCATAAGGAACTTTCTAGAAAACAGAAAGGAAGCAATAATTATTATAAATGTCGAAAAAAATTTAATATCTTATATACAAAACTATCTAATGCTAGAAAATATTATCTTCATAAAATAACAAAAGAAATTACTGATAACTACGATATTATTACTTGTGAAAAACTAAGAACTCAAGAAATGATTGAGAATTCGAATCTATCTAAAAAAATATCAGATGCAGAATTTAGTGAAGTACTAAGACAGTTGCAATACAAAGCGAAACGTAAAGGGAAACGCTTTTATCAAGCAAGCGAATTTTACCCGTCTAGCCAGACTTGTAGCCTCTGCGGTCATATTGATAAAAAATATAAAGATTTAGGTGAAAGGACATATGAGTGTAACTACTGTCAAAATGTTTTAGATAGAGATTTAAATGCAAGTATAAATATTATGTTTGAAGGATTAAAATTATTTATGAAAGATAGATATTCAAAAAAAGCATATCATATAGAATATAAGAGAATATAAAAAAGCAAATATTAATTACTACTAAGAAATAAATAATTAGTTTAATATATAAGTACGGTGGCTACCATCGGATTTTAAGGCTGTGGAGAAGTCTGGTTACAGGGTCTATGAAGCAGCAATCACTTTTACTCTTAAGTAAAATAGTATACAAATTTCTCTTTTGCCAATATTATAATTATTCATATTTTTGTATCATTGCTACTTCATAGGCTCACTTCTTAGACATATACTAATTATAGGGTAGTTGTTATCAAAGAAGTGGGTACCTTGGGTATGCATAAATCCACTCCTTTGACAAAACTATCAAAAAAAACACAAAAAGTATTGACTATTATTTTTAAAAATGATATATTAGTTTTGTTCTTGAAAGAGAAGTTTTGTCATGTACAAAACTTATATTTAAGATTAAAAATGAAACACCAGGATATGTGTAAGAAAGGAGTGAGATTATGCCTACAATTAATCAGCTAACAAAAAAACCTAGAAGTAAAAAAGTAAGAAAGAGTAAATCTCCAGTATTATTAGTAGGAAAAAATAGTATCCAAAAGAAGACTACAGTACAAGTTTCTCCACAAAAAAGAGGAGTATGTACTCGTGTTGGTACTACTACACCTAAAAAGCCAAACTCAGCTTTACGTAAGTATGCCAGAGTAAGACTTTCTAATGGTATGGAAGTTACTTGTTATATTCCAGGAATTGGACACAACTTACAAGAACACTCAGTTGTTCTAATAAGAGGTGGAAGAGTAAAAGACCTAATCGGTGTTAGATATCACATCATTAGAGGTACTTTAGATACTGCTGGCGTTCAAAACAGAAAACAAGGTAGAAGCAAATACGGTGCTAAAAGAGATAAGAAGTAATAACACTAAATAGCACTATATAAATACAAAATAAAACAAAAAATCAAATAATTAATAATATTGGAAGGAGGATTAAACTATGAGAAAAAGAAGAGCTACAAAAAGAGATGTACTAGCGGATCCTATATATAATTCAAAAGTAGTTACTAAACTTATTAATCATGTTATGAAAGATGGTAAAAAAGGTACTGCTCAAAAAATTATATACGGAGCTTTTGATATAGTTAAAGAAAAAACTGGCGAAGACGCTATGGTAGTATTCGAAAGAGCAATGAATAACATTAAACCATCTCTAGAAGTAAAATCTAGAAGAGTAGGTGGAGCAAACTACCAAGTACCAGTAGAAGTAAAAGCAGATAGAGCACAAGCCCTAGCATTTAGATGGCTTGCCCAATATGCAAGATTAAGAAGTGGTCATTCCATGGCTGAAAACCTTGCAAACGAAATAATTGATGCATCAAACGGAACAGGTGCTTCAGTTAAAAAGAGAGACGATACTCATAAAATGGCAGAGGCTAATAAAGCATTTGCACATTATAGATGGTAAGAAAGGAAATAAGAATTATGGCTCGTGAAATAAGCTTAGAACATACAAGAAATCTTGGAATCATGGCTCACATTGATGCAGGAAAAACAACTTGTACTGAAAGAATTCTATTCCATACTCATAAGATTCATAAAATCGGAGAAACACACGATGGTGAATCACAAATGGACTGGATGGAGCAGGAACAAGAAAGAGGTATTACGATAACTAGTGCCGCTACTACTGCATTCTGGAAAGGCTATAGATTTAATATAATCGATACTCCAGGACATGTTGACTTCACCATTGAAGTACAACGTTCTCTTAGAGTATTAGACGGTGCTGTTTTACTAATCGATGCTCAAGCCGGAGTAGAACCACAAAGTGAAACAGTATGGAGACAAGCAAACGAATATAACGTACCTAGAATCATCTTCGCAAATAAGATGGATAAAATGGGAGCGGACTTCTATTACAGCTTAGGTACAATAAAAGATAGATTAGGAGCTAATAGTGCAGCTCTAGAATTACCTATTGGCGCAGAATCTGATTTTAATGGTGTAATTGACCTAGTTACCATGAAAGCATACCACTTTGATGGTAAACAAGAAGAAAATTATACCGAGATAGAAATTCCTGAAGATATGAAGGAAAAAGCATTAGAATATCGAAACAAATTAATCGAAGCCGCTGCTGACTTTGACGAAGAACTAATGATGAAATATCTAGATGGCGAAGAAGTAACAGTAGAAGAACTTAAGAAAGCAATCAGAACGGGAGTATTAAAAGCAGAATTCTTCCCAGTAATGTGTGGAACTGCTCTTGGTAATATGGGAGTAAAACTACTTCTTGACGCCGTAGTAGACTACTTACCAGCTCCTACGGATATTGAAGCTATTGAATGTACTGACCCTAAAGGAAATATTGTACTTAGACATCCTTCTGATTCAGAACCATTTACAGCATTAGCATTTAAAATTGCTACTGACCCATTCGTAGGAAGACTTACATTCTTTAGAGTATATTCAGGAACACTAAAAAGTGGTTCATACGTATTAAACTCAACTAAAGATGTTAAAGAAAGAATAGGTAGAATCCTATTAATGCACGCTAATCACAGAGAAGAAATTCCTGAAATCTATGCTGGAGAAATCGGAGCAGCTGTAGGACTAAAGAATACTACAACAGCAGATACTCTATGTGATGAAAAGAAACCAGTAATCATGAAAGGTATGGAATTTCCTGAACCAGTTATTAGTCAGGCAGTAGAACCCAAGACTAAAGCTGACCAAGAAAAGATGGGACTTGCTCTTCAAAAATTAGCTGAAGAAGATCCGACATTTAGAATGCATACTGATGAAGAAACTGGTCAAACAGTTATCTCAGGTATGGGAGAACTACACCTAGATATCATTGTCGATAGAATGAGAAGAGAATTTGGTGTTGAAGCAACAGTTGGTGCGCCAATGGTTGCATATCGTGAAACAATTACTCAAATGGGTGAGTGTGAAGGTAAACACATCAAACAATCAGGTGGTCGTGGACAATACGGTCATGTATGGGTTAGATTTGAACCAAATCCAGAAAAAGGATACGAATTCGTCGACAATATCGTTGGTGGAGTTGTACCAAGAGAATATATTTCTGTTATCGATAAAGGCTTGCAAGATGCAATGCAAACTGGTATTTTAGCAGGTTACCCAATGGTAGATGTAAAAGCAACATTATTTGATGGATCATACCATGATGTTGACTCATCAGAAATGGCCTTCAAGATAGCAGCATCACTTGCATTAAAAGAAGCAAGAAACAAATGTAAACCAGTACTACTTGAACCAATCATGAAAGTAGTAGTAGTAGCACCAGACGAATATACTGGAGCAGTAATTGGTGACTTAACTGCAAGACGTGGTAAGCCACAAGGACAAGAGTCAAGAGGTAATGCAATTGCCTTTACAGCAATGGTACCACTAGCAGAAATGTTTGGATATGCTACAAGTCTACGTAGTTCTACACAAGGACGTGGAACATATGTTATGGAACTAGACCATTATGAAGAAGTTCCAAAATCAATCTCAGATGAGATAATCAAAAAAAATGGTGGAAATAACTAAAAACACCTTGAAATATTCCA
>ODAI013789166.1_pt1 | contig 11796 bp, 8 predicted proteins | sample 1539321 | NCBI WGS metagenome assembly ODAI01 (sample SAMN02144231, study PRJEB22623) | gut metagenome | biome: sheep rumen | host: Ovis aries | place: New Zealand
AACACCAAGAGATAAGAATCCAAGGAAATACGCATAGTTGAGCGCGCTCATGATACGCGGCATTCCCGCGAATTTGTCGACTATCAGGCTCAGCACCACATACATCAGTACCAGAACACCTGTCAGTACGATCCTGTTGAATCCCAGTTTTTTGACTATCGGGATCTCTTTAATCTTCTTTAGGTTCAATGCTGTTCCTCCCTGCAAAACACCTTTTCCTAACAGTAAAATGCATCACTTATCATATAGTTGATCTTTGTTGCATAGTTGTAATCTTCGATAAGATGTACAACACAGTCCTTGGCAAGTTCCTTCGGATCTGCCGGTAGCACACCGTCCCTGACCTTGATATACTGTTGCGGCATATACTGGCGGAGCATTCCGAGCGGGATGTGTACCTTTGACATATTGTCAAACAGCTTATCTATCGCAGCTTGCATTTCCGGCTGTGCGAAGTAGTACCTGCATCTGTCCGAAAAACTGTATTTTCTCTTTATGGCAAGTTCATCTTCACTTCCGTGATAATGCTTCTTCCAGTTTGCGGGATCCTTCATCATGGTCTCTTCCATAACCTCGATGAAATGCGCCTGCTCACCTTCCGGAACAAGCATCTTCTCCATCATGGAAAGTGCGAACAGTCCCTCTCTTAATGAGAATGTAAGCGCCGGACCGACCTTTAATATCGCGATACCGTCTTCAACCATTTCCTTAAGACATTTCGGCGGCTGGTAATCAGTTGAATGGCCTTCGAGAACTACATTGTCATACTTCCTCATAGCTTTCGTAAGATCCGCCGCACTTGTCCTGTCGTAATGGAAAACATCCTCATCACCGAACTCCACTCCCGGCTGTACGACTATACCTATGATGTTGTCAAACGCATCGTTGAGACCTCTTTTTTCGAACTGCTCCTTGTATGCTCTAAGCGTCTTTTCCACTGCTTCAGGCTTTGTAACGCTTATGGAATCTTCAGCTTCCTGCGCACCACCCGGGATCGGAACCTCGCTTCCGATGATAAACGCGGGTCGTGCCTCATCGGGATTACTCTTCAGAAGTTCCTGATATGCCTCCTCGCACGCTTCATAGAGGATTGAACCTCTTCTGGCGATAGTCTCGTCCGAAAGCATCTTATCTGTAGGATCATCGGCAACTCTCATGCTCGTATCCAAGTGAATCTTCTTGAATCCGGCAAGAACGAACAGTTTTACCAGCTCTATTGACTTGGCCATTGCCTCTGCTTCGGGCTCATCTTGCCATGTAAGCGGTCCGAGATGGTCTCCTCCGAGAATTATCTTCTCCTTCGGAAAGCCTATCCTGTCGGCTATCTTATAAACAAAGTCCCTGTAATCGGCAGGCTTCATTCCCGTATACCCGCCATACTGATTGACCTGGTTGGCTGTTGCTTCAACCAGAACATAATCATCAAATCTGACTGCCTGCGTAAGGCACGCTTCGATAACAAGTTCGGAAGCCGTACAGAAGGAAGGTATTCCGGCGAAGTTCATTCCCTTCTTTCTCTTTGAAAGCATTTCTCTTAGTGCATCCATCTGTATCTTTATCTCCTATCTTTGTACTATCGGTCGCTCGGCCATTAGAATTCTGTTTCGCAGAAAGGGCCTCGCGGTGAAGTCATGCATCCGGGCAATCCACTATCTTTCCGTCTTCATCCCAAAGATCATGCCAGTCATCGGCACCGGGCCATAAAAATACCTGTCCTTTTACGAGACGGTTATTCTTTTCGAGAGTAGCGATCGTTGCCATCTCCGCATCTGTAAGAGGCTCCGTAAGGGTTGCCTCGATATTGCTTGTGTATTCCATCTCATGTACTGAAAAGGGAATAGGTATCTGACCCCTCTGTATAGCCCACTTCAGGCAGATGATTGCCGGATGCACTCCGTGTGCCTCGGCGATAGCCTTAAATTCCGGAACCTGCATATCCGCGATATCGGTAGCCACCATGTCACGTTCGGGTCTCTGAGGTGAACCAAGAGGCATAAAGCCTATGGGTTGAATATCATGAGCTACAAGATAATCGAACAGTTCCTGTTGCTGGAAGCATGGATGAAGCTCCATCTCGCATGCAACCGGCTTGATCTCAAACTTGTCGATAACTGCTTCCATCTTGGGTATCGTCATGTTGGAAATACCTATATGACGTACAAGACCCTTACGTACAAGGTCTTCTATCTGTCTGTATGTATCCATGAATTCCGCAACCGAGAAGGGCTTGGAATCGGGATTTCTCGAATCGACACCACATCCGGGTGCATGATAATTCGGGAAAGGCCAGTGGATAAAAAACAGATCGATGTAATCACATTGAAGATCCGCTATTGACTTACGACATGATTTTTCAACTTCTCTATGCATGTCGTTCCAGACCTTTGTCATGATGTACAGATCCTTACGCTCTACTACTCCTTCGTCAAATGCATTCTTAAATACCTGACCGATCTGATCTTCATTGCCATAACATGCCGCACAGTCAAACATCCTGTATCCTGCACGTATGGCTCCCGCTACCGCATTTGATACCTGTTCTGCCGAAAATCTGTCAGATCCGAAAGTACCCATGCCGATGCATGGAACCTTGTCGCCATTATTGAGTGTGATCTGCGGAACTTTTTTGGGATCTACTGCCATTTTGAAACCTCCTCCTAAGCTTTATGCTTCACTGTCTATTAGTATCTTTCCTTTTACCGTGCCCGGTGTCTTGAACATTTCAAATGCCTCATTGATCTTCGAGAGCGGTATTTTCTTAAATATGAATGAATCGTCGAACTTGAGTTCTCCCGTACTGAAGTAGTGTGCGGCAAGTGACCATTCATCTCCTGGGAACGGAGCCGAGTAGCTCATCCACGAACCCGTAAGTGTAAACTCCTTGCGGTTGATGTTTTCCCATTCGTCTACCGTAAATGTCATTTCCCTTGTTGGAGTTCCGATGAAGCACACCTGAGCTTTGTTTGCTGCAAGCTTGAATGCCATCTTCATCGTTATCGTGTTGCCGGCTGTCTCGTATACATAGTCAAACCCTTTGCCGTCCGTGATGGAGCTTACTTCTTCCATAAATCCTTCCTTGCCGGAATTGACTCCGAAATCACAACCAAGTCTCTTAGCAAGTTCCAGCCTCTCATCAAGTATGTCAAAAACCGTAACTGTCTTTGCACCGAATATCTTTGCCCACTGTGCGGTCATAAGACCTATCGTGCCACCACCAAGGATCGCTACGTTTTTGCCGCCTTTATAGTCGACTCTTCGAAGTCCGTGAAGAGCAACGGTTGCTGGTTCAAAGAAGGCGCCCTTTTCGAAACTGACCTCATTGCCGATCCTGACGGCGTTCTTCTCGGGAACAGCCACATATTCGGCATAACTTCCGAACTCTCTCGACCCGATAAAGCTATAATGCTTGCAGAGACTGTAATTGCCCTTCTGGCAGTCATCACACTTCATGCACGGAACAAGCGGGATGCCGGCAATCCTGTCACCGACCTTAAGAGTCGTAACTCCTTCGCCTGTCTCCGTTATGGTTCCTGAAAATTCATGTCCCAAAACATTTGGGTAGTAGTGGCAGGCATCTGCATTTACTCTCGGAATATCAGATCCGCATATTCCCGTGTACTTGACCTTGACAACGACCTTTCCGGGACCTGCGATCGGTTTATCGATCTCCTCGTAACGGATGTCGTTTGGAGCATGTACTACTCCTGCTTTCATAGTGATCTCCTCTTTTCTGTAATGTATTGATCAGAATTCTTTAAATGTATCCCTAAGATCCTCATACAATCTCAGATATAGTTCCATCGACCGTTTGTATATCTCATGATTGTTCATATCAGGCTCCTGAACTCTTGTTATCGCTATCGTTTGTTCAACCGCCTGTTTGTAACCGCTGTACAGTCCGCATCCGACTCCCGCAAGTATCGCCGCTCCGAGTGTGGTTGCCGTATCGCTTGCAGGAACCTGTATCGTTCGTCCTGTAACATCTGCCTTGATCTGTGTCCATAAAACAGAATTGGCGGATCCGCCCATCGCATTCAACACGTCGACCGTTACGCCCGTCTCATTCGCTGTCAAAAGATTATGCTGCAGTGCATATGCCACACCTTCAAGAAGTGCCCTGATCATGTGTCCTCTTGTCTTGTCATATGACAGTCCGTAGAAAACACCTTTTGCATCAGGATCCCATATCGGAGAACGTTCGCCGGACATATAAGGAAGAAATACGACCCCGTCTGATCCGGGGGCAACTATTTCGGCTTCCTCTGTCAGCTCGTCAAAACTTAAATCCTGACCGAATTCCTGTTTGAACCATTTGAGCGCTCCTCCTCCCCCTACAGTACCACCCTGAAGAAGCCATCTGTCGGGAACTACGTGACAGCTTAAGATGAGTTTTTTATGTGCAAGCGCATGATCCGTGCATATGCTCATCCCGCCTGCCTGTCCGCCCTGTTCCTGCGTCTGTCCAACCTCATAGACTCCGGCTCCGAGTGTTCCGCATGCCGCATCCAGTCCGCCCGCAACGACCGGAGTTCCGGCTGCAAGTCCCGTAAGGGATGCGGCTTCGGCAGTAACCTCGCCGACTGTTTCATCACATCTGTATAAGGGAGGTACAAATGATGCATCCAGTCCGAAGTCCTCGGCAAGTTCTTCTACATATGTCAAATTCTTCATGTCAAAAAAATGGATACCGTATCCTTGGCTTAGGTCCTGGCTCATGATGCCCGTCAGTTTGTATACGATATAACTGTTTGACTGAAGGAACTTATCTGTCCTTTTAAACACTTCAGGCCTGTTTTCCTTGAACCACAGCATCTTCGGTGTTGTGTATGAAGGGAGAAAATCATTCCCTGAGATATCGAATATTTTGTCCTCTCCGACAAAACGTTTCACCCTGTCGCAAATTTCTCTGCTTCGCGTGTCCATCCAGATCGGAGTCCTGTCAAGAACATGTCCTTCCTTATCAACGGGAATGGCTGACCAGCTCTGTCCGTCGACGCCGATCGCCGTTATATCTCTTGCAGATAATTTGCCGGAACCCAGTATTTCCTTGATTCCTGCGCATATTGCAGCCCACCATTCATCGGGGTCCTGCTCAGCCCATCCGGGATTCGGATAGTAGACTTTATAAGGTTTGCTCGACTGCTCGATCACGTTTCCGAAAAGATCAAAAACTGCAACTTTGCATGCCGATGTGCCGATATCGATTCCCAATAAGAGTTGTTGTGACACTGTTATCTCCTGTTTTGAGCGAAACGTTTCGCTCTTTATCGAAAAAAATAAGGCCCGCAGACCTCTGCTAAACAAAACTATAAGCTTATAAACTCGGCACGTCAATACATTTTCTTAAAAATGAAACGTTTTGTGATACATTAACAAAATTTGATAATGATTTTCTGTAATAATTATTATAACGTCTTGATTGAGTTACCTTCCTGCAGTCTTGTTCCGAGAGCTATCTCTATCGGATCCTCGTCAATGATACCGTTCATTCTTCCTATCAGAAGTTCAACGGCACGTTCACCGAGTGCCTTCATTGGCTGCTCGACCATGTAGACCTGGGGTTGCAGGAGATGGAAGAATAGCTGGTCGTCGAATCCAAGCAAAGATATATCATCCGGACACCTAAACCCGGCTTCATTCATGGAGAGCATCGCTCCAAGTGTGATCTCATAATTACTCATGAACACTCCCGTAGGCCTGTCCTTTAATGCCATCAGCTTCTTCATTCCGTTATATCCGGTCGCTATGGAGTGAGTTCCCCTGATTTGGTAATCGGCAGGAACTTCAAGACCCGCATCTCTCATGGCTTCCATAAATCCGTTGAAACGCTCGCGTCCCGTATATTCACGCTCCGATGCGATCACGGCAATTTTTTTGTGATTTCTATTGATTAGCTCCTTCATCGCATTATAAGTGGATTTTCTGTTGTCAATCCTGACACAGTCATACTGAATATCCGACAGCGATCTGTCCAGGAGCACGATCGGTATTTTTGCATTTTTGGCCGGAGAGAGGAAATCCCCTCTCGATGCGACGGGAAGAACTATAATCCCATCAACTTTTTTACTTATCAGATACTTGACATTCCTGGCCTCGATCTGCTCATCATCGCACGAGTCCACGATGAGCATGCCGTATCCTTTCTTACGAAGAGCCTCTCCGACGTGATGAAGGATCATCCCGGTAAATGGGCTTTCTATACTGAATACCAGTATTCCGACTGTGTTGGTCTTATTTGTTACAAGCCCTCTTGCAAGTTCGTTGACCTCATAATGAAGCTCCTTTATTGCAGCTTCTATCTTCACCTTATTCTCCGGAAGTACATTTCCCCCATTAAGATATTTGGAGATCGTTGCAAGAGACAGTCCTGTTTTTTCTTTTATGTCTACAATGGTTGCCGGCATATCACGTACTTATCCTTTCACCAGTTCGAAGCGTTTCGTTCATTTTAACAGATAACCTGAGGTTATACAACATCTGCACCCTTCTCTGATCTTTTCACACGTTCAACAATAGGATCTTTTTCCGTCGGATAACTGCCTGTTCTTGACATCAAAAAACGGTGACTGCTTTCGGAATACTTCAGTTCTAAATATCCATATTCATCCTTTTCAAATCCATATCCGTCACCCTCGTCATAATAGATCTTAAAACTTGCGTCACATCCCTCATAGACCCTTATTCTGTCGGCAACACCGTCTCTTTTGTCCGCGAAGCCAATCTTATCTGAAAGGGGGATAATCGCACCTTCCCTGACAAATACAGGTATCCTGTCGATCGGCGCCTCGGAGCTGATTATCTGTCCGCCCTCATAATACTTTCCTGTGTGAAAATCATACCATCCGCAGCCTTTGGGAAGATATACGTCTCTGGACTTTTGCACATCACCGGCCTTTTCCGATCCCGGAAGATAATACATTGCCACATATACCGGCGCTATCAGCATGAAAGGTCCGAAAAGATATTCATCCTCTATACCGCATACCCTGTCGTCATCCGGATATTCCGCAATAAGGCTTCGCATAATCATCTCTCCATTAAAATGGGCGGCGGCGGCAAGAGAATAAATATATGGCATCAGACGGTATCTGAGCCTGATATGATCCGTGATCGCATCATAGAACATATCGCCCTTTTTCCCGAATTGCCACGGCTCTCTTGGGGTATCCGTTCCGTGAGATCTGAAGATCGGAAGAAATGTTCCGAATTCAAGCCATCTGGTGTAGAGCTCCCTGTACCCCATATCATCAACACCATCATTATAGTCACCACGCCAAAACCATAACGGTTTATGCTCCGTATCGTTGCAGCCGCGGTTTTCATATTTATCGTTTACCGTAAAGAAACCACCGATATCAAGAGTCCAATACGGCATTCCCGTAAGGCTCATCCTGATTCCCTCAACGATCTGTTTGCGAAGTGTATCATATGTAGCGGTAATATCGCCTGACCACAATATCGCTCCGAGGCTCTGAATACCGGTGTAGCCTGACCTTGTCAGGTTAACCACGCGCTTTCCGGGGTATGTTTTTCTCCAATTTTCATATATCCCTTTTGAATGATACAGACCGTATGAATTAAGTCGGTCACTGTCCATTGATCTTTTGGATGTTTCTGTCACAACAAGATAACGTTCTTTTTCCGGTTTTTTTGAACTGCCGCTCCAGTCCGCATCCGAAAAGGGCTCGGAATTATCGCACCATAGAGCATCCGTACCGGCTGACATAATCTCCTCTGTCGTCTGATCCCAATATACTTTTCTGGCATTTTCATCAAACGCGTTATATAGATTTGAATTTGGAAGCAGCATACCCTTCTTTGCAAATTCGGCATAGTTTTCGGAGTTAGGGCTCATGTTTGGCCATATGCTGACCATGAAATGAACATTTGAATCATGAAGATATCTGACCGTTTTTGACAAATCTGGATGCCGGCTCTTGTCAAACTTTTTTTCTCCCCACATACCTTCTTGCCAACTGTACCAATCCTGAACTATACAGTCTATCGGAATATCTTCGTCCATGAATCTTTGGGCCACTTTGCACAGTTCTTCTCCGGTCCTGTAACGTTCCTTGCTCTGAATATATCCGAATGCCCACCTTGGAAGCATCGACGGAAATCCAGTGATACGGTGATAACATCTGACAAGTGATCTGATATCTTCACCCAGAAAAACGTAATAAGAAAGCCTGCTTCCGCTTTCAATTGAAAACTTTATCTGTGTTTTGGCGGAGGAAAAAATCATGCTGCTCTCGGAATCGATAAGTATAGCGTAGTGACCTGTCGTAATAAGGAATGGTATCGCGATCCTCATGTTCGATTCATACAAATATTCCGTACGGTTCCGCAAGTTCATGATCCCATCCTCATATTGCCCCATTCCGAGAAGCAATTCAGTATCCCCTATATCAAAACATAGTTCTATCGAATATGATTTTCCCACAGGGATCTTCTTCATGGCATCGGCATAAGATACCTCCCCATTCGCGGTCTGCTTCGTGGAAAGCGATGAATCGCCGGCCTCATATCTGTATATGGTCTTTGGCGTAAACGATACCATGCTCTGCCTTACCACACACATATCATTCCATGTAAAATCAATGGGGTCGCTGTCATGCGATCCCATTATTTTCTCCGATGATTCCGCATATGTTACATGAATAATCGAATCATCCAAATATTCTATCGATCTTTCCAATGGTTATCCTTTCACTGCACCGGCAGTCATACCGGAAACTATATATTTCTGGCCTATCAGATATACAAGCAGTACGGGAAGACTCGTAAGCAGTATATCCGCACATACAAGATTCCAGTCCTTGAAATACATTCCAAAGAAATTATAAACCGACAGCGTCATCGGCCACTGTTCACTCCTGTTAAGGAAATATAAGGGCGAAACAAACTCGTTCCACGTATTAAGGAAAGTAAGCACGGTCGCTGTTGCGACTGCGGGCTTCAGCATCGGGAAAACAATAAGGAAGAACAAGCCGAGCGGTCCGCAACCGTCTATGACCGCAGCCTCATCAAGTTCTACGGGAACCTTTGCAACAAATCCGTGTATCAGAAAAGTCATAAACGGAAGCTGCATTGAAGTATACAACAGTATTATCCCTGCAGCGGTATTGTTAAGATGGAGGAACTGCAATACCTTTGTCAGCGCCACATAGTTAATCGGAAGTGTTATCCCGAGTACAAGGAACATATACAGGAATCTGTTTAGCCTCGTCTGGTTCCTCGATAATACGTATGCGGCAAGTGCCGCAAAAAACACACAGAGGATAACCGATCCGGCTGAATATATAAGACTGTTGGCAAACGATGTTGCAAGCTTTCCTTTTTCAATGACTTTGACAAAGTTCTCCCACTGTATCGGAAGTTCGGGCAGTTTTAAATTCATTGCCGCAGCCGATTTTTTGTCCTTAAGCGAATTGAAGATGATAAGGAGCAGAGGGATCAGACATATCGCCGAAAAGATCCAGGCAATAATGTTTCGTAAGACGGATAAAGCGATCTTTTTACTCTTCATCACTCCACCACCTCATTTCTTGTCATTACCCTGATCATATATATACCGACAAAGATCATTATCACAAACATCACTGATGAGAGTGCTGTTCCGACCGCATACTGTCCTGTTCCGAACTTCTTGAACACCGCCGTATAAAGCACTTCTGTCGTGGCCTTTCCGGGACCTCCGTTCGTAAGTGCGTACACCATGTCGAAAACTTTCAGGCCGTATATTACATTAAGTACTGTTGTAGTTGCAAGTGTCGGAAGAATAAGCGGAAAAGTGATGTAGCGGAACTTCTGCCATCCACCTGCACCGTCGATCGCTGCCGCTTCATAATAATCCGATGAGATCGACAGTATCCCGGCAATCAGTATAGTCATTATATAGCCGACGCCTCTCCAAATATCAACTGCCATCACCGATCCGAATGCAAGTTCCGACGAAACAAGCCATTTCTTGGCCAGCACCTCGAGTCCGACCGAACGGAAGAACGAATTCAAAAGACCCGCTTTCGGATCAAGTATCGATTTGAATATCATACCTATAATCAATGTTGACAATACCGAGGGCATGAATACTATACCGCGATGCATGTTCAGAAGTTTTATCGATTTGGTAAGAAGCAGGGCCAGTATCAGACCGATGACATTTTTCAGTACCGTGGTTATGAACGTGAACGACAATGTATTCTCGATTATCTTCATGTAATTCTCGTCGGATGAGAATACCGTTTTGAAATTTTCAAAACCCACATAATGCAATTGATCCGAATATGCCGACCAGTCAGTAAATGAATACCCCACACCGATCAGTCCCGGCAGGAAAAAGAAAACAAAATATATTATAAGAGCGCCTGCTGCAAAATATCCGGGATATGTCTTATTTTTGTTCATATCAGTTACCCTTCCGTTATTACGGAATTCCTATTATTAAACAGGGGCTGCCCGGATGAGCCGGACAGCCTCTTAAAGACTCCGGTAAGGAGAATTATTTCCATGCGGGATCAGATGCGGCTGCTGCCTGTTCTGCCCTGAGCTTGTCAATGTCTTTGAGTACTTCTTCGGGAGTCATCTCACCGAGGAACATTGCCGACATATCTGCTCCGATGTCCATCCATGCAGGATTGTAGTACTTGACTGATGCCTGGAATACAGCGATCTTTTCCGGATATCTGTCATAGAAGTCCTGAACTACCTTTGAATATGCCGAAGGAGCATTCGTATAAGGAAGCTGGTTGAACTTGCCTACATTTTCGGTCATATATGCAAGACTCTCATCTGATGCCATGAACTCAAGATACTTCTTGGCTGCATCTATGTTCTTGGAACCTGAGAAGATGAATCTTGAAGGTCCGCAGTAGTTAACGTTAAGTGCCTGGTTATCGCAAAGAGGATTAACGAAGTATCCGATATTGTCAACATCAAAGCTGGGATCTACAGCATTTACTTCTGCTCCGAGTCCTTGGTTGTACAGTACCATTGCATACTCGCCGCTTGCTATAGATGCGGGAGCATCAGCATACTGGTTGGACATATAGTTGTCACCCATGTATCCCTTGTCAGCCATTTCCTTGAGCTGTGAGAACATTGTTGTAAGTTCCTTGTTTCCCTCAAAGGTTGCCTTGTTCTCATTGAGTGCATCGGGATATCCGGAATCTGCCTTTGTTGCTGCAACTGCTGCTTCTGTCCAGCATACATGATGCCATCCGTCGGATACGCATTCGTATATCGGGATAATGCCTGCTGCCTTGATCTTTTCACAAACGTCACAGAATTCCTTGTAATTGGTAGGAATCGACAGTCCAAGTTCATCAAACATCTTGATGTTGTATGCTACTGCCCAGCATGCCGAAACGTCCTGAATAGGCTGACCGTAGAGTTTGCCGCCTGCCGATAGTTCCTCGGCAGCAGCGGGCTCAACATTTCCTGCCCAGCTTTCGCCGGAAAGGTCGACCGCATTCTTCTCAACATCAAATTGTGTTACGATCGAAAACTTTGAGCTCTGTCCGCCAAAGATATCCGTGCATTCACCTGAATTAATCTTTGTCATCAAAAGGCTCTCATACTGGTCGGAAGGAACGATCTGGTAATCAACCTTGATACCTGTCTCTTCGGTAAACTTTTCACCCAGTTCCATTTCTGCATCCTGTATCCAGTCCTGGCTGGCCATGAACGTGATTGTTACATCTTCTTTTGTATCTGCTGTTTCTGCAGTCTCCGCAACTGCAGTGGCCTCTTCTGCAGGGGCCTCTTCTGCCGTGGCTTCGTCAGCTACAGGTGCCT
>ODAI014762855.1_pt1 | contig 11796 bp, 11 predicted proteins | sample 1539321 | NCBI WGS metagenome assembly ODAI01 (sample SAMN02144231, study PRJEB22623) | gut metagenome | biome: sheep rumen | host: Ovis aries | place: New Zealand
CAGCAGGTGAAAAAGCGGCTGGACAAAGCTTTCCGTGTCAATACCGTCAGCGAGGGTGACCCGCTGGAAATTTACACAGACCGGGACGGGGAAGTCATTTTAAAAAAGTATTCCCCCATTGGGGAAATGTCGTCCTTTGCCAAGGATTATACGGAATCGCTGTTCCGTTCTCTGGGCCACATCGCCTGCATCGTGGACAGGGATCAGGTGGTGGCGGCCAGCGGGGTGAGCCGGAAGGAACTGTGGGATAAGCCTATCAGCCCGGATTTGGAAAACGCGATCCAGGCCCGGCAAACCCTGGCCACGAGCCGCACCGGCGGTGGCAAGATCGTGCCTGTCACCAACGAGGAGGACGTGTCCGGGTATACCGCCCAGGTGGTGTCGCCTATCATTGCGGATGGGGAGGCCATCGGCGCGGTGCTGCTTTTGTCCCGGGAGCAGGGGGCAAAAATGGGGGACACGGAAGTGAAGGTGGCAGAAACCGCCGCTGGCATCGTTGGACGGCAAATGGAACAGTAATAAGCAAAAAACCCTGCGGTATCGCTACCACAGGGATTTTGCGTTTATCAGAATTGTTCGTACAGAGGAAAGCCCAGCATTTCTTCAAACAACCGATCCAGCTCCTCCGGGTCGTCGGAAAGCCAGATCATCTTGGGCATAAGAGAATCCTCCACGTGGAAAAACAGCCGTTCCACGTCCTCCCGGGTCAGGGTCTGTTCCCGATCCAGAATGTGAACGCCGGGCAGCTTCAAAGCATGTTCATTCCTTGTTGGACAGGTATTCGTCGATGGCCGCGGCGGCGTTTTTCCCCGCGCCCATGGCCAGGATCACCGTGGCCGCGCCGGTCACCGCGTCGCCGCCCGCGTAAACGCCTTCCCGGGAGGTGAGTCCCGTTTCTTCCTCCGCGATAATGCCGCCCCATTTCTGGGTTTCCAGGCCGGCGGTGGTGGATTTAATGAGGGGATTGGGGCTGGTGCCAAGAGCCATGATCACGGAGTCCAGCTCCAGGGTAAATTCGCTGCCCTCCTTGGGCACGGGACGGCGGCGGCCGGGGGCGTCGGGTTCGCCCAATTCCATCTCCTGGCACCGGGCGGCGCAGACCCAGCCCTGGTCGTTGCCCATGATTTCCAGGGGATTGGTGAGGAACTTGAACACGATGCCCTCTTCCATGGCGTGCTCCACTTCCTCCCGCCGGGCGGGTAATTCCGCTTCCGTGCGGCGGTAAATAATGGTCACGTCCGCGCCAAGGCGCTTGGCGCAGCGGGCCGCGTCCATGGCCACGTTGCCGCCGCCCACCACCGCAACATGTTTTCCGTGCTGGATGGGGGTGTCGCTGCCGGGCTGATAGGCTTTCATCAGGTTGATGCGGGTGAGGAATTCATTGGCGGAATACACGCCCTTCAGGTTTTCCCCGGGAATGTTCATGAACTTGGGCAGCCCCGCGCCGGAGCCGATGAACACTGCCTCAAAGCCGTATTCCTGCATAAGCTCGTCAATGGTGATGGTTTTGCCGATGACCACGTTGGTTTCGATCTTCACGCCCAGCTGAGCCAGGGTGTCGATTTCCTTCTGCACGATGGACTTGGGCAGACGGAATTCCGGAATGCCGTACACCAGCACGCCGCCTGCCAGATGCAGCGCTTCAAACACGGTGACTTCATAACCCTTTTTCGCCAAGTCCCCCGCGCAGGTAAGGCCGGAGGGGCCGGAGCCGATCACGGCCACCTTGCGGCCATTGGAGGCAGGCCGCACGGGCTGTTGAGTGCAGTGGGCGTTATGCCAGTCGGCGGCAAAGCGCTCCAGGCGGCCGATGCCCACGGGTTCGCCCTTGATGCCGCGAACGCACTTGCTTTCGCATTGGCTTTCCTGGGGGCACACCCGGCCGCATACGGCGGGCAGGGAGGAGGATTCGGAAATCACCTGATAAGCGCCTTCAAAGTCCCCCGCCGCCATTTTCTGAATAAAATCCGGGATGCGGATGCGCACGGGACAGCCGCCCACGCAGGGCCGGTTTTTGCAGTTCAGGCACCGCTTGGCTTCGTCTATGGCCGTTTCGGTGGAATAGCCCAGGGCCACTTCTTTGAAATTCTGATTGCGAACCTCCGGGGCCTGGGAGGGCATGGGGTTCTTCTGCATCGCCATATTGGGCATGTTATTTCGCCTCCTTGAACAGATTGCAGGCTTCCGTGTAAGCGTGGCGCTCAAATTCCTGATAGGTGCGTCCCCGGGCCATGGCCTCGTCAAAGTCGATTTCGTGGCCGTCAAATTCCGGGCCGTCCACGCAGGCGAATTTGGTCTTTCCGCCCACGGTCAGGCGGCAGCCGCCGCACATGCCGGTGCCGTCGATCATGATGGGGTTCATGCTGGCGATGGTTTTAACGCCGTACTGCTTGGTCAGCTGGCAGACGAACTTCATCATGATCAGGGGTCCGATGGTAATGACCTCGTCATACTGTTCGCCAGACTCAATCAGTTTTTTCAGCGCGTCGGTGACCAGGCCCTTTTCGCCCCAGGAGCCGTCGTCGCTCATGCGGACGAACTTCGTGCTGGCGGCGGCGAACTCATCCTCCAATATGACCAAGTCTTTATTCCGGAAGCCCGAGATAGCGTGTACCTCCGCGCCCTGGTCATGGAGCTTCTTGGTTACAGGATAGGCAATGGCGCAGCCAACGCCGCCGCCCACCACGGCCACCTTTTTCAGGCCCTCCGTGTGGGTGGCCCTTCCCAAGGGGCCGACGAAATCGTGAATAAAATCCCCCTCGTTCAGGTGGTTCAGCTTTTCGGTGGTAGCGCCCACGATCTGGAAAATGATGGTGACGGTGCCTTTTTCCCGGTCATAGTCCGCCACGGTGAGGGGAATGCGCTCGCCCTCGGCGTCCACCCGCAGAATGATAAACTGGCCCGGCTCCGCCTTTCGGGCCACCAAGGGAGCGTCCACCTCCATGAGCGTGACGGTGGGATTCAGGCATTTCTTTTTCAGGATTTTATTCACAACCCAATCCTCCTTGTGATTATTGGTCAAAAACAATAATTGATTCCGGCGCTGCGCCGTAAGGAATATTATATCAGAAATCCAGGGGAAAGGCTATGGAATACAAAAGAAAAGCAATTTTTCTTGACGAACGCTTTTTCCCGCGGTATCATGGGAGAGAAGAGAGAACCCACGGAAAAAGGAGAATGCCATGAAGCCCGGTTCCAGAAGAGAGATCACCCTGCGCACGGCGTATTCCGGCTTGCTGATCGCCGTGATGCTGGTGTTGGGATATATAGAAAGCCTGCTGCCTGCGGTGGGGGCAGTGCCGGGCATCAAGCTGGGCCTGTCCAACAGCGTGCTGATCTTTGCGGTGTATATGCTCAATTTGCCTACCGCCTGGGCGCTGATGGTGCTTAAGGTATTGCTCAGCGGGCTTTTGTTCGGCGGGGCCAGCACCATTCTGTACGCCATGTCCGGCGGTGTGCTGAGCATGCTGTCTATGACGCTGCTGAGCCGGATGAAAAGCATGCATCCTGTGACCGTCAGCATGGTGGGCGGCGTGATGCATAACGTGGGCCAGGTGGCTATGGCCATGATTTTATTCAAGACAAATCAATTGCTGTATTATATGGCGGTGCTGATTTTTGTGGGCATGGCCTGCGGCGCGCTGACGGGCGTGTGCGCCAGCAGCGTGATGAAGCACTTAAAATCCATCAGAAAAAACTGACTCAAAGGAAAAACGAATGCCTTCCGGCTTCCTTTCATATATTGAAAGAAAAACAGGGAGGCATTTTTTTATATGGCTTTTTGCATTCTGGGGGCGATGGTGGGGGCGGGCTTCGCTTCGGGCCGGGAGATCATGCAGTATTTCAGTCAATGGGGCCATTGGTCCTGGGGGTTTGTGGCGCTGGCTTGGGCGGTCATGTCCGCGCTGTGCTGTCTGGCATCAAAGGGAACAGGCTGTAAGAGTGGCTGGCTTTTGCTGCCTTTATATATCGCGGTGGGCGGCGGCATGACCGCGGCGGCGGGAGAGTTGGCGGCATTGACCCTTCCTGTTTTCCATGCAAGAACCTTTGGGGGCCTTTACACGCTGCTGCTGTGCGCTTTCTTTTCCCGCCGTTCCCTGGGGGCCATGGCCTGGGTCAGCCGGGCGCTGCTGCCTTTGATGCTGGCTGCCTTTCTGTTATGCGCGCGTATCCAGGGGGAAGGCGGAGCGGCGCCCATCTTTTCCTGGGAGGAGCTTGCCTTGGCGCTTCTTCGGTTGATGGGATACTGTGGAATGAATGTGATGCTGGCGCTGCCAGTGATCCGGGAAATCAAGGACAGGAAAAGAACGCTTGGTTTGTTTTGCCTGCTGCTGCTGGGATTGCTGGCCGCCGGAAATGCTGTCCTCTTGCCCCATGGGGAAGCAATGAAAAACGCGCCGCTGCCCGTGGTGGAGCTGCTGCGCGCCTATGGGAAACCTGGATATTATTTATCCGCCGCCGTACTGTATCTGGCGGTGTGCACCACGCTGCTGTCTGTTCTGCGGGGAGCCCGGGAGCAATTGTCCGAGACGCTGCGGCACCCTATGGCCGCGTCCTGCCTCACCTGCGGAGTCGCGGCCGTGGTGGGCTTTGAACGGATCGTCGCCTGGGCGTATCCGGTTTTTGGGTATCTGGCCATGGGGATGCTGCTATGGGAGGGGATGAAAGCAAAACATACCCGCCAAAGGCAAGCCTAAAATCAAGCCTCCATCTTCATGTGCACTGCCATTCCACCCGCTGGGCCTCAAAGGCCAAGGGCGGCTCCAGCTTATTGAGCATTTCTGAAATCACGTGTTCCGGCACGGCGGAAGGGCGGGCTTTGTTCCTGCGCAGGTTTTCATCCCACCCTGTTTCCAGGTACACGATGCGCACCCGCGCGCCGTAGCGCTCAAACAGGCTGATTTGTTCAGCCCGCTTTTCCGTCAGGCTGGTGGCGTTCCAGATGAAGGGCTGCTTTTTTCGCAGGTATTCCCTGGCCTGCTCCTTGGCCCGCTGGACCACGAGACCCTGATTGCCGTCGGATTTGATTTTGAGTTCCCTGCGGATATCGTCCAGGCAGACCACCGGCATTTCGGGATGATTTGCCTGAATCCAGGTATCCTTTCCGGTACCCGGCAGTCCGCACAGGAGAATGACTTCGCCCCAGGCAGGATCGAATAAATCCTGTTCCTTCCAGACCTGGCTGCCAGAAAAAAGAGCCCGGGCCGTGTGGGGAGAAGGGAAAGGATAGGGCCCGGCATAGCAGTCCGCTTCCTTCGCGGCCTCCCGGGTCAATTGCACGTTTTCCAGCAAAAGCGGGATGTCGTCAGCGATACGGCCCATCACGTCCGCCTGGGATAAAAGGCAGAGGGTTTTCCAGGTAAAGGCAGGGGCCAGGGCGCTGGTGGACGCCAGCTTGAGCGCCTGGGTTTCCGCGTCCGTTTTTTCAAACAAATGCAGCGGCTGGGTATGATACCGGATCAGCAAACAGACCGCTTCCCGGAACCGCTGTTTATTTTCCGAACCGCTCAGACCGTATTCCGTCCAAAGCAGCGTGCGGGCCAGCTGGGCCCCGATGGGGCCGTGGCGGGGAGCACGCAGAACGCCGTTTTCCAGCCGGGTGGCGCTTATTTTACCAATGTCATGGAGCAGGGCCGCCAGGGCCAGGGGCTGGGCTTCCTGGGGCGGCAGGGCGCGAAAATCCGCAAGGCGGGCCAGCGCTTCGCACACCAGCTTCGTGTGGGTCATCACGTCGCCTTCCCCGTGGTGCTCCTTTTGCTGGGGTGTTCTGGCCATGCCGTCAAACAGGCTTTTGAAGCCGGGCAAATTGTTCAGCGCGTTCCAATCATAGGAAAAAAACGGCGGGGCAGGCAGAGCGTCCAGCAATGCTTGCAGAGGGTCCACTGGCCATCATCCTTTCAGAGCGGGCAGGAACAGGTCCTCCATGGGGCGGCACAGCATGTTGGGAATAATGGGCCGCTCCAGCCAATGGGATTGGGATTGCTCCACGGTCTGGGTAAAGGAGGCGCGGACAAACTTGACCCGCAAAGTGACCTGTCCGTTTTCCTCCGCCTTGATATACAACCCCTCCATGGTGCGGGCGGAGTCGGTTTCCCGCAGAATCCGGTCCGGGTCCTGGCCCTCCCGAAGGGCGGATTGACGGAGGTTTTCCAGATGGTTTTCAGTAATATAGTTGGAATCACACAAGTATTTGGTGATGTCTTCCACACGGCTGAACGCGCCCTCCGCCAGCACGGCGGCAGAGCAAACCGGCAGCTTTTCCGTCATTTCCCGGCGGGAGGGCGTATCCAGAAAACGGTCGGTTTCCTTGTCCAGGATATCAAACTCCATGAAATAATGGGGCAGGGCATCGTAGAAAATGGTATGCTTGGCGTAGAGCCATTCCCCATAGAGAATATACCGCGTTCCCAATACGCTGTACAGGGCATCGCGGTGCACCATGCCCCACTGCTTAAAGAAATTATAATGCTTTTCCCGGTAGCCGCCGGTGAGGAAATGTCCCCGGCTCTGCAGGCGCAGATCCCCCTGGGGTGAAAACGAAACGGCGGTGTTGGCTCCGTCGATTTTTTCTTCCACCACCAAATGCCGCCCCGCGATCACGGAAAAAGGAATCTGCGACAGATCCTCGTCGCCGGGCTGCAAACGGGAGCCTTCCAAATGGGGCGTGCGGGGATATTTGATGATCGAATCTTGATCAGGCATAGGACAAACCTCCGTCTAATTTGGCGATCAGGAACAGATGGCCCGGCACCCCGTCAAAGCGCAGGGATGGACAGCCTGCGTTTCTGAAAAGCCCGGTCAAAACATCCTTGGTGAGTAAATGAATATGCTCTGGATTATTGTCCGGCTTGCTGGGCACCGTGACCACCACGAACCGCCGCGCCAGCCGCACGGCGTTATTCACCGCCGCCTGCACGTCGGGAATGTGCTCCAGCACCTCCAGCAGAGTTACCACGTCAAAGGAATGAACTGGCGCGTCCCATACGCACAGATCCTGCTTGAGGGCGGTAAGCTGCGGAAAGCCGCCGTCATGGATGCAGCGCAGCATATCCACCCGTTTATCCAACAGATCCAGGCTGGTTACCGGCACCCAGGGAAACTCCCGCAGGAAGGGAAAGAGAAACACGCCCCTGCCGCTGCCCACGTCCAGCAGGCTTTCCGGCTGGGCGCTTCTTAAAAAACCCATCACGGCTTTCACCCGGGGCAGTTCCTCAAAGCGCTTGAAATAATGCAGCTTCAGCCCCGCTTCTTTTCCCAGGGCCAGCAGCGCTTCGCAGTCTTCCTCCGTCAGTTCGGAAAGGAGCTTTAAAAACAAAGGGCCGTTTCCCTTCAGCGCCCCGCGGATATACGCGGCCATGAAGGAGCGGTCATACCGGTCAGACAATTCAGCCATTTTATATTCTTCCTCTCCATCACAGGGCCGTTTCCGTGCGGATACAAACCGCGTATTCTTCTTTGAGCTTTTCATATGCCCGGTCTGCTGTTTGAGCATCCCGGAATGCTCCGAACACCACCGACCCAGAGCCGGTCATTTGAGCGAAATCCGCTCCCAGAACATACAGCGCTTCCTTCGCCTGGGCGATGGGCGGCCGCAGGGGGATGGAGGCGCTTTCCAGCACGTTTCCTGCAGCGGATCGCAATGCCGCCAAGTCCCCCTTTTCCAGGGCCGAAAGGGCGGCCTCCGTGTCCGGCGGTTTGATGGCGGAGCGGTGATAGGCAGTGAACACTTCCTTGGTGGACAGGGCCGGACAGGGCTGTAGGAGCACCAGGGGGAACACATGGCTTGCGATGGGCGTCAGGATTTCCCCGATGCCCTGAGCGCGGCGTGGGGCGTTGTGCAGGCAGAAAGGGATATCGGCCCCCAGCTTTTCCCCGATTTGGCATAGCTGATCCAGGGTCAGGTTCAAGCTCCAGAATTGATTCAGCCCCCGCAATGCCGCCGCGGCGTCGGCGCTGCCGCCCCCCAGGCCCGCACCCATGGGAATGCGCTTTACAAGATGCATGGCAGCGCCTTTTTGAACGCCTGCCGCTTCCCTCAGCGCGTAAGCGGAACGGACGATCAGATTGTCCCGCCCCGGGGAAAGGGTGTCCGCCCCTTGGATCGTCAAGGTGATTTCGCTGGACGAATGGATGGTAAGGGTATCGTATAGGGCCAAGGGCTGCATCAGCATATCCAGCAGGTGATAGCCGTCCGCCCGCTGCCCTGTCACGTTCAGAGTCCAGTTAATTTTCGCCCGCGCCTGCAGTTCCATGGTTTCCTCCCTGGGCCGTGCCCTTTTCCAGGGTGATTTCAAATTCCGCACCGCCCTGGCCGGAGATCAGCCGGATGGATTGGTTATGCCGCTCCATAATGCGCTTGCAGATAGCCAGCCCCAGGCCGGTGCCCTTGCCCACAGTGTGCGCTTTATCCACTTTATAGAACCGATCGAAAATATACGGCGCGTCCTGGGGCGGGATGCCGATACCGTTGTCCCTGACCCGAAGGGCGATATGGCCGCCCTCCTGCAGGGTGGTGATCCAGACGGTGCCTTTTTCGGGGGTATACTTGATGGCGTTGTCCAATAGATTGATGACCACCTGCTGGATCTGGTCCGCGTCCGCCCACACGAAGCAGGGATCGGATTTAAAATCCACTTCGATTTCCAATTGCTTTTCGTCAATGGGCGTCATGCGGGAAATGAGCACCCGGCGGGTCAGCTCGTTGATGTCAAAATTGCTGTAGGCCAGGCTGATTTCTTCGTTTTCCATCCGGGACAGGTTCAGCAGGCTGTTGATCAGCTTGGCCAGGCGCTGGGTTTCATCCACCACCACCTGCAAATACTGGCCGTGCATTTCCTTTGGGATGGTGCCGTCCAGCATGCCCTGGGCAAAGCCCTTGATGGAGGTGATGGGGGAGCGCAGCTCATGAGATACGTTCGCCACGAAATCCCGGCGGGACTGCTCTAAGGTGGACAGCTGGGCCGCCATATGGTTAAAGGCGTGGGAAAGCTCCTTGATCTCCTTGCCGCCTTCTTCGGGGGCGCGGGCGTCAAAGTGTCCCCGGGCAAAATCCCCCGCGGCCTGGGCCATGGCAGTGACAGGCCGGGTCATTTGCCGGGCCATGAAAAACAGGGCCGTGGCCGCAACGATGAAAATGCCCACCGCCACCAGCAGCGTTTGCCATACCATGCCCTGATAAACAGCGTGAACCGTCTGCGCCGCCGTCTGCACCAGCACGAAGCCCACCACCGTATGCTGCCGGGTCAATTGGTTGTCCTGCACCCAGGGAACCAGCACGGTAAACAGCGGGCCGGCCTCGCTGTCCGTGCGCTGCACCACGTCCTGGCCGGACAGGGCCTTTTCCATATACCCGTTCATTTCCTCGTCGGTAATCGTTTTTTTCAGCATCTCGAACAGCTCGGAAGCGTCTTCGGACTGATACATGGTTTTCCTGGTGCGGTCCACCACGCGGAAATACGCGTTGTAATCGTCATGAAGCTGCTTGGATTTCCAGCGCATATAGTCGTACATGACGCTGTTTCCCCGGATGGTGGAAATGGAATCAAAGGATAGCACGCCCGCCAGATGGGCGATTTCCTTGGCATGGGTTTTCAGGGCGTTGGTGCGGTCCCGAATGCTGTTATTGCGCAGGTTCACATAAGTGACCGCGGACAGCACCCCGACACACGCCAAAATGACTGCCAATGACACGATCAGCAGCCGGGTGAACATACTCATGTTCCGCATACAGCATCACTTCACTTCAAATTTGTATCCCACGCCCCATACGGTGCGAATCTGCCAGCCCAGGGCTTCGCTGTCCTGGAGCTTTTCCCGCAGGCGCTTGATGTGCACGTCCACGGTGCGGCTGTCGCCGAAAAAGTCAAAGCCCCACACCTGCTCCAAAAGCTGCTCCCGGGTGAATGCCCGGTTCTGATGAGAGGCCAGGAAATAAAGCACTTCCAGCTCCTTGGGCGGCATTTCCAGCAGCTTTCCCTGATAATGCACCTCATATTTTTCCAGGCTGATGGACAGGCCGGGGAAGGACAGCATATCCTTTTCGCTTTCGCTGGGGCCGGCCCGGCGCAGCACGGCTTTCACCCGGGCCGTCAGCTCCTTGCCCTCGAAGGGCTTGGTGATATAATCGTCCGCGCCCAGCTCCAGCCCCAGCACCTTATCAAAGGTTTCGTCCTTGGCTGAGAGCATGATGATGGGAATGCTGCTGGTTTGCCGGATGGCGCGGCACACCTGCCAGCCGTCCATGCCGGGCAGCATGATATCCAAAAGCATCAGGCTGGGCGGATTTTTTTGAAAGGACGCCACCGCGTCGTCGCCCCGGGTTTCCGTGGTGACCTCGTAGCCTTCCTTCTCCAGATACAGCTTGACCAATTGGGCGATATTCGGGTCGTCGTCCACGACCATGATGGTTTGCTTGTCCTTCATAGCATTGCACTCCTTGTTAACTGTCAGGAGAAAGTTTTTTAGATCCGAGTGAGAAATTAAGAATAAGGGTGAATAACTGACATGTTATGTCGTTCATCCATTTGGCCTATTGTTTCTAATAACTCCTAACTCCTCACTCCTAACTCCTCACTCCTAACTCCTCATTTTATTTCCACCACCGTGACGCCTTCTTCGCCTTCGCCGTATTTGCCCCGGCGGAAGGATTTCACCTGGGGATAGGTTTTTAGATGCTTCTGGATGCCTTCCCGCAGGATGCCCGTGCCCTTGCCGTGCACGATGGTCACCTCATGGAGCCCAGCCAGCATGGCTTCATCCAAATACTGTTCCACTTCCTCCAGCGCTTCGTCCAGGGCCATGCCGCGCACGTCGCAGGAAAGGGGCACGGTACGGGTGGCGGAGCCGGTGGACACGGTGACGGAGGATTTTTTCTTGGGCTTGGGTTCATCCACCAGGCGCAGTTGGCTCAGGTGGGCCTTTAATTTCATGATGCCCGCCTGCAATTGCACTTCGCCCTTGGCGTCTGGCTGGGACAGCACGGTGCCCTTGGTGTTCAGGTGGGTGATTTCCACAATGTCGCCCACCTTTAAGGTCTTGGGCGGCTCGGCAAAATTGCCGGTAGGAGTGCGCAGACCCTCCGCCAAGCTGTCGATGCCCTGCTCCAGCTTCTTTTTCAGGGCGTTCACTTCATGGTCAGGGGCGGCGCCTGCCTTTTTCATTTTCTTTAAATCGTACAGGATGGATTCGGAATCCCGCCGGGCCTTTTCCATGATGCGGCGGGCTTCCTCCTTGGCTTTGCGGGTGGAGGTTTCCCGGCGCTCCTCCATATCCTTGTACAGCTTTTCCGCTTCATTGCGCAGCCGCACGGTTTCCGCCCGGGCTTCTTCGGCCAATTGCCGCTCTTTTTCCGCGATCTGGCGGTGGTATTCCGCGTTGGCGATCACGTCCTCAAAGCGGATGGTGTCGTGGGAGAGCAAATCCTTGGCTTCCTCGATCAGGTATTCCGGCAGGCCCAGGCGGCGGGAAATTTCAAAGGCGTTGGATTTGCCCGGCACGCCGATGGACAGCCGGTAGGTGGGCCGCAGGGTGGCCACGTCGAATTCCACGCTGGCGTTTTCCACCCCCTTGGTGGACAGGGCGTAAGCCTTCAATTCGCTGTAATGGGTGGTGGCGGCGGTGCGGGTTTTGATTTTCAGCAGCGCGTTCAAAATGACCTGGGCCAGGGCCGCGCCCTCGGTGGGGTCGGTGCCCGCGCCCAATTCGTCAAAGAGCACCAGGTCCCGGGGGGTGACGGTGTTCATGATGGACACGATATTGGTCATATGGGAGGAGAAGGTGGACAGGGACTGCTCGATG
>ODAI010713011.1_pt1 | contig 11795 bp, 12 predicted proteins | sample 1539321 | NCBI WGS metagenome assembly ODAI01 (sample SAMN02144231, study PRJEB22623) | gut metagenome | biome: sheep rumen | host: Ovis aries | place: New Zealand
ATCCATCTGGTTATACACCTGCGAGTGTATGCTGACAGCGCTGCTGGCAACGAATAGCAGAAGGGCTAGTGACTTTTTCATCATACCTTGAACATTCGTAGGGATGCCTCAGCAAACTTCACAACCATCGAGACGAGGATGATATAGATGCCCGTCTCCTTGTGATGCGTAAAATAGAATATGAGCCCCACAATGGCTCCTAGCATAAATATGATGTTCAGCCAGTTGCGAATAGCGTTTATATTCATTTAAGCAGAGATTCTATCTTGTTAAAAATAAAGTCCTTACGGTCAATAGTCTTCCTGCGGAACTTGCCGGTAATAGGATACAGGCGGGTGTTCTTCTTGTTTACCGCATTGTCGTCGGTAATCCAATCCTCGGCCTTCAGGTGCTGGGGCTTGCGCTCCTCTTCGTACAGATAGCGGATATTGGTCAGCTCCAACTCGGCCTTGCCGTCGTAGCATTTGGCTTCAACGGTGTAGATAAAGCGAGTCTGATCCAGCACGATGGCATTCTTCTTGAATACGAGCCACTCTTCAAACCGTCCACCTACAGTGTGGCTTGCGGGGTCGTCAATGACGAGCAGGCTGTTGATCTGGATTTTCTCGCCAATCATTTTATTCAGATATGCCTTGACGATGTCGAAAATCTGCCCTGCCGTCTTGCCCGGCGCATCTATTGTCTGCGAGAACACAACCTTCCCATTCACCAGCGGCACAGCACCACGCAGGTACTTGGCATTAGGATTAGGCTTTTCTACCTTGGTCTCTTCCTCCTGTTCCTCTTCGGGACGCTCCCATGAGTTGTCCTGAGCCCATATTGAGAGCGGTGACAGGAGCAACATCAGCATAAGAATTTTTTTCATATCGGTTATTTATTTCCTGTTTACTGTTTTCTCGTGCAAAATTACGAAATAATATTTAATATGAATGCAATAGGGGCTGCTATTTTTCATTTTTTTATATTCTTGGCCCCCACCTGGCACCAATAAAGTCTTTCCGGACACTACTTTAGTTCCAGTTCTTTCTGCAATCTTACTATTTCGTCACGATATTGTGCGGCTTGTAGGAAGTCGAGCTTCTTGGCCGCTTCCTTCATGAGCCGTGTGGTTTCCTCAATGCTCTTTTCCAGCTGCGGGCGGGTCATGCGCTCTATGATGGGGTCGGCAGCAAAAGCCGCCTGGGGAGTAGAGAGTTGAGGGCTGAGAGTAGAGAGCGGGGAACCGAAGGCTGCTCGCTGTAGTTCCCTTGCATCACTTGAGTCACCGGTTGTCAGCGATGTGTTCAGTGCCTTGACAATCTGTTTAGGAGTGATGCCGTGCTCCTCGTTGTATCTGAGCTGCTTGTTGCGGCGGCGAAGTGTTTCGTCAATGGTCAGCTGCATCGAAGCCGTTATGGTGTCGGCATACATGATGACCTTGCCGTTCACATTGCGGGCAGCACGGCCGGCCGTCTGCGTCAGACTGCGGTGAGAGCGCAGAAACCCCTCCTTGTCGGCATCGAGTATGGCCACCAACGACACTTCGGGCAGGTCAAGACCCTCGCGCAGCAGGTTGACTCCCACCAATACGTCGTATGTGCCGTTGCGCAGGTTCTCGAGAATCTTGACACGGTCCAGCGTAGATACTTCACTGTGGATGTATGCTGTCTGAATGCCGTGGTTCAGCAGGTATTCCGACAACTCCTCTGCCATTCTTTTAGTGAGTGTCGTCACCAGCACTCGCTCCTTTCTTTCTATGCGCTGCAGAATCTCCTCCATCAGGTCGTCAATCTGGTTTTCGGTGGGGCGTACCTCGATTTCCGGGTCAAGCAGTCCGGTAGGACGGATGACCTGTTCCACCACCACGCCCTCGGCCTCGTTGAGCTCGTAGTCTGCGGGAGTTGCCGATACATAGATGGTCTGATGGGTCATCTGCTTGAACTCGTCAAACGTCAGCGGGCGGTTATCGAAGGCAGCCGGCAGCCGGAACCCGTATTCCACCAGGTTGGTCTTGCGAGCCCTGTCGCCTCCATACATGGCGCCTATCTGAGGCACACTGACGTGGCTTTCGTCAATCACCATCAGGAAGTCATCCGGGAAGAAATCGAGCAGGCAGTAAGGTCGTTCGCCGGCTTGGCGACCGTCAAAATAGCGCGAGTAGTTCTCGATGCCCGAACAGTGTCCCAGCTCCTTGATCATCTCCATATCATACTCCACGCGCTCCTTGATGCGCTGGGCCTTGATGCCGTCACCCTGCTCCTCGAAGAAGGCTACCTGCTTCACCAGGTCATCCTGGATGTGGCGGATGGCGATGTTGGTCTGCTCCTCGGTGGTCATGAACAGGTTGGCAGGGTAGAGCTTATATTCCTCAAACTGGGCCATGCGCTGCATGGTGACACTGTCCAGCTCCTCGATACTGTCTATCTCGTCGTCCCAATAGGTTATACGGAGAATCGCTTCCGAGTAAGCCAAGGCAATGTCGATGGTGTCGCCCTTGACTCGGAAATTGCCGCGCTTCAGCTCAATATCGTTACGGATATACAGTGCTGTCACCAATTTCCTTAACAGCGCATTGCGTTCAAGAATTTGTCCGCGGTGTATCTCAATCACATTCTCGTTCAGGGCCACGGGGCTTCCCATGCCGTAAATACATGAAATAGAAGATACAACGACAACGTCTTTCCTTCCTGACATTAAGCTGCTTACTGCTCGCAGACGAAGCTTGTCTATCTCCTCGTTGATGGCCAGGTCTTTTTCGATGTATGTGTCAGTGGTGGGCAGATAAGCCTCAGGCTGGTAGTAGTCATAATAACTGACATAATACTCGACCGCATTGTCGGGAAAGAAACCCTTCATCTCTTCGTATAATTGCGCAGCCAATGTCTTGTTGTGCGACAGGATAAGGGTAGGACGGTTCACATTGGCTATCACGTTGGCAATAGTGAAAGTCTTTCCGGAGCCGGTGACGCCCAAGAGCACCTGGGCTGCATCACCTCGTTCAACACCGTCTGTCAACTGACGGATAGCCTCCGGCTGGTCGCCGGTAGGGCTGTATTTTGAGACTAAATGGAAATTCATATCATGCAAAGGTACGAAATAAATCCTAATTTAAGCCATGTTTCACTAAATTTTATCAAAAAAACTTTTCTATTCAACCGAAAATGTGTAATTTTGCACGTCAAATGAAACAATAATGGTAAAAAACAGTATTATCATATTTAGCCTGGCCCTTCTGCTGACGGGGTGTGCTCAAGAATTTAACAGAGTGTACAAATCGCCCGACAATGCATATAAGTATGAGTACGCAAAGCAATGTTTTGCTATGGGTAAGTTTTCACAGGCTGCCACATTGCTGCAGGAGCTGGTGACCTTGCAGAAGGGTAGGGTCAGTGCACAGGAAAGCCTCTACATGCTGGGCATGGCGCAATATTGTAATCGCGACTTCGAGGCAGCCAGTGCCACCTTCCGCAAGTACTACCAGAGCTATCCCAAGGGCGACTTTGCCGAGCAGGCCTCGTTCTATACCGGTCAAGCCCTGTTCCAGAGCATGCCTGACCCACGGTTGGACCAGTCGGCAACCATCGGAGCCATCAATGCTTATCAGCAGTTCCTGGACATCTTCCCCGACTCGCCCTTGCGGGAGAAAGCCCAGCAGCGCCTCTTTACCCTGCAGGACAATCTGGTGATGAAAGAATACCTCTCGGCTGAACTATATTTCAACCTGGGCGGCTATTTCGGCAACATCAACTCGAATACGGAGTCAAACTATGAGTCGTGCATCATCACGGCCCAGAATGCGCTGAAGGCATACCCCTTCAGCAGTATGCGCGAGAAGTTCTCCGTACTCATCATGAAGTCGAAGTATGAACTGGCCGAGAATTCGTCAGAGGAAAAGCGCATGGAGCGTTATCGTGATGCCGAAGATGAGTGCTACGGCTTCATCAACGAGTTTCCTGAGTCGGAAGAGTGCAAGACCGCTCAGAAGTATATAGCCAAATGCAAGAAGGTGACAGGAGACTGACGAACCGGAAATATTGAATTAACTCAAAACATGCATTGAGCTAATTCAGACGATGACTTGAATTGACTCAGACGAAGATTTGAATTAACTCTCATAACATACAGAAAAAACGAAGTAGAATTAATAAATTTAGTAAATAAGATGGACTATAAGAAATCAAAAGCCCCGGTGAACACCGTAACACGTAACATCATGGATCTCTGTAAGGACACTGGCAACATCTACGAGAGCGTGGCCATTATCGCGAAGCGTGCCAATCAGATAAGTCTTCAGATCAAGGAAGACTTGTCCAAGAAGCTGGCAGAGTTTGCCTCCTATAACGATTCGCTGGAGGAAGTGTTCGAGAATCGTGAGCAGATAGAAATCTCTCGCTATTACGAGAAGCTGCCCAAGCCCTCTCTCCTTGCTACTCAGGAATTCGTGGAGGGACAGGTCTACTGGCGCGATCCTCAGCGCGATGTACAGCAGAACATTATCGAGGACCATATATCCTGACGGGCGATGATACAACGTAAGCAAAGTGTCTTCCTGCTTGTGGCTGTCATCATAGGGCTGGTCTTTTTCCTGGACTGGCCTCTGTTCGTGGTGCAGGTGTTGGCTTCGGCGGTCAGCTGCTATACCATATTTATTTATAAGAACCGCCCGCGTCAGGCTGCGCTGTGCTTGGTGAGCATTTTTGGCTATCTGGCATGGTACATTGTCTTGGCGGTACTTATACAGCAGGGTCGGCTGTCGGAGAACATTCCCTGGGAGGCATGCCTGCCTATTATTGCCGCCATTCTGTGCTTCATGGCTCGAAAGGCTATCATAGCCGACGAGAAGCTTGTCAGGGCGGCCGACAGGATACGTTAAATGGATTTAGAAAGCAGTGCCACGGTCTGCCGCTGGTGTTCATAGGAGCACGAGAGGAAAGTCCGGGCAGCACAGGACGCTCCACTGGTGAAAATGCCAGCTGCTGGCGACAGTAGGATACGGAAGAAGAAAATAACCGCTCTGACTATCTTGGCTTTTAATGGCCGGTCATAGGCAGGGTAAGGGTGAGAAGGCAGGGTAAGAGCCTACCAGCCGTCGGGTGATCGGCGGGCTGTTCCGTCTGGAGGCTGCAAGTTCGCGTATACCATCGTTTGAGGGTTGTCCGCCCGATACCGAAAAGTACGATGGAGGGTAGAATGCTAGAGCCGCAGGGTAACTTGCGGAGTAGATAAATGGCAGACTCCTCTTCCCTGAAGAGGAACAGAACCCGGCTTACAGGGGCAGTGCTTTCTTTTTTGTGAATATGAAACAGCTGATAGAGTTTTTTACTACCGGAATATGGAGAATTACGAGGGGTGACGTGTCGCCTCTGAGGTTCTTGCTTGTTGAGGTGGCGAAGAAGGTGTTGCTGGCCGTACGCTTCTTTACGGCCAAGCGTGTCATGACCAAGGCGTCGGCGCTTACCTATTCCACTCTGTTGGCTATTGTGCCCATCTTGGCCGTAGTCTTTGCCATCGCCCGCGGGTTCGGATATAATAAGTATATCGAGATGTGGTTCCGCGATGCCTTGTCGTCACAGCCTCAGGCTGCAGATATTATCATTGGCTTCGTCAACAGCTACCTGGTTCATACCAGGAGCGGTGTATTTCTGGGCATCGGACTGCTCTTCATGCTCTATACCGTCCTCATGCTGGTGAGCAACATTGAAGACGCCTTCAACGAGATATGGCAGGTCAAGAAATCACGTTCCGTATTCCGCACTTTCACAGACTATCTGGCCATGTTCTTCATATTCCCGATACTGATAGTCCTCACATCGGGACTCTCCATCTTCATTGCTGCCATTGCCGACCGGATGCCGGACTTCCTGATGCTTGGCTCTGCTGTCAGGTTCCTGATAGACCTCACGCCGTATGTGCTGATGTCTGCCATGTTCGTGGCCCTCTACGTATTCATGCCAAATACGAAGGTGGAGCTTAGAAGCGTTATCGTGCCTGGCATATTAGCCGGTATCGCCATGCAGGGACTGCAGTTCGTGTATATCCATTCACAGATCTTCCTGTCCAGCTATAATGCCATCTACGGCTCTTTCGCAGCCTTGCCGCTGTTCATGCTGTGGATGCAGATTTCCTGGACTATTTGTCTCTTCGGAGCCGAGCTGTGCTATACTAACCAGAATCTCGACTTCTACGACTATGATGCCCACTCAGGCGAAATCAGCCATCGCTACAAACTCATGTTATGCGCCGTGCTGATGAGTCGCATCTGCCGACGTTTTGCTGAAGGAAAGAAGCCCTATTCCATTCTCGAGCTGCGGCAGGAGACCTCCATTCCTATCCGTTTCGTTTCCGATTTGCTGTATGAGCTCATCAATGCTGGCTTGCTGACCGAGGTGACCAGCGACGAGAAAAGCGAGGAAAGCAGGTTCATGCCGGCTGAGGACATCTCGAACCTGACCTTAGGCACGATGATAGACCGTCTGGAAGCACAAGGCACCTGGAAGATAGATTTGGACTTATCGAATGTTTTCACCAGTGAGTGGAGAAAGGTCATCGAAGCCCGTCTGAACTATCTGAAGACGACACGAAATATTTTGTTACAGGATCTCTGATTTATGACAATATACTTATGTGCAAAGGTTTTCACAGGTCTGTCATAGGTCGTAATACAAAAAAAATGCGTCCAGTTAATATTTTTTATGAAATATTTTCGTAATATATTAGAAATTATTTGTATATTTGCAGTGAAAATTGTACACAACATTAATTAATAGGGTTATGGCGAAGTATAACATTATTGAAAAGAAAGAGAAAGAGGCTGCTTATCGTAGTCTTGTGAGCCCTAGGTTGATGGACGAGATGAAGGAGAAAATCCTTAATATCATCGTCATGCAAAAGAAGTACAAGGATAAGGATTATTCAGCCAAAAAACTTGCCGAAGACTTGGGAACGAACACCCGTTACATCTCAGCGGTTGTGAATGTCTGTTTCCACTTGAATTACACTTCTTTCGTCATGAAATTCCGTATCGAGGATGATATGGCTATCCTCGTAGACCGTAGGTATCAAGATTTACGTATGGAAGAGGTAAGCGACATGGTTGGTTTCTCCAACCGTCAGTCGTTTTATGCGTCATTCTACAAGCTCTTACACATGACTCCTCGTGAGTACCGGCTTCAGCAGTTGGAGCAACATCCGGCTGAAAAGGTAAAGAAGGTTAGGAAAAAGTAATGAATTACTCAGACGAACGATTTTCAGATTTGCAATTGCTCAGATACCGGTTAAACGGATTTGAGCAATTATCTTTGTCACAAAAGACGCTGGTATATTATCTGTCAAAAGCCACTCTTTACGGACGAGACATCACATTCGACCAATTCGGAAAATACAACCTCCGCATTCGCAAGACTTTAGAGGTCATCTATTGCGACCAGTCTGTAGAACATGGCGATGCCGAATTCCAGGCCCTGGAGATTTATCTGAAGCGCGTGTGGTTTTCCAATGGCATTTATCATCACTATGGATGCGACAAGTTCAAACCTGGCTTCAGTAAAGAGTATTTCCGAAAGGTTCTGAATCTGGTGAATCCTCTTTGCCTTCCATTGCGTTCTGGTGAAACAGTCGAAGATTTATACAACGAGTTGTCACCTGTCATCTTCGACCCTGAGGTGTTGCCCAAGCGGGTGAATAAGGAAGATGGCAAGGATCTGGTATTGACTTCTGCCTGCAATTTCTATGACGGTGTCACCCAGCAGGAAGCGGAATCGTTCTATCAGCAGCAGAAAATAGCTGCGGGCGATGACAGCGAGCCTGTCTCATACGGATTGAATACTACCTTGATAAAGGAAAACGGGGTGGTCAGGGAAGATGTATGGTCGGCCAACGGACGTTATGCCAATGCGATACGCCATATCGTGTACTGGCTGGAAAAAGCCAGGGAGGTGGCCGAGAATGACAGGCAGAGAAAGGTGATAGGGCTGTTGATAGACTACTACACTACGGGCGACCTCAGGTTGTTCAACGAATACTGTATAGAGTGGGTAGGGGAAAACGAAGGTAAGATAGACTTCGTAAATGGTTTTATTGAGGTCTATGGCGATCCTTTGGGCATGAAAGGTTCGTGGGAAGGAATAGTGGAATATAAAGACGAGGCTGCCACCAAGCGTACTCAGGCTATCAGCCAGAACGCCCAGTGGTTTGAAGACCATTCTCCGGTTGACCCCCGTTTCCGCAAACCGGTAGTCAAAGGTGTCACGGCTAATGCCATCTGCGCAGCCATGCTCGGAGGTGATGAGTATCCGTCAACCGCCATAGGCATCAATCTTCCCAATGCCGACTGGATCCGGGCTCTTCACGGTTCGAAGAGCATTACCATCTCTAATATTACAGATGCCTATAACAAGGCTGCTCATGGCAATGGCTTTAAAGAGGAATTCGTCATTGACCAGGAGACCCTGTCGTTGATTGAGAAATATGGCGATGTCTGCGATGACCTTCATACCGACTTGCATGAATGTCTGGGACATGGCAGCGGACAGCTCTTGCCCGGTGTTGACCCTGATGCCTTGAAGGCTTATGGTAATACGATAGAAGAAGCCAGGGCTGACCTATTTGGACTATATTACATTGCCGACCAGAAGCTAATAGACCTCGGTCTGGTTCCTGATGGTGAAGCCTATAAGGCACAGTATTACAGCTATATCATGAATGGCTTGATGACTCAGCTCATCCGCATAGAGCCAGGACAACAGATAGAGGAAGCCCACATGCGCAACCGTGCGCTAATAGCTCATTGGTGCTACGAACAGGCTGACATCATCCGTCTTGAACAGCACAATGGAAAGACGTATGTCCGTATCACCGACTATGCAGAACTGCGCCACTTGTTTGCCCGTCTGCTGGCAGAGATTCAGCGCATCAAGAGCGAGGGCGATTATGATGCTGCCCGCCAGCTGGTGGAATGCTATGCCGTAAAGGTGGACCAGCAGCTCCATACTGAGGTGCTGGAGAGATACAAGAACCTGAATCTGGCTCCCTACAAGGGTTTCATTAATCCGCAAATGATTCCGGTGCTCGATGATAATGGGAATATCGCTGACATCCAGCTCAACTACTCCGAGAGTTATGCCCACCAAATGTTGCGGTATAGCTCCGAATATTCCACCTTGATATGACCACACAGGAGAGAGTAAAGCAGATCAAGCAGTCGTTCCGCCCCATGATGGACGGGGTGGTGGCCAGGTCAATGCGCGACAAAGGGCTGGACTATAAGCTCAATTGGGGTGCCACGCTGCCTCGGCTTCGTGAAATGTCCGACGAGATAGGGAAGGATTATGACCTGGCCATAGCTCTTTGGAAGGAAGAGGTGCGCGAGTGTAAGATCCTGGCCACCATGTTGATGCCTGCCGACAAGATGCTGCCCGAGGTATGCGACATCTGGATGGAGCAGGTGGCTTCGCAGGAGATAGCCGAACAGGTGGCTTTCAACCTGTGGCAATATCTGCCATACGCTGCCGAGAAGGCTTTCCAATGGATAGCCCGCGAAGAGGAGTATTACCAACTTTGCGGCTATCATGTGCTGACTCGCCTTTTTATGAATAAGCAAGAACCCAACGAGCGTGGCATCAACGAATTCATCGACCAGGCTCTGGCAGCGCTGCAAGGACCCTATATGTCGGTTCGTAAAGCCGCCATGCAGAGCGTCTTAAGACTCTCGGAATTAGGACTTATGTACGAGCGGATGACAAAAAGTGCACTTAAAAGCGTCAATTTAGATATTTTTTAAATTATTATTGCCTTATTCTGAAGAAAAAGTAGTAATTTTGTGCGGTTTTTAAACCATTTAACCACATAAGATGAAAGAGAATGTTAAGGCAACGGTGAGGAATATCCTTGCCAGCTACTTGGAACAAAACAATTTGCGAAAGACTCCTGAGCGTTTTGCCATACTGGATGCGGTATATAGCATCGATGGGCATTTTACGCTGGACGAATTGAGTGAGAAACTGGTTGACGAAGAACGATTTCCCGTTAGCAGGGCAACACTGTACAACACCCTAAAGCTCTTTATGGAGCTACGGCTGGTGATTCGACACCGTTTTCAGGGCAGTACAAAATATGAAGCCTGCTACGACAACAATAGTCATTGCCATCAGATATGCACCATGTGCGGCAAAGTGACGGAATTCAAGTCGCAGAAGATAACCTCTGCCATCAATGCACTGAAGTTGCGACGCTTCCGCAAGGATGGATTCTCGCTCTATATCTATGGCATCTGCAGCACCTGTCAGGCTAAGCTTACCAGGCATGCAGCAAAGGCCAAACAGTAGAACAGTAGAAGATTTAATAAAAAACTTATATTTTACAACAATGAATCAAGGTAAAGTTGATGTCCTGCTGGGTTTGCAGTGGGGCGACGAAGGAAAAGGTAAGGTGGTTGATGTATTGACCCCTCAGTATGATGTCATTGCCCGTTTCCAAGGCGGTCCCAATGCGGGGCATACCCTCGAGTTCGAAGGACAGAAATACGTCCTGCGCAGTATCCCCTCGGGTATCTTTCAGGGTGGCAAGGTGAATATCATCGGTAATGGTGTAGTGCTGGCTCCCGACTTGTTTATGGAAGAGGCCATGTCGCTGGAGGCCAGTGGACACCAGCTAAAGGAACGCCTGCACATCTCCAAGAAGGCACATCTTATCATGCCTACCCATCGTGTGCTCGATGCTGCCTACGAGGCCCAGAAGGGAAAGAACAAGGTTGGAACGACAGGTAAAGGAATCGGACCCACCTATACGGACAAGGTGTCGCGTAATGGCTTGCGCGTAGGCGATATCCTTGACAACTTTGAAGAGAAGTATGCGGCCCATAAGGCTCGCCATGAGGCTATCCTGCGTTCGCTGAACTTCGAGTACAATATTGACGAAGTTGAGCAGAAGTGGCTGAAGGGCATCGAATACCTTCGTCAGTTCCATTTGGTGGACTCTGAGCACGAAATAAACAAGGTATTACGTTCTGGTAAGAGCGTTCTCTGCGAAGGTGCCCAGGGTACAATGCTCGATGTCGATTTTGGATCTTATCCTTTTGTCACCTCAAGCAATACCATCTGTGCGGGGGCCTGCACTGGCCTGGGCATTGGACCAAACAGGATTGGCGAGGTCTTCGGTATCATGAAAGCCTACTGTACCCGTGTGGGTGCCGGTCCGTTCCCCACTGAGCTGTTTGATGAAACAGGCAAGTTGATTCGTGACTTAGGACATGAATATGGTGCCGTGACGGGTCGTGAGCGCCGTTGCGGATGGATTGATCTTGTAGCCCTGCGCTATTCCATCATGGTCAATGGTGTCACCCAGCTTATCATGATGAAGAGCGACGTGCTCGATGGCTTCGATACGATAAAGGCCTGCACTGCCTATAAGGTGAATGGCGAGCTGACACGCGATTTCCCTTACGACATTGAGAAGGGTATTGAGCCTGTCTACGAGGAATTGCCAGGCTGGAAGACCGACATGACCCAGTTTACCAGCGAGGACCAGTTCCCCAAGCAGTTTAGCGACTACATCAAGTTCTTGGAGAAAGAACTGGAGACTCCTATCAAGATAATCAGCATCGGTCCCGACCGCGCACAAACTATTGTAAGAAAGTAAATGGCACAGAAACCCAGTATACCCAAGGGAACGCGCGACTTCGGTCCCATTGAGATGGCCAAGCGCAACTATATCTTCAATACCATCAAACAGGTGTATCAGCTTTACGGCTTCCAGCAGATAGAGACCCCTGCCATGGAAACACTTGGCACCCTCATGGGCAAGTATGGCGAAGAGGGTGA
>ODAI014716937.1_pt1 | contig 11795 bp, 12 predicted proteins | sample 1539321 | NCBI WGS metagenome assembly ODAI01 (sample SAMN02144231, study PRJEB22623) | gut metagenome | biome: sheep rumen | host: Ovis aries | place: New Zealand
AAACAGCTTTTTTCATTTTTATTGTCGAACGCAAGTACCTTCGGCGTAGCCAACGGTACGATTAAGTGAGCACAATACAAAATGAAAAAACAGCTTTTTCATTTTTATTGTCGAACGTGAGTACCTTCGGCGTAGCCAACGGTACGATTAAGTGAGCACAATACAAAATAAAAAACAGCTTTTTTCATTTTTATTGTCGAACGCAAGTACCTTCGGCACTGCCAAATATAATCAGTTTTTTCGACATTTCAAGCGGCAATGACATAAAAAAATGTTCAAAAAGTTTATTTTCGTTCAAAAGGTGTGTTGGCTTAGAGGAAAAAGTTGTAAATTTGTGCCGCAAAGCGTTGTCTTGCACGTGGGCACCACGTGGTGTCCCACCCATCCTGAATCGTATTGATTTAACATCGGCTAACCGAAGAAAAGAACTCCATTCCGACATGATGAAACAAAGCATTCTATTTCTTTTATCATTAGCATTTCTGTCTATCTGTCCATCCAGCCCAGCCGGGGGACAAGAGCGAGTGGTGCAGGCTCCCAATTTCCATAAGATGGCATCGGCACATGTACGGGTATTGTTCCAAGACAAGGAGGGATATATATGGTATGGAATGAAGTCCGACGGCCTGTACCGCGACGACGGGTATGGCCTAACAAACTTCCGTGCGGATTTTCTTCACCCTGAGGTGATGATGAATAATGAAATCACAGCACTGTGCGAGGACAACAGCAATCGCCTATGGATTGGCACGAAAAGGGGACTTTACATCCTCGACAAGAAAGACTACAGTTTCCATCCGACAGGCGACCAGAAACTGCAGATATGGACTTTCGATGCGCTGAAAGCAAGTATGGGCGACTCCGTGTGGGCTTACGCCAACCAACATGTACTGGTATATGACAGCCAGGGGCATTGCATCAGCCAAACACCTGCAGAAAAGAATCCGCTCGTCACTCAAAACAGGAAGGAGGTGACCGACCAACGCGGCAATTTATGGAGCATTGACGAGAATGGCATTCCGTCTGTGGCTCTACACCCCGCCGCAGAGCTGGAGGAGGTGGAGCTGACATCGCTGCCTTTGTGCGGCAATGTGCCCGCCTCTTGGGCTGGTTTGCCAGGGGAACGACGAATCCACAGTGTATGGCGCTCTCCAGACAGCACAAAATATGTTAGCACGCACACGGGGGTGTGGGTGCTGAAACCAGACAGCCCCAATGGAGAGCCAGAGCAAGTGGGACCCAACTTCGGAGTGGTCAAGGCACTTTCGCCAGGCGAGGATGGCACCATCTACATGAACACTGAATGGCAAGGACTCATCAGCTACAAAAACGGAATCATCACTAAACTCGACACAGCCATCCGTAATGCCACGAGCCTCTTCTACGACCAGGAAAAACTATGGATTAGCACCAGCGACGGAAGACTGCTGCTGTATGACATCAATTCAAAAACAATGGATGATAAATCGAAGGAGTGTTGCCTGCAAGGCGACTCTCCCATCGACATCGCCGTGGTGGAGGGGAAGGTGTGGATGCTTTTTAACCAGCGGCTACTCATCTACTCTCCGCGCAAGGCGGAAAGCGACAAAGTGGTGCTGCGCTACATTTTCCCAGCCGACCTTGAGCCTCGCCCTGCTTTCTTCAGAAGGCTTTACACCGACGGCATCAGTCGGATTTTCCTTGAATGTGAGCAGAAAAGTTTTGAGTTGAAGCTCCATGACGAAGGGCAAAGGGCAAAGACGATGGCTAAAATTCATCTGGCATCCTATTTTACATCCAGCGGAACTTATTGCCCCGGCATGGACACGCACCTGCTGAATCTGAAATCTGACGAACGCTACGTCCATCTCTTTTTCACCACACTCGACCACCTACACACGCCGCACGTCCGCTTCGCATTCCGCAACCAAGGCGACAAGGAGTGGAATTACCTGGAAATGGGACAGAACGAAATCTACCTCACAGAGCTGTCCAAAGGCGAACACACCATTGAAGTGATTGCCACCAACGCTGACGGATTGTGGATTGAGAATCCATACACGCTCACCATCAATTGCCAACCACGTTGGTGGGAAACCATTTGGGCCTACATTGCATACACATTAGCGGCTGTGCTCATTCTATGCCTCTGCTTCTGGGCTGGGAGGAAGACAAGCCATCATGCTTCTCGCTAAGCGTGTGCACTTCCAACGCACAATTGCCGAAACACACTTTTTTGAAATCCTATCATTCATTTTTCACGGTGCTTTTTTATGCAAAAGTTTTCTCGTATCAATTCTTTTCACTAATTTTGCACCATAAACAATTATATAATGGAACAACTGAAAGGAAAGATATCACAAATCATAGGACCTGTAGTGGATGTCCAGTTCTCGGCCGAGAAACTACCGCGCATCCATGATGCTCTCACCATCGAAAGATATAACGACACGAATGCTGCGGACAGTGAACAAAAGGCACATGCAAAACGCCTTGTCGTGGAAGTGCAGCAACACTTGGGCGAGAACACCGTGAGATGCGTGGCGATGGAAAGCACCGACGGACTGAGAAGAGGCATGGAAGTCTCGGCTCTGGGACACCCCATCACCATGCCTGTCGGCGAACAGGTGAAGGGGCGTCTGATGAATGTGAGCGGCGACCCTATTGACGGTATGGAGGAAATGAACCGCGAGGGGGCTCTCCCCATCCATCGGGAAGCACCAAAGTTCGATGAACTCTTGCCTGCACAAGAAGTGCTCTACACGGGCATCAAGGTGATTGACCTCATTGAACCCTATGCCAAGGGGGGGAAAATCGGATTGTTTGGGGGTGCTGGTGTGGGAAAAACCGTGCTGATTCAGGAACTCATCAATAATGTAGCGAAGAAAAACAACGGCTTTTCAGTTTTTACAGGCGTGGGCGAACGCACACGTGAGGGGAATGACCTCCTGAGGGAAATGATTGAGAGTGGCGTTATCCGATACGGAGAGAAGTTCAAGGAGGCCATGGAAGAAGGGAAATGGGACCTGAGTTTGATTGACAAGGAAGAGCTGAAGAAGAGCCAAGTGAGCCTGGTGTTTGGACAGATGAACGAACCCCCAGGTGCACGTGCATCCGTAGCCCTGTCGGGACTCACCATCGCCGAATCATTCCGCGATGGTGTAGGCGGACGAAAAGGTGGTGACATACTGCTCTTCATCGACAACATTTTCCGCTTCACCCAGGCAGGTTCCGAGGTTTCTGCCCTGCTGGGGCGCATGCCGTCAGCCGTAGGTTATCAACCAACGCTGGCCAGCGAAATGGGACAAATGCAGGAACGAATCACATCGACCAAAAACGGCTCCATCACTTCTGTGCAAGCCGTATATGTGCCAGCCGACGACTTGACAGACCCTGCTCCTGCCACAACATTCTCCCACCTGGATGCCACCACTGTACTAAACCGAAAAATTGCCGAATTGGGCATCTATCCCGCAGTGGACCCGCTGGATTCCACCTCGCGCATCCTCGACCCCAATGTGGTAGGCGAAGAACACTACCAAACGGCGCAAAGGGTGAAACAGATTCTGCAAAGAAACAAGGAACTGCAAGACATTATCTCCATCCTCGGCATGGAGGAACTGAGTGACGAAGACAAGACAACGGTGAATCGAGCCAGGCGCGTGCAGCGATTCCTGTCACAGCCATTTGCCGTGGCCCAACAATTCACGGGTGTGCCTGGCATCATGGTGAACATCGAAGACACCATTAAGGGGTTCAAGATGATTCTCGATGGTGAATGCGACAATCTACCAGAACAAGCCTTCCTCAATGTCGGCACCATTGAACAAGCCTTCGAAAAGGCTCAACAGCTACAGCAACAACTCAAGGCATAAAACTAAACCGTAAGCCCCCAAGAAATTCCACCCCTGCAGCTTTATGCTCAGGGATATCATTCAACTTACAATCATGAAACTACAAATCATAACACCCACAGGAATCAATTCCAACAGCAATGTGAACCGCTTTCAGTTCACATCGGCTAATGGCATGATGGAATTTCTCCCTGGGCACGCCCCAATGATTGCTGAAATCAAAAAAGGATTCATCCACACGGAGGCTGACGACATCGCATGCGGAAACGGTGTGGTAAAAATAAACGATGACACCATTACAGTGGTGTGCGAAACAACAAAACAGTGAAAAGGTTCTTATACATTATATTATTAGTAACCTGCTGTTTCTCCCCCATGACAGCAAAAGAACAGGTGGAAGAAAAACAGATTGACGTGTCCTCCCTCATCTTTGAGCACTTAGGCGACAGCTACGAGTGGCACATCGTAAAGGGAGCCGTCATCCCCCTACCCTGCATTCTCATCGACCAACAAGGAATCAATCTCTTCCTCTCTGACAAACTGCAACACGGAGCAAACTACAAAGGCTACCATATTGCATCCAACGGCCAACATAAAGGAAAAATTGTGGACAATGCAGGCGAACGCCCTTTCGACATCAGCATCACAAAAAATGTGCTTGAGCTGTTCATCGTGTGCTTCATCCTTTGCTCCGTCATCTTAGGGCTGGCTCGTTGGTACAAGAAGAACGGCTGCAAAAAAGCCCCTGGCGGTTTTGTAGGCATGATGGAAGCCGTCATCGACTTCCTCGACAAGGATGTTGCCAAGGAAAGCATCGGACACGGTTACGAGCGGTTCTCGCCCTATCTGATGACAGTCTTCCTCTTCATCCTGACCAGCAACTTGCTCGGACTCATACCCATCTTTCCGGGAGGAGCAAACCTGACAGGCAACATTGCGGTGACACTCACCTGCGCACTCACCGCCTTCATCGCCATCAACTGCTTTGCGCCAAAGGCGTATTTCAAAGGCATCTTCTGGCCCGATGTTCCTATTTTTCTCAAAGCGCCCTTGCCCATCATGCCCACCATCGAGTTTATCGGGCTGTTCACAAAGCCATTCTCACTCACCGTCCGTCTTTTTGCCAACATCATGGCAGGGCACATCATCATCCTGGCACTAACCTGCATCATCTTCGTTACCGCTCAGATGGGCAGCACAATGTCAGCCTCAATGACAGCAGTAAGTGTCCTGTTCTGCATCTTCATGAACTGCCTCGAATTACTCGTAGCATTCATCCAAGCATACGTGTTCACTATCCTCACCGCCAATTTCATAGGACTGGCGCAAAACGAGTGAAAACAGCAACACTCATCACCACAAAATCGCATATTCAATCAACCACATAAAAACAACAAAAAATTAAAACAACTATGATTTTAGAAGCAACACTTGCAGGCATGAGCCTCGCACAAATCGGAGCAGCCATCGGTGCTGCCATCGCAGTGATTGGTGCCGCATTCGGCATCGGAATGATTGGAAAGTCCGCCACTGAAAGCATCGCTCGTCAACCATCAGCAGCCAGCAACATCCGCACTGCCATGATTCTGACAGCCTCATTCATCGAAGGAGCAGCCCTGTTCGCCATCGTAGTCTGCTTGCTCATTGCACTAAAGTAATGCCAAGCAAACCCTTTGGCCCCATTGTTCCCATTGGCCACATTAGCCCCCCAAAAAACAAAAACACTCATGAATTTACTCACCCCTGACCCTGGACTCCTCTTCTGGATGTTGCTCTCTTTCGGTGTTGTGTTCTTCCTACTGGCGAAATTCGGTTTTCCAGTCATTGTGAAGGCCATCAACGAACGAAAAGAGTTCATCGAAATGTCATTGCTTTCTGCCAAACAAGCCAACGAAAAACTGGCCAACATCCAGGCAGAAAGCGACAAGCTATTAGCCGATACCAAAGCACAGCAGAAAAAGATGATTACTGATGCCATGCAAGAAAAGCAGCGCATCGTGCAAGCGGCACAAGAAGAAGCAAAAATGTCGGCCAATCAAATCATCGAGGAAGCCCGTCAGAGCATTCAAACCGAAAAGGAGAAAGCCCTCAGAGAAGTACGCAACGAAGTGGCGAACCTTGCCCTGGACATTGCGGAAAAGGTGATTGGCGAACAGATGAAGGACAAGGAGCTACAAAAAGACACTATCAACCGACTTATCAGCAACCTCTAACTGTCAATTATCAACTCTGTAAACTATCATGATGAACGGCAGCATAGCAAACCGATACGCCAAAGCCTTATTTGAAGAGGCGAAAAATCAATACGTGGATCAACAGATATATGAACATCTGGGGGTGCTCTATGCCAGCATGCAGTCCGAGCCTGATTTACAGATATCCCTCATCAATCCGCGCATCAGCTTGGAGAAAAAACACACACTGCTACTGCTTGCCTCTGGTCTTGATCCCGAAGCAACCACACTTTACTCACGGTTCCTTCTCCTGCTCCTCAATAATCACCGCGAAAACAAACTGCGCCTGATTATCTATGTTTATAGAGACCTTTACCGTCAGTTTCACCAAATCGACCTGGTGGTGTTTGAAACGGCAGTGCAAGTCGATGACGAAACACGCTCTTCTCTCAAGCAGCACATCATGCAACACACTGGCAGAAATGTGGAGTGCATCACGAAGGTAAACCCCAACCTCTTGGGAGGGTTCCGCCTACGCATCGGAGACCGACGCTACGATTATAGCTACCTACATGAGTTAGAAAAAATAAGAAAACAATTCATCTTGAACGGCAAGCCATACTGAAAATCGTAAAATGGCATATTGTCTAAAAACAAACAAATAGAGCCTATGTCCGAGCATATAAAAGTGAGCGAAGTGACAGCAATGCTACGTCAACAGCTCGCAGACATCGACAACGAAGAACTATCACTTGGAAACGAAACCGAAGTTGGCACCGTGCTGACCGTCAGCGATGGTGTCGTTCGAGCCTATGGACTGCGCAACGCAGAAGCGGGCGAACTCCTGGAATTTGACAATGGAATGGAAGCCATTGTGATGAACCTGGAAGAAGACAATGTGGGAGCCGTGCTGCTTGGACCCACCGACAACATCGAAGAAGGGGATGTGGTGAAACGCACTGGACGCATCGCATCAATAGCGGTGAGCGAACAAATGGTAGGACGAGTGGTGGACACCCTCGGACACCCCATCGACGGAAAAGGAGCCATCAACGGAGAAACATTCAACATGCCCTTGGAACGCAAAGCACCCGGCGTCATTTTCCGTCAGCCAGTCAACGAGCCTTTACAGACAGGCCTGAAGGCAGTGGATGCAATGATTCCCATTGGGCGAGGACAACGCGAGTTAATCATTGGCGACCGTCAAACAGGCAAAACAGCCATCGCCATCGACACCATCCTCAACCAACGTGCCAACTACGAGGCTGGCAAACCGGTTTATTGCATCTATGTGGCAGTGGGGCAAAAAGGTTCCACCGTCGCAACCATTGTCAATACGCTTCGCCAAAAAGGTGCAATGGACTACACCATCGTTGTGTCTGCCACGGCCAGCGACCCTGCCGCAATGCAATACTTTGCCCCATTTGCCGGCGCAGCAATTGGCGAGTATTTCAGAGACACCGGCCGGCATGCCTTGGTCGTATATGACGACCTTTCCAAACAAGCTGTGGCCTACCGTGAGGTATCGCTCATTCTGAAACGCCCTTCTGGACGCGAAGCATATCCAGGCGACATCTTCTACCTCCACTCACGCCTTTTGGAACGGGCAGCAAAAATCATCAGCCAGCAGGAAGTGGCAGAACAAATGAACGACCTTCCCGATTGTCTCCAAGGAAAAGTGAAAGGTGGTGGATCACTAACAGCTCTGCCCATCATCGAGACACAAGCCGGCGACGTGTCGGCCTATATTCCCACCAATGTCATATCCATCACCGATGGACAGATTTTTCTGGAAACAAGCCTCTTCAATCAAGGCATACGCCCCGCCATCAACGTCGGCATCTCTGTGTCGCGTGTAGGCGGTAATGCTCAGCTGAAAGCAATGAAGAAAGTTGCTGGCACACTGAAGATAGACCAAGCTCAATATCGTGAATTGGAATCCTTCTCTAAATTTGGAGGCGACATGGATCCCATGACAGCCTTCACCATCGACAAAGGTCGCAAAAACGCACAACTGCTCATCCAAAAACAATATGCACCCATGCCCGTGGAAGAACAAATTGCCATCCTCTATTGTGGCACCCACGGTCTGTTGCGCCACATCACGGTGGAACAAGTGCCAGAATTTGAGACCACCTTCCTCGAACTCCTACGCACCACCCACCAAGAGGATATCCTCACCCCACTTCGCTCTGGCAAGATTGACGACCACATCGCCAACCTCATCACCCAAATCGCGCAAGACCTCCAACCCACCCACAACTAACTCCACCTCGCCCCCTCTCCGCAATTGACGTTTGTCCACTGCGATTTGTCCACAGGATCCAATATTGAATCTTAAACCACCCTACTACAACAATGGCATCGCTCAAAGAAATAAAAGGAAGAATTGCGTCCATCAAAAACACGCAAAAAATCACTTCTGCCATGCGCATGGTGGCAAGCGCCAAGCTTCACCACACCCAATCCATGACAGAACACTTCCTACACTATCGGGATGAGTTGGAAAACATCGTAACATCCCTCACCCCCACCCCTCTTTTCCCCACCCAAGAGGAAAACACCACTGCACCTGAAAAGAACACCTCATCCGTCCTCCTCATCCCCATCTCATCCAATAGCGGCTTGTGCGGAGCATTCAATAGCAACATCGCCAAAGCTACCGCCAAACGCATTGGCGAATGGCAAGCCCATGGTGCCGTTGTCCACCTGATGCCCATTGGCAAAAAGATTGCTCATGAAATAAAGAAAGACCACCCCGATGCCAACTTCACCTACACCAATCTCATTGAAAAGGTAGAAAAAAGTAGCGACTATGCCGATGTACCCCAACTGGTGGACTACCTCCTACAGCTGCACCAGAACTCAGCCATCGACAACGCGGAGTGTATCTACCACCATTTCAAAACCGTAGGCACTCAAATCATCACTGCCGCTACCCTTACGCTCGTTCCTCCCACACCACCTGTCATGAAAGAATCCCCCTTCCTGACAGAACCCACACCCGACGAACTGCTCACAGCGCTCTTCCCGCGTCTGCTCAACGCTCAAGTCTATGGACTACTCCTCGACTCCCTCACCAGCGAACACGCAGCACGAATGCTCGCCATGCAGACAGCCGACGACAATGCCAACGATCTTCTGGCAGAACTCACCTTATTATATAATAAAACCCGTCAGCAAGCCATCACCAACGAACTCATCGACATCATGGGAGGACGCATCGAGGAATAAACTGAGTGTTTATTCTCCCCCAACCTCCCTCCGTCATTTCCAAAAAACGAAATAAACAGCTGCCACCAAACACAGAAAAGCAGCAGCGTGATTCCAATGCAGATGTTCCCCCTGAAACATAAAGGAAGCGATGATGGTGAACACCGTCAGCGACACTACTTCCTGAATCACCTTCAACTGCACCAATGAGTAAGGGCCACCATTGCCAACAAATCCCAATTTGTTAGCCGGGACCTGCAACGAATATTCAAAAAACGCAATGCCCCACGAAAAGACAATCACCAACCACAAGGGCCAGCTGTTAGACACATTCATCTGCTGAAGTTTCAGATGCCCATACCAAGCAAGGGTCATAAAGATATTGCTGCCAATAAGCAACAAAATTGTGTATAGTCCGTTCATATCTAATTATTTTCAGATTGCAAAGGTACGATTAAGTGAGCACAATACAAAATGAAAAAACAGCTTTTTTTCATTTTTATTGTCGAACGCAAGTACCTTCGGCGTAGCCAACGGTACGATTAAGTGAGCACAATACAAAATGAAAAAACAGCTTTTTTCATTTTCATTGTCGAACGCAAGTACCTTCGGCGTAGCCAACGGTACGAATTTAAGCGCATTCCCTTATATTTTACAGTCTTTTATTTGCGATTTCATGAATAATGTCGTACATTTGTGCCCAAATCATTCTTCTTCCAAATTATAATTAATCATTTTAAATAAATACATATTACAACAATGAGCACAAAACAGAAACGCTACATCCTCGCAGAAGAGGAAATTCCAACGCAGTGGTACAACATCCAGGCAGACATGGTCAACAAACCACAACCACCCATTCATCCTGCCACCAAACAGCCACTTACAGTCGATGACCTGGCACACATCTTCCCACGCGAATGCTGTGTACAGGAACTGGATCAAGAACACGCTTGGATTGACATTCCCGAGGAAGTGCGCAATAAATACAAGTACTACCGCAGCACCCCACTCGTACGTGCATACGCTCTAGAAGAGGCACTGGGTACACCCGCCCACATCTATTTCAAGAACGAAAGCACCAACCCCTTAGGGTCACACAAAATCAATTCTGCACTGCCGCAGTGCTACTATGCCAAACAAGAGGGCACCACAAACGTAACCACCGAAACCGGGGCTGGACAATGGGGAATGGCACTCAGCTATGCCGCCAAACTCTACGGACTGGATGCTGCCGTCTATCAAGTGAAGATTACCATGCAACAAAAGCCCTACCGCTCCACAGCCATGCGCACATTCGGAGCGGCTGTTACGGGGTCTCCCTCCATGTCCACACGTGCAGGAAAGGACATCCTCACCAAAGACCCCACCCATTCTGGCTCGCTCGGCACCGCCATCTCTGAAGCTGTAGAGTTGGCTACCACCACACCCAACTGCAAATACACCTTGGGATCCGTGCTCAACCACGTCTCACTCCACCAAACAGTCATTGGGCTGGAGGCCGAGAAGCAGATGGCTATGGCAGGCGAATACCCCGACATGGTCATTGCGTGCTTCGGAGGTGGCAGCAACTTTGGCGGTCTGGCATTCCCATTCATGCGCCACAACATCCTCGAAGGCAAAAAGACAGAGTTCATTGCTGCCGAACCCGACAGCTGTCCCAAACTCACTCGCGGGCAGTTCCGTTACGACTTCGGCGACGAAGCTGGCTACACTCCCCTGCTTCCCATGTTCACCTTGGGCCACAACTTCAAGCCCAGCAACATCCATGCAGGAGGTCTTCGCTATCACGGCGCAGGTGTCATCGTCAGCCAACTCATCAAGGACGGTCTGATGAAAGGCATGGACATACCCCAGCTTGAATCGTTCGACGCAGGCATGCTCTTCGCCCGCACTGAAGGCATCATCCCTGCGCCCGAAAGCTGCCACGCCATCGCAGCAACCATCCGCGAGGCAAAGAAGTGCAAAGAAACAGGAGAAGAAAAAGTCATCCTCTTCAACCTCTCAGGCCACGGACTCATCGACATGCCAAGCTATGACCAATACATCAACGGCGACCTCCAGAATTACACCGTCACCGACGAGGACGTAGCCAAGAACTTGGCAGAGTTGGACAAACTCATGCCATAATCAAGCATCTGGCACCATCCGTCACCCGTTATTCTTTCTCATAGCAGGGGTACTTCACACCACGAAGTGCCCCTGCCTCATGCTATGATTTCCCAAATTCACCAACTCTCCGCTGTTTCTAAAAGAAGAGATAACCTCCCCAAAGAACCCACTTGTTATCTTCATCACGCTTAGCTTGTCCAATAATCCGTAGCATTTAAAAATCCGCGCGGTCTTGTGTGCTGCAAATTTCTGTGCTTTCTGTGCTTTCTGTGCTTCGCCCCCGCCGTCTAAAGGCTCTGCGTGACATAATCACCAGCCATTCAACATCCTTGAAAATCATCAAGATAGTTAATCGCTCTCTCTTCCTAACCACCAAGTTTTTTCGCTATTTTAAAATATGCCGGTTACTGGTAGTAACCGGCATATTTTGGCTGCAAAGGTAAGAATTATTTATGAAACGGTC